>Ga0066647_10001396_pt1 | contig 11533 bp, 9 predicted proteins | sample CryGeyCG2114_250_FD_59512 | JGI IMG/M metagenome (GOLD analysis project Ga0066647, IMG submission 59512) | Groundwater microbial communities from aquifer - Crystal Geyser CG18_big_fil_WC_8/21/14_2.50 | ecosystem: Environmental > Aquatic > Deep subsurface > Groundwater | place: USA: Utah: Grand... | reverse complement strand
CCTATCTGCAAGAGATGGCCGAAGTACGGCTTGCTTCACCCCATACCATCGCCGCCTACCGCCGTGATCTGGACGCATTCGCCGAGCATTGCGGCAATATGCCGCTGTCGCAGATCACCCGCGTTCAGGTGCAGGACTGGCTGGTGGCGGGGCATGCGGCAGGGCGAGCGCCGGCAACACTTGCACGCCGCCTCTCTGCCCTGACCGGCCTGCTCGATCACGCGGTACAGGCGGGTATCTGCCCGCTCAATGCGGCAGCCGGCGTACGGCCGCCAAAACAGGCCACGCGCCTGCCACGCACCCTGCCACCGGAGCAAACCGCCGCGCTGATGCAGCCGACCAGCGCTACTGCGGACCGGCGCGACCTGGCACTGCTGGCGGTCATGTATGGCGCAGGACTGCGTGTCTCCGAGACTGTCGGGCTTGATCTGTACGATGTCGACCTGCATAGCTGCGAATTGCGTGTCTTCGGCAAGGGCAGCAAACAACGCGTCGTGCCGCTGCCTGCTGTGGCTGCTGATCTGCTCCGCGACTGGCTGGATGAACGGCAGCAAGGCCCGGTCAATGATGATCAGGCCGTTTTTCTCAACCGCTTCGGCGAGCGTTTATCTGTGCGCAGCGTGCAGCGCATGCTCAAACAGCGGGCCCTGATCAATGGCACCGATATATCGGTCACGCCGCATCGCCTGCGCCACTCCTTTGCTACCCATCTGCTGGCTGGTGGTGTTGACCTGCGCGCTATACAGGAGTTGCTCGGCCATGCTTCGCTGGGGACAACCGAGCGTTATACCCACCTCGATATCGCCAGACTCACTGAAGTCTACGATCAGGCCCATCCGCGTGCCGGCAGGCGTGACTAGCCCACCGGCGCGGACCCGTGCCCACATTGATGCCCGTATGAGCCTGAGCCCATGCAGCCATGCTGATATACGCTCCATCACGGCTTGCTGTTCTCCACCTGTCTACCCTGCGGCGTGATCAGGATATCCTGCGACAGCCCGTCAGTACTTCAAACCATATCCCGGCCCGCTTTTCGCTCTCCGTAGCAGAGGTGGATCAGCTGATCGCCGCTGGTCGCGAGCTGCAGCGCAATAACCCGGTATATCAGCAGTTCATCACCGATCTGCAGCGCACCGCAGACATGTGAAGTGGCCATTTTGGCGTGATGATGCTAGAAACAAGCTGAGCCGCCGGTATCCGGAAGCGGGCAACAGACAACGACGTGAGGTAGCCATGCATGTAAAACTGTTCTCTATACTGGGCCTGATTGCACTGGCGGTAATTTTTATTGTGCAGAATACCGATGTGGTTGCGTTGCGCGTTCTGTTCTGGGAAATAGATATGTCGCGCTCACTGATGTTTCTGTTCCTGTTGCTGATCGGCATGGTTGCCGGCTGGTTTTTGCGCGCCCATATGCTGCATCAGTCAGACCATGATGCGCGTACAGATGACCGGCGCTGAAAACGCTACGCATAGAACCACCGCTTCATACCCCGACCACAGTGTAAAGGAGTGTAAAGGTGATTCTCTGCCCCTCCTGCCTCTGTTATCATCATCCCACAATGAAAAAGATCTCATACCCCGCCCTGCTGCTGTTAATGATGGTTGTCACACAGGCAAATGCCGCTTCTCTGGATGATCCCTTTTCAGTCTCGGCCCTGATGGCTCCCTCACCGGCAGATGCGGGCATCTGCGACAACCGCATCGAGGGAAAGTTGCTGACGCTGGCCGATGTGATCCAGATCAGCCTCTGTAATAACCCGCAAACACGCGTCGCCTGGGCCTCGGCCCGCACGGCGGCAGCAGTGCTGGGTGCCAGCCACGCTTCACAACTACCGACGCTATCACTGAACGGATCGGCCGATCACACGGCAGCAGCTACGGGCGCTGTACATAGCATAGCCAACCGGCAGAGCGGCTCGCAGTCACTGAGCTATCTGCTCTACGATTTCGGCGGGCGCGAGGCCGGCATCGACAATGCCCGTGCGCTGCTCACGGCCGCCAATGCCAGCGGCAATGCTACCCTGCAAACGCTATTTCTGGATGCCGCACAAGCCTATCTGTCGCTAATCTCGGCACGTGCCGCTGTAGAGGCCAGTCGCAGCAGCGAAGCATCCGCCCGCGAAAGTCTGGCGGCGGCCGTGGCGCGCTATCAGGCCGGATCGGCAACGCCGGCGGATCGCCTGCAGGCAAAAACAGCACTGGCACAGGCCACACTGACCCGCGTCACGGCCGAGGGTACGATGTATAACGCCCTGGGTACGCTGGCCAATGCCATGGGTGTAGCACCAACGCTGGCCCTCGATTTTGCCGAGCTGCCACAGGCGCGCCCCGACATAAAGACGGAAGAGAACGTTGCCGAGCTGATCCGCGGGGCACAGCAACAGCGGCCGGATCTGCTGGCTGCCGAGGCCGGCATTGACGCGGCCGAAGCCGGCATTGCCTCTGTGCGCGCCTCCGGCATGCCGCAGCTCACCATCGACGCCGCTGTTGCCGATAGTCGAAACAGTACCGCCGGCGGCACCACGGCCAACACCCGCAGCGGCAACATTGCACTGAATATCAGCTTCCCCATATTCACCGGCTTCAAAACCACCTACCAAACCCTCGCAGCCGAGGCCCGGCTGGAAAACAGTATAGCCAGCCGTGACCTGCTTGCCCGCCAGATCGAGCTGCAGGTATGGCAGGCCTATCACAACCTGCGCAGCAAAGGCGAGGCGCTGCGCACCGCAGCAGATCTGCTGGCTTCAGCCGGTGAATCCGAAGCCATGAGTCTGGGCCGCTATCAGGAGGGGGTGGGCAATATCATTGATCTGCTCACCGCCCAGAGCGCCATGGCCAGCGCCCGTCAGCAACATGTCAGCGCCCTCTACAGCTGGCATGCCGCCCGATTCGCGCTGGCACAGGCTATCGGGGCGCTCGACCTCGATGCCCTGCAACAGATTCGGCATATGGAGCAATAACAATGGATGTGATGCATTTTTTCAGCCGCAAGCTGGTCATCGGCACTATCGCTGCCATCGCCCTTTCCGCCGGCGCTTACACACTGTTCTGGCCACAGCCGCTGCCGGTGAGCCAGCGCTATGCAACAGAGCCGGTGCAGGCAGGCCCGCTGATTGAGGCGGTCTCGGCCAACGGTACACTCAACCCGGTGATTCTGGTCAATGTCGGCACGCAGGTCTCCGGCGTGGTCAAGAGTATTCATGCCGACTTTAACGACACGGTGCAGGAGAACCAGATTCTGCTTGAGCTCGATCCGTCGTTGATCAGGGCGACCATGGCACAGTCGGAGGCGAATGAAGCCTCGGCCCGCGCCTCGCTTGATCTGGCACGGGCCAATATGAAACGAACCACAGCACTGTTCAAAAAAGAGTATGTCACTGCACAGGACGTTGATACCGCCACTCAGGCCCTGAAGGCTGCCGAAGCACAGCTGGCACTCGCCAAAGCCCAGCTTCAGCGCGACCGCATCAATCTGGCTTATACGGTCATTCGCTCGCCGGTCTCCGGCGTCGTTGTCTCACGCGAGGTGGATGTCGGTCAGACGGTGGCTGCCTCGTTCCAGACGCCGACCCTGTTCAAGATCGCCCAGAGCCTGACCAGCATGCAGATTGACTCCAGTTTTGCCGAGGCCGATATCGGCGCTATCCGGGTCGGCCAGGAGGCCACCTTCACCGTTGATGCCTATCCGGGGCGCGATTTTAACGGCAAGGTACGTCAGGTTCGACTCAACCCCACCACACAGCAGAACGTCGTGACCTACAACGTCGTTATCGATGTAAACAACGATGAGCGCATTCTGCTGCCCGGCATGACTGCCTATGTCAGTGTGGTCACGGCCCGTCTGCAGAGCGTGCTTAAGGTCTCCAATGCGGCACTGCGCTTTCGCCCGGCGACCGACGCCGTGATTGAACGCTCACCCGCAGACGCAGAGCAGAGTAGCAAGCAGAGCGGCCTGCGCGGTACCGTCTATATGACCGGTAAAAAAGGACTGCGACCGGTTCGCCTGCAACTAGGCGCATCCGATAACAACACCACCGAGGTGCTGGGTGGTGCCATCAAGGCAGGCGATCTGGTCGTGGTCGATATTGCGGATGCCGGCGGCACAGCCAAACGCTCGCCCAGCCTGCGTATCCGTTAACAGTATGGGCGAGCTACTCTCACTGCACGATCTCGACAAGGCTTACGATACCGATGCCGGACCGGTCAAGGTACTCAAGCAGCTGTCGCTGCGTATCGATGAGGGTGAGTTTGTCGCCATCATGGGCCCCTCCGGCTCCGGCAAATCAACGCTGATGAATATTCTCGGCTGCCTGGACGTGGCGAGCAGCGGCCGTTACCTGCTGGACGGCCGCGATGTCGGCGCGCTGGATGATGATGATCTGGCCAGGGTGCGCAGCGAGGTGATCGGCTTTGTCTTCCAGGGTTTCAACCTGCTGCCGCGCGCCACACTGGTGGCCAATGTGGCGCTGCCACTGATCTATCAGCGTATCGGGCGCAGCACACGCAGTGCGCGCGCTGCAACCATGCTTGAGCGCGTCGGCTTGAAGGAGTGGTTGCACTCACTGCCACCGCGCATCTCCGGCGGCCAGCAGCAGCGCGTCGCCATTGCCCGCGCACTGGTCACCGAGCCACGCCTGATTCTGGCTGATGAGCCCACCGGCAATCTCGATACCCGTACCGGACGTGAGATCATGCAGCTGTTTCAACAGATCAATCGCGACAGCGGCATGACACTGGTGCTGGTCACCCATGATCGTAATGTGGCGAGCTTTGCCTCGCGGCTGGTCTACCTGCTGGACGGGCGCATTCACTATGACGGGCCTGTGGATGCATTTCGCGAAGAGGAGCTGGTATGATCCTCTCTCTGCTCGGCGAAGCGCTCTCGGCCATGGCGGCCAACCGGCTGCGCACGTTTCTTACCGCCCTCGGTATTCTTATCGGCGTGGCCGCCGTGGTGCTGATGGTAGCCATCGGTCAGGGTACCCAGAAACAGGTGGGCGATTCGATCGCCTCGATGGGCTCGAATTTGCTGATTGTGCGCTCGGGCGCCCCGAGAAAGGGGGGGGTGCATGGCGGTGCGGGCAATATGCCGACACTGACCACAATGGATGCGCTGGCCATCGCTCAGCTGACGCGCGCGGCTCTCGTGGCGCCGACCGTCATGGGCTCTGTGCAGATCGTTTACGGCCCCAACAACTGGAACACCACGGCCACCGGCACCAATGCCGATTATCTGCAAATCCGCGACTGGCGGGTGGTTTCCGGGCGTGATTTTTCCGAGTCGGAGGCGATGAGCGGCGTGCGCGTGGCCCTGCTCGGTCAGGAGGTAGCGCGGCAACTCTTCGGCGATGAGAATCCCGTGGGCAAATCAATTCGCGTGCAGCGCTCACCCTTTCTTGTCATCGGCCTGCTCGATGCCAAGGGGCAGAGTATGGGCGGCCAGAATCAGGACGATATGATCATTGTACCGCTGGTAACAGCCCAACGGCAGTTATTCGGCACTCAGTTTCAGGGTACGGTATCGATGGTGATGGTACAGGCCAGATCAGCACAGGATATGACGCCACTGGAGAGTAGTGCACGTGAGCTGCTGCGCCAGCGCCACCATCTGAGAGCCCGCGCTGAAGAAGATTTCCGCATCACCAATATGACCGAGGTGAGCGAAACAGCCTCGGAGGTGACCGGCATGCTCTCCATTCTGCTCGGTGCGATTGCCTCGATTTCGCTGTTTGTCGGCGGTATCGGCATCATGAATATCATGATGGTTTCGGTGACGGAACGCACGCGTGAGATCGGTATCCGTATGGCGATCGGTGCCAGCCGCAGCCATATACTGATACAGTTCCTGCTCGAATCGGTGATCATTACCGTCGCCGGCGGCACGGCCGGCATTGCAGTCGGCATCGGACTGGCTCTGGCTGCCACACGCATGTTTGATGTCTGGACGGCCATCACCGCCATGCCGGTGCTGCTCGCCTTCGGCGTATCGGTGGCGGTGGGTATCTTTTTCGGCCTCTATCCGGCACGCAAAGCCTCGCGCATGCGTCCCATTGATGCGCTGCGCTATCAGGGGTAGCGATACTGGCCACTTGCTGTTCAAACGGCCCGTCAGTGATTATGCTGCTCGCGACTGTTTATTGGAATGAAAATTGCTTTACCTGACATAGCAGCTACGATTATTCACACGGGGAAGGAGGGTGCATGTCAAACACAGACCGAAGAAGCCATACACAAGTCTCTGCCCTGTTTGCCTCTGCCAGCAACCATATGCATGCCTCTGTGGATATAGCCGAGATGTTGCAAGTCGGTGTTTTGACGGCCACACAGCTGGTGCATGCCAAAGCCGGCACAGCAGCACTGCTGATTGATGGCCGCCTGGCCTTTTCGGAGTACCTGCAGGAGATGGTCTGGCACCCTCTGCAGTGCAGATTTGGCAGTGAGGTCAGCTGGGTAGGCGATCTGATTGCACACCAGACCGCCTTCATCATGACCGACCCGGATGAAATAAAGGGTTTTGACGAGCAGACCGGGCACTGCCTGCCACAGGCCGAAGAGCTCGCAGTCGTGCCGGTCATCGGTAAAAATCATGAGCTGCTTGCCTGCCTGCTGCTGTTCGCGAAAACAGGGCAAACATTTGAAGGTAGTGATACCCTGCTGCTGCAACAACTGGCATCGATGATGTCCGTTGCCATTGAAAATGGCATTCAGCAATCTGCAAATCGAAGGGTTGAGGCTGATCTGGAAAAATCAGTGGCAACCTATCGTACGCTTGTGGAGCAAATCCCCGCCATCACCTATATCGCCACGCTGGATCGCAGCCGCATCCTGTTTGTCAGCCCGCAGGTTGAAGATATTCTGGGTTATCGCCAGGATGACTTTCTGGCCAATCAGCAGATATGGTCGCAACAGATTCACCCGGATGATCGGGAGCGTGTGCTCAATGAAGTGCGCCAGAGCCTGAAAGATAATATCCCGTTTCATGCCGAATACAGAATATGCTCTAAAGATGGCAGAGATATCTGGGTAAAAGATGCAGCGGCTACCGTGCGTGATCACGATCATGACCTCTACCTGCAGGGTGTTGTCTACGATATCAGTGAGCGCAAGGTGTACGAAAAGAAGCTGATGATGATGGCCCATTTCGATCATCTGACCGGACTTGCCAACAGGGCGCTGTTTCATGACCGGCTTGGCCAGATTATTGCGCAATCCAAGCGCCACGATAAAAAATTTGCCGTCCTCTATCTCGATCTGGATGGATTCAAGGCCGTCAATGACCAACTCGGTCATCAGGCCGGCGATGATCTGCTGGTCAAGGCCGGGCACCGCCTGCAAGCCCAGGTGCGCGAGGTGGATACGGTTGCCCGCATGGGCGGCGATGAGTTCACCATTATTCTCGAAGATATACATTCACATGCAACTGTTGAATTGGTTGCCAATAAACTGGTGGAGGCGATCGCCGCACCGTATGAGCATATCGGTCCGGAACTGAGTGTGAGCATGAGCATGGGTATTGCCATTTATCCGGACGACAGCACCAGTGCGGAGATATTAGTTACAGCGGCGGATAATGCCATGTACAGGGCGAAACAGAGTGGCAAGAATCGCCACTGCTTCCATCAGGGCAGTGATTAAACGCTGCGTCCGCCCTTCTGGTTGTAGAGATCCATCAATCTGGACTCCATATTCTGGTCGCCTGTGCTCTGCATGGCCTGACGTGCTTCAGCAGAGATAGAGGTTTGATCCGGCCTGGGCGCCGCCGCTTGCTTGCCGGCTGCAGCCTTGGCAGGCGCAGCTTGCTGAGTCTGTTGAAGCAGACGCGAAATGAAACCATCAGCGGGCGAAACGGTAAGTGCCACAATCAACTCCTCTTTGACGTATTGTTGAAAACCCGGTGCGTAAGGTTCCCACACTTGTATACATCGGTTGAGGATTGCCCGACTTTAGAAAAAAGATTTGATCGGGTATGCGACTCAATACCAGCCATGCTCCCTGAACGATAGTACATCTCTGCCGGCAATCAGGAAATGATCGAGGATTTTCAGCTCCAGGGGCTGGCAGGCTTCGGCCATGCGACGGGTTAGCTCAATATCCTCGGCACTGGCACGGGCTGTGCCGCCCGGATGATTGTGAAACAGGATCATCCCTCTGGCATCAAGCTCCAATGCTCGCTTCATCAGATTGCGCGGATAGACGGCCGTTCGATCCACTGTACCTTCAAACAGGATTTTTGTCGATCAGCAGCCGGTGCTGCTGATCGACAAAAATAGCACCTAAACACTCCATACCCCTGCCCTGAACCAGCAAACGCAGATAGGCACTGACCCGCTCGGGTCGATCGAAGAGCTGCCTGCCCGGCAGGTCGGAGGCGAGGTAGCGCACCTCCACCTGGCGGATCAGCGACAGAAACAACGCGCCGCCCTCACCGATGCCCTGCACCTGCTTCAATTCGGCAGATTGTGCATCAAATACACCGGCCAGCGTCTTGAACTGTTTGAGCAGCCGCTTGGCCAGCGGCTTCACATCTATACGCGGCAGCGCGTAGCTCAACAGCAACTCCAGCACTTCATAATCATGAAAGCCGTCAAATCCACGTTGTGCAAATCGATCCCTGAGTCGCTGGCGATGTCCCCTGATGCTCTCATCCATACGCTTATCAAAGCTAAAAAAAGCATCTGAGTCAAACGCACCGGCTGACAGACAGCACTCCTTGCAGCGGAGTGTTCGACAGACACCGACAGGCGTGGTTAAACTGTAGCCATGCGCCACCTTCGCCGACAACTCATCGACCTGCTTGATCAGGCACGCCTGCAGCATGGTATGGATCACATTCAGCCCAGACTGATGGCAGCACTCGTGCAGGATTTTTATGCCCTGCTGCCAAAAGGCAAAACAAAACGCATCACCATGCGTGCACGCACACTCACTCACGGTGATCTGCACCGCCATATATTCACCATCCGCTGTCCCGATCAGGCCTTTTATCTGGATGCCATCAAGAGTTATCTGCTGCGTCAGGGGATCCAGCCGATAGGCCAGCAGACCATGGTGGCACGCATGCCCTGCGGTCCCGATGGCTGTGCGCTGGAACTGCATAACCCGGATATCCATGACGAAGACAACTTCATGTTTATCGCCATTCATATTTCCGCCACGCTTACCCCGGCCGCCGAGCCGCTCAGTCTGGATATGCGGGCAATCCTGAAGGCTGTTGATCTCTCTGTGCAGGACTTTGCAGAGATGCGCACACAGATCGCCCAGCATGTGGCGCGTCTGATGCCGGAGAAGCCCGATGCTGCCGCCCTGCTCGACTGGATCAATGACAATCACTACCTCTATTTCGGCCTCACCCAGAAGGACAAACGGCTGGGCCTGATGCGTAACAGGAAAGTGCTCGGGCGGGTCGTCCCCGGCCTGCTCGAAGAGGTTGAAGCATGTGAAATGGCAGTAGAGCCAGGTATCGAATGGCTGAACCTCGCCGCCTGCCAGCACTATCTGTACAGCGCTGCCAGCATCGAAGTGGTGCGCGTATGCTGGACCGGTTCAGGCGGAGAGCTTGATCAGGCACTGATTATCGGACACTTCTCGCGCAGTGCCAGCTTTGCCAATGCCAGCTACCTGCCCATCATGGCAGCGCGCTGGCGCACGCTGGCAAATGATCAGCTGTTGCGACACTCCGCCTTTTATCGCCGTGAGGTGCGCACACTGTTTGATCGCATGCCCAAGCGCATCCTGCTGGCAACCCGGCCGGAGGACTGGCTGCTGCCGCTAAAGGGCATTATCGATCTGGCTGATCCACTGCAACTGGTCACCAGCATCCTGCCGTCGGTGCATGGCAACCTGGACTCCCTGCTGGTCACCATTGCCACCAAACGCTTCGGGCCGGTTGTGATGCAGCGTGTCATGGATACGCTGGCCGCGGCCGGTATACCGACGCACGGTTATGAATCATTCGGCATCGGTCCGCACCGCATTATCCTGATCGGTATTGAACGCACACATCAGGAGATCGAAGCTGCAACACTCAACAACCAGATCCGTCGCTGCATCGTATTCTGGAAGGATCTGGCCAAGGCGGAAGTACTGCGCCATGCCGCAACGCTGAATATCCCCGAGACACTGCAGGAGCTGGAGCAGATACCATCGCTCTATCAGGATCTGTTTGCGCCGGCCCAGTTCACCCGCGATGTCAAAATGCGCCAGCGCCTGCTGGCTAACGCACGCACATGCGTCCACATCAGCCAGAAGGCTTCGCTTGCCGATATTGTCGAGCTCTATATCTACTCGCTTGAGCAGCCGTCGCTGGGGAAACTGGTCGATATCCTGCGTCTGTTTGCACTGGATCCGATACAGGAGTCACTCGTCCCTTTCGGCAGCGCACCGGACTGTGCTGAAAACCCGGGATACGGCTGCATCCACATCTCGGCCCTGACCTGTCGCGCCCCCCGCCATCTGGACCGTGAGGATATCCAGCGTCTGCAGCGGGGCCTGACACTGGTACTCAACGGTGAAGCCGACCACGATGCCGTCAATGCCCTGATGATCGCTGCGGCTCTGGATATTGATGAGCTGGCCATACTGATCACGCTGCGCAATCATCTGGTACAGCTATTACCCGATGCAGCCCTGTTGCCGTTGACGGACATGATGCTGCGCCATGCAGAAGTAAGCCGCTGCCTGCAGCGCCTGTTTGCCGCCCGTCATCTGCCCGACATGCCCGACAGCTTCCTCGCTGAAACACGCAGCAGCTTCCATCAGGCCATGCAGCATGTTGCCAGCCTGACCGATGATCGCTGGTTCAGGATGCTGGCCGAGCTGGTTGAAGCCGGCCTCAGAACCAATGCCTTCATCCGTGAGCGGGGCGAGCCGATCGCCATTAAAATCGATACCAAACGGCTGCCCTTTGTACGTCATCCGCTGCCATGGCGGGAAATTTTTATCCACGGCGTGCAGGTGGAGGGCACGCATCTGCGTGCAGGCCCCATTGCCCGTGGCGGCATCCGCTACTCTGACCGGCCTGCCGATTTCCGCACCGAAGTGCTGGAGTTGATGAGTACGCAAACCATCAAGAACGGACAGATTGTACCCACAGGCTCCAAGGGCGGCTTTGTCATTCGCGGAGGTCAGGGGCCTGCCTTTATTCTGCAACAGTATCACAGCTTCATCCGTACACTGCTCGCCCTGACCGATAATCTGGTCGATGGCGTGCTGCAACCGCCCGAAGGTATGCGCATAGCCGAGAACGATGCCAACGACCCCTATCTGGTTGTGGCGGCAGACAAGGGTACGGCCAGCTTCTCCAATGATGCCAATAACGAAGCGCAGGCTGCCGGCTTCTGGCTGGATGACGCATTTGCCAGTGGCGGACGCCATGGTTACGACCACAAGGTTGTCGGTATCACCGCACGCGGCGCATGGATTTGTGCCACGCATCTGTTCGCCAGGCTGGGCCTTGATGCCTGCGCCGATGCGATCAGCTGTGTCGGCATTGGTGATATGGGCGGTGATGTATTCGGTAACGGCATGCTGC
>Ga0066647_10001371_pt1 | contig 11647 bp, 9 predicted proteins | sample CryGeyCG2114_250_FD_59512 | JGI IMG/M metagenome (GOLD analysis project Ga0066647, IMG submission 59512) | Groundwater microbial communities from aquifer - Crystal Geyser CG18_big_fil_WC_8/21/14_2.50 | ecosystem: Environmental > Aquatic > Deep subsurface > Groundwater | place: USA: Utah: Grand... | reverse complement strand
GACATTTATTTGATTATTCTTCCATATTTGGTTGATAATTGATACCAACTCATACTTTGATATTGGTTGACCATTAGTAATATGAATTAAACCTGTGATTTCCTGATCGATTGCAGAATCAATTGCTTTAGCCAATTCAAGAGTTGTAACACCTCCCCATATCATTTTTGTAAAGCCATTAATACTTCCTGATTGATTCATAATCCAGTGAAATAAACCTTCTCCTTTTTCATTTAACTCAGGCCCTATAATAGATGTTCTCATAGTGAGATCGTGGCTATTATCCACCTCTCCAAGTGCTTTACTTAAACCATATGTATCTCTTGCATCTTTAAAGTCAGTTTCAATATAAGAACCTTTTTCACCTGAGAAAACACAATCGGTACTTATATGTATTAATTTTCCTCCATAAGATTTCAATATTTTGGATACCTGATGGGGAAAATATGAATTTAGATAGATGGCATTTGAAGGATCTTCAGATGATCCTTTTAAGAGAATACCGATACAATTGATAATAATATCAGGCTTATTCGATAATATAAACGACTCCAATTCCACCTTGTTTGTAACATCCAGAAGAGCACTTTCCAGATTTGTTTTTTTTGGAAATGAAGCATCTATAATATTATACTTATTTAGTGATTTAAAATAATGAAAAACCATATGACCAAGCATGCCACCGGAGCCTAAGATTAGTATTTTTTTCATGTTATTAGCCTTTTTTCATGTTATTTAAGATTTATGCCAGACAGTGCGGTTTATATAATCAGTATAGGAAAGTATTATCCTTAATACTTTCTTAGAAACATTATCTGTTTTATAATCAAATATTGTATGGATAGAATCCTTATTTTCTTTATAATGATCCGTTACAACTTCAATTGATTCCAGAATTCTTTCTTTATTAAGACCTGTCATAATTAAAGTTCCTTCATCCATTCCTTCTGGGCGTTCGTGTGCCAGCCTGATAGTAATTGCAGGAAATTTTAAAATAGATGATTCTTCGGTAATGGTACCGCTATCGGAGATTACACAATGTGCATTTTTCTGTAGTTTAATATAGTCCAGAAACCCAAATGGTTTCATAAATTCAATCAATTTATTCTTGTTAGTAAATCCAATTACTTCCAGTTTCTTGCGGGTACGTGGATGAGTGGAAACAATTACTTTTTCACCGTATTTTTCGGTAATTGCATTTAATGAATCAAGTAGATTGTTAAAATTGGTTTCTGAATCTACATTTTCCTCACGATGAGTACTAACGATAAAATATTTTCCGGCTGTAAGATTTTCTCTTTTAAGTACATCTGATTTTTCTATGTTCTCTATATGATGAAGCAGAACCTCATTCATTGGAGAACCTGTTTTAATAATTGTTTCTGGAGGAATACCTTCTCTTTCCAAATATTTTCTGGCATGTTCAGAAAGAGGCATATTTATATCGCTTAGATGATCGACAATTTTTCGGTTAATTTCCTCAGGCACACGCTGATCGAAACAACGGTTACCAGCTTCCATATGAAAAACAGGAATTTTTCTTCGTTTAGCAGAAATTACAGAGATGCAACTGTTGGTGTCACCATAAAGTAAAACAGCGTCTGGTTTTTCCTGCGCCATTACTTCATCCGATTTAATAATTACATTTCCAATGGTAGTTGCTGCATTTTCGCCAGCTGCATTTAAAAAATGATCTGGCTTACGAATACCTAACTGCTCAAAGAATATTTCATTTAGTTCGAAATCATAATTTTGACCCGAATGTACCAAAATATGGTTGGTATGTTTATCAAGTTCTGAAATCACACGGCTTAATTTTATTATTTCAGGACGAGTACCAACAATTGTCATTACCTTTATTTTTTTTTCCATTCAGCCAACTCTTTTTTAATATATTCTAAATTCAATAATTTTTCTTTTACTTCTTCAATAGTTAACTGTGTGGTATTATGGGAATTATAGTCCTCCAATTCAGATGTTTTCACATCGCCACTTTCGAAGTACTTACCATAATTTAGATCACGGTTATCGGCTGGTACTTGATAAAAATCTTGTAGATCAACTGCCTTAGTCATTTCTTCACGAGTACATAATGTTTCATATAATTTCTCTCCATGACGCGTTCCAATTGTTTTAATAGGATTAGGAGCATTAAAAAGCTCTTTAATTGCCTGAGCCAGATCACCTATTGTTGATGCTGGGGCTTTTTGAACAAATAAATCTCCTTGATTTCCATTTTCAAAAGCGAACAATACTAGATCAACTGCCTCTTCCAATGACATCAAATAACGTGTCATGTTAGGGTCGGTAACTGTAATGGGCTCTCCCTTTTTAATTTGATCTACAAAAAAGGGGATTACAGATCCACGTGATGCCATAACATTACCATAGCGGGTTAAACAAACTTTGGTAGCATCTTCAGGTATATTGCGAGATGCTGCTACTGCTACTTTCTCCATTAAAGCCTTACTTATACCCATTGCATTTATGGGATAGGCTGCTTTATCGGTGCTTAAGCAAATTACATTTTTAACTTTATTGCTAATTGCGGCTTTTATAACATTGTCCGTACCAATAACATTGGTAAGTGTTGCTTCGATAGGGAAAAATTCACAAGATGGAACTTGTTTTAATGCAGCCGCTTGAAAAACAAAATCAACACCACGTGTTGCCATTTCAATGCTATCGTAGTTACGAACATCTCCAATATAAAATTTTATTTTCGTATTATTGTATTTAACTCGCATATCATGTTGTTTTTTTTCGTCACGAGAAAAAATACGAATTTCTTTGATCTCTGTATCGAAGAAACGGTTGAGAACTGCATTACCGAAGGAACCAGTACCTCCTGTAATTAAAAGGATTTTGTCTTTAAACATATGTTTCATCTCTATTGAATTATTAAAAAATATAGCAGATTATTTTGACTCTTTAGCAAGCACTAAGAGCGTTTCCCCTCCAATTAAACGGGCTCCAATATCCTCATTAAATAATTTTAAAAGACTACGAAGCAAAGCCATTATACGTGTTTTTAATGATAGATTTGGGGAGCTTAAAGATGGAGAAGTGTATTGCCAATCAATAATTGAGAACCCAGAATCAGTTAATGTCTCGAGCGCAAGATCTTTTGTATAGAAGTGTAAATGACCAACTTTTCTTCGTACATTTATTAAAGGATTTTTTCGGAACACAGAACTAGCACTTAAATCTAACGGAATAATGAAGACAAAATAGGATGCATGTTTCCTTGAGTTTTCTAGAAAGGTATATGGATCTCTCACGTGCTCAAAAAGATCCAACATTAGCAGTACATCGTAGATGATTTCATTAACCTGATGAAAATCCCCTAAACAGAATGTAATCTCCTTCCCCTCTTCTGATTTGTTATGCTCAATCCAAAACTTATTCAATTGTGGAGATATGTCAAAACCTTTCATCTTTGTTGAAGGTAAATGTTTTTTCAGATGGATTAAAATATCTCCGGCACCACATCCCACCTCACAAATTGAGTTTGGTTGTAAATTGTTTTTTAATAGGATGGAAAGTACCCTGGAAGCTTTCAAAGGCGAGTCACTACGATCCCACTCAGGATTTTGGGACATATAGCTACCATCTATATATCTTGATTCAGTTTTCATTACTATACCTTGATTCAGTTTTCATTTATTTTTAATTATAATATTTCACATTGATCCGAAAGTTTTAGAAAAAGCCACTAAAAGTGTACAAATAGGTTTTAATAAAAACATTTAGCCATAATCACCGGAAAATAAGTCGTATCTGGGAAATAATTGGTGTTGTTTGCTCAGCGTTACTTTTTTAGCACCTTCACTTATGTTGTTACATACATAGTCCAACGATAAATAGTATGGGAGGCAAAATCTTATCTTTTCAACAAAGTTTGAAAATGAAACTGGTTTTTTTGCAACAGTTCTTTTAATAAGTTCTAGTAAAAGATAACAGATCAAAGCAATATATATCTGTGATTTCACAGCATTTTCGCTGGTTCCAAGAAATGATTTTATTTGTAGATTCTGTTTAATTGCCTTAAAGAATAATTCAATGTCCCAACGTTTTTTGTACAAGTCAGCAATTGTTTCAGCCTTCCAAGCTAATTGGTTAGTGATTATTTCAATTACCTTGTTTTCATCTTCTTTGTAAACATGTACTAATCGTAGATTTTGCTCACTTATTCCAGTTTCTTTTGCTTTTTTGGAACTAAGTCTTATAATTTCATCTTTCAAGATATTATCGTCTGTATCTTCAAGTAAATCTATTTCTGCAATGCTCTCAAATAACGTGTTACTCTTCAATCTTGTTACAAAAATATTTTTTGCCTTCATTCTGCTAAGCATTAGTGTAAAATCAAAGTATGCTCTGTCCTCAACTATAATAGTATTCTTTGGAAATATTAAATTTGCTAATCCTTTTCTATCATGGAGTTTTGCTTCTGTAATATTTACAACATCTGGTATCATTATAGTGTCATCCCAACACGTGTGGATCTTAATCCCTCCTTTAGCTCTCCGGTATTTTGCCCAATCAAACATCGAGAGACAAAGAGAAATCGTCGTGCTATCTATTATTTTTATTTTTTCGTCTTTTATTTCTTCAATTACTGATCTTCTATTTTGTGCCGTCAAAATATGTTCATAATAGCCAAGCACCTTATGATAAAGGAGTTCAAAGACTTGCCAATTCCTTTGCTTGTGGCCATCGCTCATTGTAGAACGTGCTGGTGACTGTGTTAACCCTAAATCGCTAATGAATATTTCACTAACTCCTATACCAGCAGAGATATCACTTAGAGTTAAGCACTTATTCAGCTGTCCGAAACTCATTGCTACAAATTGATCATATGTTTTATATTTTGAACAACCCTTATCACTTTTGTGTGCTGAGATACAATTCTTTAATATTGATTTAGGTACTAAATCTATTATTTGACGTAGCAGAGGTTTCTTGTTATTTTTGTTTCTACTAAAAAGTCCCATTGTTTATCCTTGTGGTTTTGGTCAATTACAAAGATAAGGGGCTTTTTAGTTTTTTTCTACTTTCGGATAGTTGTGATAATATTTATAAGTAAGTTTAACTTTAGAACTACAAGCATAAGATACCTTCCCATTCCCTACTTTGGAGATTCTCATTGAGTTAATTGAAATATATTACTTTCTCTGTGCTGAGAACAAACATGCTTTTTACTCTATGCTCAAACTAAAACATTCTGTTTCTCCAAGAAATATCTGTGTCTAAGAAGCGATCGAATACAGCATTTTCCAAAAACCCTGGCCCAAGTGTTAATAATAGAACTTTGTTATTAAATATAGCCAATTACCTCTAAACTAATTTTTCATATAAAACCATATAATCATTATACCTATCAGTTTTATCAAAATTATCTAACACTCGTTGTCTACAAAAGTTAGAATAATAGGATTTACCCTTTTTACATATTTTGTCAATTGCAGCTTGAACGGCAATTATATTGCCTTTTTCTACAACACATCCAGTATTTTTTGTCACAATTTCAGGACTTGCTGTTGAATTGTATACAATACTGGGTGTTCCACAAGACATTCCTTCAATAGTAGTTAAACCAAAGGTTTCTTCTAAACTTAAGTTCAAAACTATCGTTGCTAGAGAGTATAAATCAGCCAACTCTTCTTGTGAATCAGTCCTATTAATCCCGACTATATTAGAAGGTATTTCTTTCTGCTGTTTGCATGTTAACCCAACTAAAACTATTTGATATTTATCAGGTAATATTTTTGATAAAGCAAAATAATCATATAACCCCTTATTTTTACTCCAGGCTGTAGCACAAGCTAATAAAATCGTTTTATTGGGTAAATGATATTTATCTAATAATTGAATGTTGCTTTCTCTTGGAGAAAATATATTTGTATTAATTCCATTATAGATAAACTTAATAGGATATTTTGATAGAAAAGATTGTTTTACTATTTTTTCCAACCAAAATGACACTGGAACTATCTGTACCTTTTTCAAGTTAGAAAAACTATGCTTCTTTTTGACGTAATTCTGTTTAGACCTATCAATAAAAAAGGATTTTGGATAGGTATGAATTAACGGACATTTCTCACACTGAATTTTCCACTTATTGCAATTGACTGCTGTAAAATGCGCACAATGGCCTGTAAATGAAGTGCAATCGTGTAATGTCCACACTATTGGGGTGTCACAATTAGACAAATAATCAAACAATAGTGGATAGTTCAGCCAATAACCGTGATATATATGTATTTGTATAATTGATGGAGCAATTTTTTTTATTCTTTCAATTAACCTTCTTGTTGCAAATCTTGACCCCAAACCATGCATATCAAAAAATCGAGTAATAAATACATGAAAAAAAACATCAAATTTATTTCCTACTTTTAGATATTGTGATTTAGATTTATTATTAGGAGTACCCCTACTATAAGCAATATAACTCTCCCAACCTTCCTGTATAACTACATCTCCGATATTTTCAACAATGCGACCAGTAGAACCTCTATTTACTCCTACATTAATCTGTAATAGTTTCTTTGCCATAGTTGTACCCTTTTAATTCAAGAAACGATAAGGAACAAAATTATTAACTATCTGTAGAGTGTAATTGCGATATAATACGTATAACAAAAAATATAAAACCAAAAATGTGATGTAAAAATACGATTGCGTTTTTGTCTTTTTATCATATAATTGCATTTGCGGTATCAAAATTATTTGCAAAATAGTGAGATATGAAAAATAACGAAATATCATAGGTATGCCTGCACCCAAATTTGTTAAAATAACTCCAAAACAAAATAACTTAAAGTAGAAATTGGTGTTATTGTTTTTCAATAATAATAAAACTAAAATAGAATTAGGAATGATTATCATAGTCCGTCCAATTAAGTTAGCACCCTGATCTACCGCATACCCTACATAAAATTTATATGCAATTATAACACTATTATCAATATTAATATTTTCGAAAATATCTTGCAGGGACAGTATGCCCGATAAGCCTATCAATCCACTAAAAATTAAAAGCACAACATATATATATTTTTGCCAATTATAATAAGATAAAAAGACAAAAGGTATAACAAATATCACTGTATTATGAAAAGTGGCTGCAACAAATATTAGTAACATACCATATAAATATTTTTTCTCTACGATAAAAATCAAGGAAACTAAAAACAAGGAGAGTGCAATTGACTGTCTTATACCAGATAAAGTAAAAACAAAACCTATGTCCAACAAATAAAATAGTAATAAGGATAAATTGATATCTGATGAAGATTTTCTGAGAAAGAAATAAAGAGGAAATAATATTGTTAAAGAAGTAGCAATTATAAACCAACGAGAGGAATTATTAATTAGCCCTATTAAAATGGAATAAATCCCGTAACCCTGCTCTCGCTCCACCTTGCTTAAGAGGACTTCACGAAAACCTGTAAATACTTCAACGTAATGCCATAAATCTATTCCTGTTTCTGCAGATCTTAATGCAGCTAATAATATTAGAATAATTACTGCATAAATAGGAGGAAGTTTTTTTTTTGTAAAAAAGATTAAAAGGAGAAGAACTACTATATAAATTAACATTTCATATCCAATTTCAAGAGTAAATGACTATCATCTCAGATGGCGGTTCGTAGCATTCCAATAAAACACGTCTATATAATCTTGTCTCAATAAATAATTCCATTTTACCATCTATCTTCAGAAGGAAATTCTTTATCATTTTTTGATTTTACAAAAAAATATGTCAGTGATTTATAAAGAATTTTGAAGAAAATATTAATATTAAACTGAGATATTAAAGCATAAATAACCTTTGCTCCATATGATGCATCAAAAATATTATTTATTTCCATACTTGTGGCATTTATAAATACAATTTTGAAGCTTATGCCATATCCTTTAAAAGGTTTTCTCTTTTTTTTACGTTTGGTATTTTTTATTGTTAGATAAAAATAGTCTTCTAAGCCATGTTGTATTGCTATTTGTTTTAAAATTTTCAATTCTCTTCCAATACGCGCTTCATTGTATAACCCTTTAGAAAGTTCATTTATTGACTTATTTATTAGCTTTTTATAGTCAATATTTTTAATTTTGCCACCCCATTTTTGCAAATCTCTTGCAGTCAATAAATAATCAGCTGTCATCAGTGTTATTAAAGGAGAATATGGTTGTTTAGCGAGTTCACTATGCATTGGAACCTCTTGAACCTTTTTATAGAAAAATTCAGATTCTCTTTTTGCTTTGTCGGTATTCAACAAATAGCTCAACCCTTGAGATTCACTGGAACCACCATAGACTGAGAGTGGTTTCCCGGAAAAGGCAAATTTTTCTACTTCTCCTGCCAATACGATTCCAGAATAACCATCAGGGGTTGGACATCTATAAAATCTGCCGTCTTTTGATCTTGAACGTACTTTTCTAACAATATCAGTTTTTACAACTCCTTTGATATAAAACATAGGACACTCAGGATCAGAAAGATAGTTCAGGTTTTCCACTTGTCTATTTAGAAAATCGATTGAATTTACAATTTTTACACCTTTAGTTTTATAAACATTTAATTGTGCATTTGTTTCTTCACCAAAGGGATACCAAAATACGGGTGGGGCCCATGTTAACAAATCCACTCTGTATTTAGTTAATATTTTATGCATTTCACTTATCCCATCTGGCAACAGGCCATCATCTCCTCCCAAGGCTATTAAATAACCTGGCTTAACTTGGTTTAATGCGAATTCAAAGTTATCTCTCATTCCTAAACTATCTGTTTGTGTAAATAGCCTCACACAATGGTACTGTTCTGAGAATTCTTTTACCATATGAACTGTATTATCAGTACTAGCATCATCTGCAACTATTATCTCATAATTGGGATAATCTTGATTAACACAAGTTTTTAATGTATGATATAAATAAGACTCCCTATTTTTAGTTGGAATCATAACAGTGAATAAAGGATATTCTTTAATTAATCTATTCATGCACATATAATTCTTTGTATAATTCAAAATGTTTTTGCAAACAATTTACTGAAGTATAGTTCTTTAGAACTCTATTTATGGCGCCAAGTCTAAGTTCTGAGAGTAATTTTTTATTAAGTATCAATTTTTCAATAGCCGCTTTTATCGCCAAAGAGTTTCGAGCTGGGACTACAAGTCCACCAATCCTATGTCCAACTATTTCGGGAAGAGCTGTTCCTTCGGCAACAATAACCGGAGTTTTGCATGCCATAGCTTCTATTGCCATTAGCCCAAATGATTCCTGTAAAGAGGGCATCAAAAAAATGTCCGATGCAGAAAGAACATTCACTAATTCATTTGAGTTAATCCAACCTGTTCTCACAATATTAAACTTACTTTTCAAACTTTCAAAACCACTTCCATCTTCAAGAATTAATAAGGTAATTGGAACCTCTTTCAAACCAATCATCTGAAGTGCTTTTTTTATGTAAATCAATCCTTTATAGGTATCATTTTTAAGACCACTGTCCCTAAAAGAAATCACAAAATGATTTTCAGGAATTCCCAATTGAATTCTACACTTTTGACTATCTTTTGGAGAAAAAAGATTTAAATCCAATCCAAACGGAATGATGCTTCTAGCTTTTCCTTTCATTATGGGACTATTACTAATTTTCTCATTCATCCAATTTGTTGAGATAATTATATTAAATTTAGAATTTGCATAAACATATTTCTTAATCTTCCATATAAATCGCGATAAATCAACCTTTAGAAATGAGTTATATCTTGGATATGGACATTTGCCTTGACATCCTGTTATGACACCTTTACATTCAAAAGGATGAATACACCCGCCCGTTATAGCCCATTGGTCATGAATAGTCCATACAACTTTTTTTTTTCTACATATTCTATATAAAGAAAAAAGACTAAGATTGGTATCCCCATGGATAATATGTAAATGAATAATATCAGCTTCTTTAAAGTATTTAGTTCTACTTAACAAAAAGAAACCAAATATTGAAAAAATATGATCTATGCCCGATTTAGAAGATAAATGTTGGAATTTTTCTATTATAAATTTCAGGAAATTATTTTGAGGTGGTAATAAAAAAACATCATTTCTTTTGCTTGTTTTTCGCCATACTGCCATCTTTACATTAAACAATTCCGAGGAACTATCTAACATATAAAAGCCATTAAAACGGCTACCTATGACATCTGAATAATTAATATGTAGTATATTCATTTTCAAAGCAAACTATTTTTTAAAAATGATATTGATTTTTTTATCATTTCCTTATTTATGTCATCAACTTCATTCATCTTTTCTCTAAATATTTCATCACTAATATAAGATATTCGAGAATAATTATCTATTATGTAATCATCTAATTTGTATCTTTGATTTAAATCAATAAAGCGAAATGCTCTTATTGCTTCAAAATAATATGCAGTGAATTTAGTTTTAAATTTCATTGCAAATAAAACACCATGGAACGAATCAGTAAATAGGAATTCTGCATTTTTTATATAATTAAGCCATTCTTTTGGCGAAGCATCAAAAATTATTTTATCAACCCAATTTATTGAAATCACACTTGAAACTGCACCGATTACAATTGCATAAACTGGAATATTTCCATAAATCTTTTTTATTTTACTAATTGCTAAATTATTTTTCTTCTCTAATTCTTTACCTATAATATAAACTAAAATATATTTATTATTCTCTCTTTTGGGTTCAAGTAATTCATCAAAATTCCATAAAAAAGTGGGATCTAAAACTACTGTACATTTCTCACCAATCAATTCATTGACAAATTCGTAAGTCGTAATATTTCTGACAGATAAGCTATCAAAATTGCTCAAGGCTTTTTCTAAATTGGATTTATTTTCCTTAGCTATCACATTTACGGTACAACATGGTGCATAACTAATTTTTTTAGTACTATACGGTAATTTATAATCCAGGAAGTAAACTTTTTTATCATGTTGACTCGGGTTCCATACTTGATCACTACCTACAATAATCGCATCAAATTTTTGACTTTTTTCAATTAATCCTTCAAGGGTACTAACTTTTTCAGTCATTTTTAGAAATGAATTTCTAAAATTATCAAAACTTGAAATAGATTTTTTTTGATGTAGTATATTTGCAATTATTTTTTTTATTGCTTTAATAGGTCTACGTCTTGATATTCCATAAAACGATGTAATATTATAATCCTTTGGGACATAATTTATTATTTCAACATGGATATTTAGTGATGTAAGAAATTGCTGTAAAGCATATGCTTGCAATACTCCTCCAAAATTATATCCATAATGAAAAGTTAGGATGCCAACTTTCATAATTATTTATTTAAGACCTTTTTAATTTACTTTTTAATATAAACTAAATATCTATATTTTTAATTTTTCTATTATTCGTTAAAGAGTTTGTCTCTTAGTAACCTTCTTAAATGATAAAATTTCGTTGCCATTTTTAAAAATATTAAGTGTTTTTTTATATTATAATCGAACTCATTAGCATTAGGCGAATTTCGCCATATTTCCAAACTTCTTTGGCGAATTTTAATTCGTATTGTTTGAACAATTTTAAAGGTAAAGCCAACTTTATGGTTGCCAAATCTTTTTGGAGGTACAGGTAATTTCTT
>Ga0066647_10001365_pt1 | contig 11671 bp, 8 predicted proteins | sample CryGeyCG2114_250_FD_59512 | JGI IMG/M metagenome (GOLD analysis project Ga0066647, IMG submission 59512) | Groundwater microbial communities from aquifer - Crystal Geyser CG18_big_fil_WC_8/21/14_2.50 | ecosystem: Environmental > Aquatic > Deep subsurface > Groundwater | place: USA: Utah: Grand... | reverse complement strand
GACCAATGACCAATGACCAAAATTAATATAGCGCTGGGAATTTAATTGGGTCCACTTCACTCATCAAAGCATAGGTCTTGTCGAATACCGTTTCTACACTTGGTTTAGAGAAATAATCACCATCCGAAGCATAGGCCGGTCTGTGTTCTTTAGCCGCAATGGTGACAGGCTGTGAATCCAAATGGAAATAGGCAGCTTGCTCTTCCACCACTTTTTGCATCATATAGGCAGAAGCACCTCCAGGTACGTCTTCATCCGCAAAAATTACTCGATTGGTCTTTTTAATAGAATCAACAATGGAATGATGCACATCAAATGGTAGTAAAGTTTGGACATCGATCACTTCAACCGAAATACCGATTTCTTCAAGTTCCTGAGCTGCTTGCATTACAATTCTACACATTGAACCATAAGTAACGATGGTGACATCAGTACCTTCTTTCAATATTTCAGGAATACCCAAAGGCAAGGTGAACTCTCCGATGTTATTTGGAATGCGTTCCTTTAAACGATAGCCGTTCAAACACTCTATGATCAAGGCTGGATCATCCGACTTCAACATAGTATTATAAAAACCTGCTGCTTGTGTCATGTCTCTTGGCACCAACACATGAATTCCTCTGAGGCTACTTAAAATCATCCCCATTGGTGAACCTGAATGCCAAATACCTTCTAAACGGTGACCGCGAGTTCTTATAATCAATGGTGCTTTTTGTCCACCGGCAGTACGATAGTGCAATGATGCCAAATCATCTGATAAAATCTGGATAGCGTAAAGCAAATAATCTAAATATTGTATTTCTGTGATCGGACGCAATCCGCGCAATGCCGCGCCTATGCCTTGACCAATAATGGTGGCTTCTCTAATACCAGTATCGGTTACTCTTAATTCGCCATGTTTTGCTTGTAAGCCCGCAAAAGCTTGGTTTACATCACCAATCTTCCCAACATCTTCTCCAATCGCAAAAACCCTTGGATCACGAGATAAAGCCGCATCAAAACAAGCTTGAAGCACTTCTCTACCATCTACCAAAGGTGATTCATCAGAGAATTCAGCCTTAATTTCTTCAATCTTCAAAGCTGACTGCGCTGATTGACTGGTAACATGAGAACTAAAACGCTCCTCATTATTCGCTGAAAGCACGTTCAACCATTCTACTAATTCAGTTCTTTCATTAAGCTGCTCCGTTCTAGTAAGTCGCAGTACTTTTTTGACAGCTTTTACAGAATCCATACGAATAGGATTCATTGTTTTCTTAAGGTCTGCAGCAACTTGCAATACTTGACCACTGAAATTACTTGCCGTAGCTAAGTGCTCTATTCTAGCAATGGCCTCATTTTGCTCTTCATTAATATCGACCATAAAAGCATTCCAAGCAGCAGTTTTCGCAGCTTTAGCAGCTTCTTTGGCTTTCTTTTCAATGCTTTCTAAATCAGCTTCCCGAGCAAACTCATTCTCTAGAATCCACTCTTTCAATTTCTTAATACAATCGAAATCGGCTTCCCATTCCAGTCTTTCTTTTGACTTGTATCTTTCATGAGAACCCGAAGTAGAATGACCTTGAGGTTGTGTCATCTCCACCACATGTACAAAAGTAGGCACATGCTCTGTCCTTGCTATTTCAGCAGCTTTCTTGAACGTATCGATCAAGCCAAGGTAATCCCAGCCTTTTACTACAAATACTTCGTATCCTTTTTTGTCTTTGGTACGCTGCATTCCAGCCAAAAATTCAGAAATACTGCCTTTCGTAGTGTGGAATTCTTTTGGAACCGAAATACCATAGTCATCGTCCCAAACGGCCATTACTAATGGAATCTGAAGCACACCTGCTGCATTGATTGATTCGAAGAATGGGCCTTCAGAAGTAGAAGCATTTCCTATCGTACCAAATGCCACTTCATTTCCTTGAATTGAAAAATCGGTAAACTCGTGAAGTGATTTGTTTTGTCTGTATAATTTTGAAGCGTATGCCAATCCTACCAAACGCGGCATTTGGCCAGCAGTAGGAGAAATATCAGCACTTGAATTCTTCATTGAAGTTTGAGGCTTCCAATTTCCTTCTTCGTCTAAAAGTCGGTTACCAAAATGACCGTTCATTGAACGACCGCCTGTTGAAGGCTCCGCTTCTACGCTGGTGTGTGCATAAAGCTGCGCGAAATATTCTTGAATTGTAAGTTGGCCAATCGCCAACATAAAAGTTTGATCGCGGTAATAACCAGATCTAAAATCACCATTCTTAAAAGCTTTGGCCATGGCCAATTGGGCTACTTCCTTACCATCTCCGAAAATTCCGAATTTGGCTTTGCCCATGAAAACTTCCTTCCTTCCCATCAAACTGGCCTCTCTGCTCTCGCAGGCCAATCGATAGTCATTCAGGATTTCTTCCACTCCAATGCTGATTTTTTTATCCGTTTTGGTAGCTCCCACGTTCCTTTTATTTAAAGTTTTAAGATGGCTCTTTTATCCGAAGATTAACAAAAATAGTATTTTAAAAATACGAATCAAATTTGGTAAAGGCATTTATTCAATCAGTCAATCCAAATATTATTTTTTAATAATTAATATTTCAATTTTATATTTTGTAATATTAGTTTTAACAAAACTTTATTACGCCATTTTTGAAGAAGCAAAAATGTTGTCTTAACATGTGGTTAACCTGCCAAATAATGTTCTTGAGATTCACGAGATGATTTTTCTTGAAGATTGCAAACGTTTGAAGTCGAGGTTACTATATTTGCCTCGAAAATCAAATTCTATTATCATGATCATTGGTGTACCTATAGAAATTAAGAACAATGAAAACAGGGTTGCTTTGACCCCAGGTGGTGCCTTAGAGCTTATTAAGCGCGGACACACAGTTTATGTACAACATAACGCTGGATTTAACAGTGGCTTCCCTGATGAATTCTATGAGAAGATTGGCGCAAACATTTTACCTACAATAGAAGAAGTTTATGACATTGCCGAAATGATCATGAAGGTAAAAGAGCCGATCGAGCAAGAATATAAACTAATTAAAGAAGGTCAATTACTATTCACTTACTTCCACTTTGCTTCTTACGAACCATTAACTAAAGCTATGATCGCCAATAAGGCAATCTGTTTGGCTTACGAAACGGTAGAAAAAGCAGATAGATCACTTCCATTGCTCGTTCCGATGTCTGAAGTAGCGGGTAGAATGGCAACGCAACAAGGTGCAAAATATCTTGAAAAACCAATCAAAGGAAAAGGTATTCTCTTAGGTGGTGTACCGGGTGTTAGCCCTGGCCGAGTATTGGTACTTGGTGGTGGTGTGGTAGGAACTCAAGCTGCTAAAATGGCCGCAGGTCTTGGCGCTCAAGTGACTATCATGGACGTTAACCTTGATCGTCTCCGTTATTTGAATGACATCATGCCTCCAAACGTGGTAACAAGATATTCTAACGAAGTCAACATTCGTGAGCTACTTCCTTTGATGGACTTGATCATTGGCGCGGTTCTTATTCCAGGAGCAAAAGCACCAAACTTGATTACCCGCGATATGTTAAAAGAAATGCAGCCAGGTACTGTTTTGGTTGACGTTGCTGTAGATCAAGGAGGTTGTATCGAAACTTGTCGACCAACTACTCACGAAAATCCAACTTTCATTATTGATGATATCGTTCATTATTGCGTAGCGAACATGCCGGGTGCTGTTCCTTATACTTCTACCATCGCATTGACAAATGCTACGCTACCTTACGCTATTCAATTGGCTAACAAAGGATGGAAACAAGCTTGTAAAGACAATAAAGAATTGGAACTAGGACTGAATGTAATTGAAGGTGACGTGGTTTATCAAGCGGTTGCTGAAGCATTCAATTTGCCTTATGTCCCTGTTCAAAATCATTTGAACTAAACAGTTTAAGCATTAGAAATTGAAAGGCTACTCAAACGGGTAGCCTTTTTTATTTCAACTCGATTCTTAGCCCAAAAAAGCCACGAATGCCTTGATTGGGAGCAAAAACATAAGAAGGATCAAAGGTCAAAGCATAGGGGTTTTGAGCTGTTGGGATCACTTGACCAGAAGCATCAAACTCCACTTGTCGATCGAAAGGATCGAACGGCCTGGCAATACTATTCGCTGGAGGCGTGAAGTTCAAAAGGTTTTTGACACCTCCATAAACCTCTAGCTTCTGACCAATCGGCATTGTCAACTGAATGTTCTGGAGGCTCCACCAAGGAGATTCGGAAGCCCGAGGATCTAAATCACCAAGGACAGGCAGCCGCATTGGCCCATATACATTGCCAGTATAATCGATTTTCAATCCTGAGATCGGGAATGCATAACTAATCGTCCAAACGCCAGAAAATCGTTCGGTGAGTAGTTGATCTATCTCAATACCATCTTCTACTGCAAAGACATCCTGAAAAGTAGCTCCAGCTAAAACTTTCAAACCCGATAAAAATGAGAAATCTATATTAAGAGAAGCGCCTCTTGAAATCGCATGGCCGTTGAGGTTATCGTAAATGATTTGGTTTGGGTTGGTATCATAGTCCGCAATGATTCTGTTTTGAAAACGCGTATAAAATGCGCTAAAATCAATATCAATGAATGCATTCTGACGTGTCATTATTTTCCTGACAAAATTTAGATTGGCATTCCAAGAGGTTTCTGGCCTTAATTCCTCCACAAAAAGCACTTCTCTTCCTCCTGAAAGTGCGGCATGATCTTCTGTAAAAACATTGGCCACCCGATAACCATTGCCAATGCTCAATCTCAACACATTGTTTCTATCTGCACTGTTCCATTTGTAATTCAGGCGAGGAGAAAAAATGCTCCCATGTCGCGAATTGTAATCATACCTCAGCCCCATCAACAGCTGATTCTGGGTATTAATTTCATATTGGTTTTGAACGAAAACACCTGGTAAATGTGTGATTGAGGGTTGATTCTGCAAATCCAAAGTAGCCGTTGCAGGAGTATTATCATCATAGGTGGTATAGCGATAAGCCAAGCCAAAGAGCAAGTCATTTTTGGCAACCCTCTTGTTCAATGTCAATTGCCCAAAGCCCACAAATTGATCGGCTAAATAGCTAAGATTGCCATAAACTGAATTCTGTATGTGATTATTCGCACTGAATTGAAACTCAACATGTTCTTTGACAGGAAGTTGATACACCCCAAAGACCTCCCATCGACCAGTATAAATACTTTCGCCATACACCTGATCTCCTCCGCGGAAATCAGTGCCCCAATTCATATCCCCGCCCCAGCGGTCTTCATAAACATAGCGACCCGCCAAGGAAAAAACTCGATTCTCCTTGCGATTAAAACTCCATTTGTTAAATACAGAGAAACGATTCTGAAGTGTTACATCCGTGAAACCATCTCCATTATTATCAATTGGATTTTGATAGTTGAAGTAGTTTATACCTAGCAAGCCATCTACTTTATCTCCCGCTTTTAATCGAGCACCTATGTCTGTATTGATTTCGCCCCATGAGCTCGCAAAGGAATCCGCAAAAAAGGCTGGCGAATTCTTGGGTTTCTTCGTAATTAAATTGATTAAACCACCCACAGCTTCAGAACCATAAAGTGTTGAAGCTGGCCCCTTAACCACTTCTACCCTATCAATCATGGCTTGTGGGATTCCCGTCAGACCATAAACCGTAGAAAGGCCACTGACAATTGGCATTCCATCAATGAGGATCATGGTATATGGCCCTTCAAGTCCGTTAATATGGATATCGCCAGTATTACACACATTGCAATTCAATTGAGGCCGCACTCCGTTGACATTTTGCATCGACTCGAAAACAGAAGGTGCTGGATTGGCTTTGAAAAAAGCACCTGAATAAACCTCCACCGAAACTGGGCTTTCGAGCTTACTCACTTCCTTCATTGTGCCAGAAACCACTACCTCATCTAATAGCCTTTCGTCTTCTTCTAGTTCGATAAACACCTCTACTGTTTGCCCTGCTAAGATTTCAACTTCAAGAACAACATTCCTAAAGCCAATAAAAGAAGCAACAAGTTGATACTTACCAACGGCCAGTTCATTAATACTAAAACTTCCTTCCGCATTGCTTACGGCTCCATAAGGCTGGCCCTTTATGGCCAACGCCACAGACTCAATTGGTTGTTGATCAAAGCTCACCTTTCCTGTGACGTTTCCCTTTTGAGCAAAAGCCACCAATGGAGTGATGAGCAAAAGACATATGCACCAAATTTTTTTGACCATATCATCAATATATTTAGATTACAAATATATTATTTTTAGGTTAATCTAAAAATAAAAAACCACTTTCTGAAATTCACTTTTAAAAAGCCCTAATTTATCTATGGTAGTACTTACATAAACCGTTAATAGAAGAAACAGATAAAACCTTTCAAGATGTTTGCAACAGAGTTGCAAATGCACTAATGTTGCATAAACATTATCAACAAACCGATTTTATCATGAAATTCAAGAGCAAATCCTTCGCTACTTTTTGTCTTATTTCTTCCCTCATGTTGGCCGTAGGCTGTGGTTCAGACGATCCTGCACCAGTCAATGAGGAAGAACTTATCACCACCTTGCGCTTGACCTTTGCGGGCACGGGCACCACCTCTGAAACTGTGACGGCTACCTTTACCGATCTTGATGGCCCAGGAGGCAATGATCCAGTCATCACAAACCCAGTAACTCTTCAAGCGAACGGCACGTATTCCGTAACTGTCGAGTTTTTAAATGAGGCCGAAAGCCCTGCTGAAAACATTACGGAAGAGGTGAGTGAGGAATCAGATGAACATCAAGTCTTTTTTGTAGTTAGTAATACATTGAATATGAGTTATCAATATTCCGACACCGATTCAAACAATCGTCCTCTTGGCTTGTCGGGTTTGGTAACAACAGCAGCTGCCAGCACGGGAACTTTGCAAGTACTGTTAATTCATGAGCCAAACAAGTCGGCTCAAGGTGTTAGCAGTGGAGACCCGACAAACGCAGGAGGAGAAACTGACATTAGCGTAAGTTTCAATTTTACGATTCAATAATATTCTACAGTGTAAACTTGATTGATTACATAGTTGATTAAGTTTAGTTTGTTTTATGAGCCGCAAAAGACGTTTGCGGCTCTCTTTTTTCATGCCATGTTCTCTCGAAGTGGCGTGAATTTTAAGAATTCCTTTGGCTTCCGTATCTTGGCAACTCAAAACAGCAGCGATTACCCATTTGCGCGAAGAACAAATCATGAATAACACCGCCCTAATCACAGGTGCCGCAGGAGGCATTGGCTTTGAGTTCGCCAAAATTGCTGCAAAAAACGGCTATAATTTATTGCTTATAGACGTTAACTCTTCTGCATTAAATAGCAAAAAAGAAGAGCTTCAACTCACATTCCCTTCAACACTCATTGACCTCTTCGTTTGTGATTTAGCAGAAAGAGGCATTGCTCAAAAAATCTATGACCATATTTCGGATTCAGGCTTGACCATTGAAATCCTTTTCAATAATGCTGGTTTTGGTAATTTTGGTCATTTCGTGGAAACCGATTGGAACAAGGATGAAGCAATGCTGAACGTGCATATCGTTACGAGCAGCCACTTGATTAAACTGTTATTACCCGGAATGATCTTTAGAAAGAAGGGGTATGTCTTAAATAATGCTTCTGTTGCAGCCTTTGTACCTGGACCCTTAATGAGTACGTATCACGCTTCGAAATCTTACCTCCTTTTATTTACTCAAGCTTTGGCCAATGAGCTGAAAGATACTGGTGTTCATGCCTCTGTACTTTGCCCCGGCATGACAAAAACAGGTTTTGCAAAGGCCAATGGCAATGACGACCCTAGTATCAAATTCAATATTGCTTCACCCGAAGATGTTGCGCTTTTTGCTTTTGAAAGCGTAATGAAAGGAAGAATAGTCGCTGTGCCTGGTATTTGGAATAAGTTGAGTGCTTTTCTACCTCGCTTATTGTCTCGGAATAAAGTAGCGAATATGGTAGGCAATATCCAGCGTAAAAATCATGCAAAACGCACGGATCAGAAACAAGTCGCCTCGACAATGCAGCGTTCTGCTTAAAGCTATCTGCCTCATTTTTAATTAAATCTGCCCAACCTCTCCAAAAGTTAAGGTTCCGATCTCCACGGAGTTAATGGAGTTATTTGAAATATGAATGAGCACTTTTGGAGAGTTCAAACAACAAGAAATAAAGTTCTGATTATCTGGTTAAATAAACCTTCTCTTCCCACTCCTTCAACTTCGGGTTCATCCATTTGAACCAAAGCGGTGGAAAAGCGGCTAACATAATCATGGCCGGATAACCGGAAGGCAACTGAGGCGATTCATCATAATGCTTCAGCACTTGATAACGCTTGATGGCATTGGCATGATGATCGGAATGTCTTTGCAATTGAAAGAGAAAAAAGTTGCTCAGGCGGTGATTAGAGTTCCAAGAGTGCATAGGGTTTACGCGTTCATATTGACCAGGTGCAATTTCCTTTCTCACTATGCCATAATGCTCTATGTAATTCACGATTTCCAGTAAGCTGAAAGCGAGGATTGATTGCACGAAAAAGAAAACTGGCACTTCCCAAACGAGCCTCTCTTGCCAAATACTCGTGCCGAAAGTCAATAATGCCGCGAAAAGCAATGGGAATAGGCTAAACCAAATCATATTGTTCTTCATGCTCCAAAAGCCTAAGCTCTTTCTTTTTAAGCCAGTCAACTCTATCTCCCAAGCACTGAAATAGCTTCCTACCACCGAGCGGAACCAAAACTTATAAAAGTGCTCTCCCTTGCGACTTGTTGCAGGATCTCTGGGTGTGGCCACATACACATGATGTCCTCGATTGTGCTCAATATAAAAATGCATATAGCAAACCGTCATCAAAATCAACTTGGCATAAAAACGCTCTAAAGCAGATTTTTTATGTCCTAACTCATGGGCTACCGTAATGCCAATACCACCCGTGACAAGTGCCACACTAATGACAAAACCAATTAATTCATAGGTTGCCAAAAAAGTTGAGGCCACCATCATCACAGCCCAAATCACAAAAGCCAATTGAAAAACAGCCCAAACGTAAGTGATTAAGCGATAGTAGAATTGTTCAGCAATCACCAAGGCCTCTTGATCCGTCATATTCTCAGGATCGTCTCCGATTAGGTAGTCCATTAAAGGAATCAACACGAAAATAAACACCATTGAAGTGTAATTCCACCAGCCGCCTAAATAGAAGCCTAGAATCGCCAGCGCGGGGATTATAAATGCCGTAAGAAAGCCAATGCGCTTGATCCAAGTCATAACGAAAAATACGCAATTAAATAGTGGGTTTCAACTAGCTAAAAAGGAAAAAGATAGATTGTATTTTAGATAAATGACTCCGCAGGATGAGCCATTAGTCATTAGGGGATGGCTTCCTACAGTTGCTCGGCTGTGCCGAGTGACCTATGCACAGCTGAAAAAAAGTTTCAGCATGACTTAACTGGGCCTTGCGCTCCTTCACGAACTTTGCGGTTACACTATCTACCAAACCCTTGAGATTTGAAATTTCTCTTTTAGAATTTAAAAATTTATACTGCTTGGCTGAATTGTTTTTCCCCTTGTTCAGTCTGATAATACTCGTCAAAAATGGAACAGATATTTCTCAAGAAGTTCATTCCCTTGGCTGTAACACGATAGTTGAGGCAGAATTTTTCTAACAATCCATCCCCTACCATATCCATCAAACTTTCCCTTTTTTCTTCGCTTAAATTCAAAAAATCATTGAGTTGAATCAACCCATTGCAGGCGATATCTAGAATTACCTCTTTGGTCTTCAATTCTTGCTTTGTCAATAAGTGACCTTTGAAAACTGGTAACTCTCCCTTTTCCACAATTTCTCTATAGCCCTCTACCGATTTCACATTCTGTGCGTAAGCGGTGCCAATATCAGAGATTGAAGATACCCCTAAGCCAATCATACAACTGGTCCTGGATTCGGTGTAGCCCATAAAATTACGGTGCAACCTGCCTGTGCCCCTTGCTTTTGTAAGTGTATCGTTCGGCAAGGCAAAATGATCCATACCAATGGCTTCATAGCCAATCGCTTTGAGCAGCGCTTGACCTACTATGTTTAACTTGTGCTTTTCTGTGCCCATGGGGATATGCTCCTCAGAATAAGCGCGTTGACCTGGTCGTGTCCAAGGCACATGCGCATAACTGTAAAAGGCAATGCGGTCTGGCATTAAGCTTTCCACTACATCAATTGTATTTTTGATGCCATAGAGGGTTTGAAAAGGCAAGCCATAAATCAAGTCAAAGTTCACTGAGGTATAACCAATGCTACGTGCCCATTTGGTGACTTTTTCTAAATTTTCTATAGGTTGAAGGCGATTAATGGCTTTTTGCACTTTAAAGTCAACATCCTGTACGCCAAAACTCACCCTTGTAAATCCGACTTCGTAAAGTGCTTGAAGGTGCTCAAAAGTGGTATTATTAGGATGCCCTTCAAAACTGAATTGATAATCCTTATGTACTTGTGCCGTTTCCAGAATAGACTCAATAAGGTACTTCAAGTTTTCTGGAGAAAAGAAAGTTGGGGTTCCTCCACCTAAATGTATTTCCCGAATGACAGGCTCTCCATCAAAAACCTCTAAATACAATTTCCATTCAGCAATTACGGCTTCGATATATGGTCGCTCCACTTTATGATTAATTGTAATTCGGGTATTGCAACCACAGTATGTGCAAAGTGATTCGCAATAAGGCAAATGGATATAAAGGCTTATTCCATCTTGTGCTTCTTTCACAGCAGCACGCACTCTAGACTCATAGCCATCTTTAGCGAACCCGGTTAGATCCCACGCTGGCACCGTTGGATAGCTGGTGTACCTTGGCACCGGAACATCGTATTTTTTGATCAAGGATATCATAGGTTCGCTTTTTTGTCTTTTTTTAATTTATCATCGAAGAGCATTCTCACCGATGGTGAATAGGTATCATCGAACTGACCTGATTTTACCGCCCAGAAAAATGCGGACAGGAAGACCACCGCAACTACCAAGCTTATCAATATGAGGATTAGTATTACAGACATATCATTTCAATTTTAATTTTTTGGAAAGCAGGCTGATCATAGAAGTGGTAAAAACCACCACTGAAATACTGCTCAAAGGCATCAGAATGGCCGCAAATAAAGGCGTTAACATTCCTGCCACGGCAAGACTAATCCCAACCACATTATACAGCAGCGACAATACAAAGCTGGCAATGATCACCCATTTACCTTGGCTTGCTAATGAGATGAGCTTATCAAGATTCACTAGTTCCGAAGCTTTCAATATGGCATCGCTGGCGGGGGAAAAAAGAGATACATCTTCGGCAACGGCTATGCCCACGGTGCTTTGTCTTAAGGCTCCGGCATCATTCAATCCATCACCAAGCATAATTACCCTGCGATCGTTCGCTTGAATTTCCTTTACCGCTTCTAACTTATCAACTGGACTCTGGTTGAATTTCATAATGGCTCCTTCAGGAAAAATCGTGCTCAGTTTTTTGGCTTCGCGATCATTATCTCCTGAAAGAATGTAGAATTGGAATCTGGATTTTAGCTGTTCCAACAATCCTGAAAGTCCTTTTCTGTAATAAGAATGAAAAACAAAGAACCCTTTATAATGTGCACCAATGCACACATGCACTTGGGTTGAATTCTCTAAATTTTTCTTTTCCACCCCTAAAAAGGTA
>Ga0066647_10001319_pt1 | contig 11953 bp, 6 predicted proteins | sample CryGeyCG2114_250_FD_59512 | JGI IMG/M metagenome (GOLD analysis project Ga0066647, IMG submission 59512) | Groundwater microbial communities from aquifer - Crystal Geyser CG18_big_fil_WC_8/21/14_2.50 | ecosystem: Environmental > Aquatic > Deep subsurface > Groundwater | place: USA: Utah: Grand... | reverse complement strand
CCGCCTCAATCATAGACCACGGAGAATCAGGATCCTGTAGATCCCGGACAGGGTCTGAGTTAAACCACCTCTTATCTTTTCCTGATCAGATGGCAGCAAGAAAACAAGAAGCCCGAGGGATAGCCCGGAAAGTCGATGTTTCCCAGGCCGCCGGGCGCCACAGCGCGCTGGCTCTTGCTGCATTCTTCTTTCTCGCGGAGATGAGTTCTTATCTGGTGGGCGTTCTTTCTCGAACCCTCCTCGTGAATCGTGCAGGGGTCGAGATGTTACCGTACGCTCTGCTCGTCGTGAACTTCCTGTTCATGCCGATCCTCATCCTGGTGATGTTGAGTCCTCCTCGATCGAGCAGTCGACTCGTCCAGGGAACTCTCATCGGGTACCTCGGCATCCTTCTGGTTCTGTCGCTGGGAATAGAAAGTACGCGTGTTGTCGTGCTCTGCTTCATGTACGTGGTGGCGCGGGTAGGCAAGTTTCTTTGGGGAATTTTTGCTGTCGGAATTGTGACAGAAGTCCTCCCGTTGAGAGAAACAAAGACCATGGGGCCAAAGATCATGGCAGCGAGCGCAGGGGGCATCGTCTTCGGAGAAATTGCGCTTCGACCCTCGATAGAGCTTCTGGGTTTGACCGGGACCTACCTCTGCATATGGGGAGTCCTACTGATTTCGGTTCTGATTCTGTCCTATGTATGCCGTCTTAACCCAGCTGACGTCCGAATCCCGACAGGAAAAGTCGACGCGAAAATCTCTTCATCTGTCAACGACTCCGCCGACGGATCAGGTGCTTCCACGCTCTTGAAGGAACCCTTAGGCGTTTACTCCTTCCGGCGTGAAAAGATCGCTCTCTTGCGGGGAATTGTGACAGGGTTCATGAAATCTTCACTTGCTCGCATCATTGGCATGATGGAGCTTTCGATGGTGGCTATTCGCAATCTCGCCGATTTCATCTACGCTCACGCCCTAGGCGAGCATTTCACCAGCGCTGAGACCATGGCCAGCTTCTCGGGCACATTCGAGGCGACGATGATGATCTCTGTCATCGGGATGCAGTTCATGCTTTCGGGATACCTCCTCCGGACCTTCCGGGTCGGTGTCGTGGCCATCCTGTTTCCGGGGATTCTGGCGCTGGCTTCCCTGGGCTCTTGGTTGCACACGACCTTCGCGGTCACGCTGGCGTGTTTCTGTTGCTATGTGATGGGGTCGGAAGTCTTCTACCGACCTGTGCGTCAGGTTCTGGTTGCTGGAATACCGGGGGCAAAGAAGCAGCACACTTTGGTAACGATGGCCCTGATGGGTGGCACCGGGGCGTTTCTTTCCTCGGTTGCTCTCGTTCCGCTCGCCAAGAACTTCAGCATTCACTATACGATCGGATTGCTGTTCTTGGTGGCCAGTATCAACGTTCTGGTGGCCCTGAAGACGGGCGGCGTCTACATGAATGCGTTGACAGAAGCCGTCGATCAAGGGGTTGTCCTCACAGCAGACGAGGCTCCCGCTGAGTTCACGCTCGGCGACGATGAGAGTCGATACGCCGCACTGAAAGTGATGGTGGGGGCTCCTGATCCAGAGTTCAGGATTCGTGCCGCCGAGGAGATTCCACTTCTCACCCGTTACCTGGCGATCGGATTATTGAAAGAGAGGCTGCTCGCGGAACGGGATCCGGAGATTCAGGGGCGGCTCGTCACCACCACGAAACGAACGGGTTCACGGGGAATCGAGGATGCCTTGATTTTTCTGGCTGATGACGCAGACCCCCGTGTTCAGAGCCATGTGATCGAGGCTCTCGGTGATGTTGCCGGGAATCCGCAAGTTCTTTCGCTGGTCCGTGATCGACTGATTTCCGAATCGGCTCGAGTCAGGGCTGCGGCCGTTCTCGGTTTGGTTGGCCGCTGTGGTGATTCGGAGACCATCGAGATCGCCGCCTCGGCCCTCCGGGGCATTCTGTCTCCGGATAGCTCCGAACAACTGCGCGCGGCAGCCGCCTCGGTCATGGGGAAGCTGGGGCATTCGTTCTTCGTTCCAGAACTTCTGGACCTCATTGCTGATCCGTCGCCATCGGTTCGCGCCGCATCGATCCGCGCGTTGACAGGAGTCTCGGATCCTTCGATTGCTCAGCGGTTTCGAGATCGCATTCAGATCGAAGACGATGCGAAAGTGCTGACACTCCTGGAACAAGGAGTGAAACGTATTCGAGATGGTGCCATCGATTCCCTGGTGCAGATCGGCGACGGCCTCGATTCCCATGCGCGTTCCCGCCTGGTCGCAACCATCAGTGGAACTTCTGATGACACGAAGATTCAGGTCTTGCTCAAGGGAATAGAACTCGAAAATTTGGGGGACGTCCCCTCACTCATCGCTCTCGTGAAGAGCTGCGACGACCGGGACCTGATTCTTGTCATTCGGCGCATTCTGACTGCGAGTCCCGATGCGTCCGGTTGTCTCATCGTGCATGATCTCTTGAAATATCTCTCTCAGAGAGGGCCAGATCAGTGTCCACAGGGATATGTGTTCTTGAAGCATTTTTTACCCGCTTCCGACCCGGAAGAATCTGTGACGCATGTTGCGCGAATCGTTACTAAACTGTGGAAAGCTGTCGCCCTCGAATCTGTACTCATGTCTGGCGACATCGAGCTCCATGGTCCGGAACAGGATCCGGATCGAGTCGACCGCATTCGTGATGATCGACGACGTTGGCTCGCCCATGTGGTTGCCCTCGCATCCATGTTCACGACGGAGCCTGATCGTACGCTGAAGGCACTGCGCGCGGTTCTGGCCGGCGATCAGCACCTGAGCTCCCTTTCCATGGCGATCCTTGAGCAATGGTTGCCGCCCGATCTGCAGAAGGAGTTGTTCGAGATCCTGGCACAGTATTCTGAGCAGGTGCGTCGGGAAGCATTTGCCTATTCCCAGTGTCGGTTGCCTCGAGGGAAGCCGCGCGAGATCTACCTTGATATCCTTGAAGGAGAGATGGGATGAAACGATGGTTCGTGGTCGCGATCGCACTATCTCTTCTGGGTTCTCTTGGATGCGAGCGGGTTCCGCGGATCCAGGTAACGATCGAGACATCCGAGCGGGCATCTCTCAGGCTCGGTGTCCTGCCGACGGACGACGATGCCTCCCTGCAAGATGTGTATCAAACGATTTGCGATTATCTTTCCTCGAGGATGAGACAAGAGGTCCAGCTGGTGTTGAGTCCGGCATACGAGGACCTGGGATACCTTCTTCGCTCCGGAAAGGCCGAGATCGGCTGGTTCTCGAGTACGATTCACGACCTGGAAAAGTCACGGATGGACGTTCGGGGGTTGGCCCACGTTGTTCGCAACGGGTCCTCCACCTTCGAGGGCGTCATTCTCGTACGTGAGGACTCCGGGATCGATGAGGTCGCGGACCTTCGTGGCCGTTCATTCGGTTACGTTTCCCGTTATTCCGGGTCGGGGTTCCAGTCAGCGAATCAGATACTGCGAGCGGCAGGACTTGACCCCCTCCGGGATCTGGGTTCCGTCGAATTCACTACCAGCCATCTGGATAGTCTCAAGGGTCTCGTGAACAAGGACTTCGATGCCGTGGCCGTGTTTGCCGGGGCAATTCGGGTACACGGAAAGGCCCTGGATCTATCCGGAGTACGAGAGCTTGCCCGATCTCGACCGATCTCGAATGGAATAATCGCCGTGTCCTCCCGGGTGAAGTCCAGTACTCAGTCAGCCTTGAAGCAGGCTTTGATCGAAATTCTTCAAGATCCTGAGGGAAAACAGGTGCTCGAGAAAATTCGGGAACGAAAATCTATTGATGGGTTCGTCGAGTTCGAAGAGCCCGGGCGGAGTCTCGAATGAAGGACTGGCGATGAGGGCGATCGTGAAGGCGGGGTCTGGACCAGCGCTGCAGGAGGTGGCTGAACCCCGGATCCAACAGCCGGATGACGTTCTCGTGCGTGTTTCCATGGCCGGCATGTGCCGAACGGATCTCGCGGCGGCCGCCGGTCGAATCCCCTGTCCGGATCAGCGCATCCTGGGGCATGAGTTTACGGGAGTCGTTGTCGCGAAAGGGGATAGCGTCATTCACGTGGATGCCGGAATGCGCGTCTCGGTTTTTCCGATTCTCAATCCGCTGGCGCCGGGAGATCCGTGTCCTCGCGGAGACTATATTGAAATGCTTGGCATTCATCAGGATGGTGCTTTCAGCGAGCTCGTCAGGGTGCCGGCTCGAAATGTGTATGCGATTCCGGATCGGATCTCTGACATGGCCGGTGCATTCCTGGAGCCCGTTGCGGCGTGCCTAGCCGTGACCCGTGGGCGAATCGACCGGCAAGAGAAGGGACTCGTCCTAGGCAGAAACAGAATCGCGGCTCTCACGACTCGAATTCTCGAGTGCCATGGGTTTTCCGACGTGTCTCTCTGGGATCCTACCGAGGACGCCGGGAATCGACCGGAACCTAGTTCCTTCGACTTCATTGTCGAGACCATCCTTGACGATTCGAGTCTTGGTGAGATGGTTCGGTTGCTGAGACCCGGTGGCCACATTCTAGTCAAAAGTCGTTGCTTCGAGACGGCTTCCTTCATTCCGTATCCTTTCCTGACAAAGGAAATATCGATCCAGTTCCTGTACTACGGCGCGTTCAACGAGGCGATGACCCTGATTGCCGACGATCGGATCGAGATCGATGATCTCTTCGGATCGGTGTATTCTCTGGTTGATTTTCAGGCGGCTTTTCGCGAGGCAGATGAATCGGAAGCTCGAAAGACTTTTTTATCACCGTGAGATATCTCACGAGTTTACATGTCCATCTGCGGTCCATCCATGTCAGGTCTGCCAAGACGAGATCAATCCAGACGCAATCTAATCATGTGAGGTATGTCCATGTGTGGACTATTTGGAATATACCGGGAATCAGGAGGCATTCGCGTCCACGACCTCACGGAGCCGCTGCGTGTATTGAATCATCGAGGTCCTGATCAAACTGGGACCTGGTTGGATGCTACAGGCTGCTGCGCATTGGGTCACACCCGGCTCTCGATCATGGATCCGGAAGGTGGACGCCAGCCCTTGTTCAACGAAGATCAATCAGTCGGGGCGGTGGTCAACGGTGAGTTCTACGGATTTGAAGAAATTCGTGACAATCTGGAGGATCAGGGTCATCGTTTCCGGACGCGGAGCGACAGCGAAGTTCTTGTTCATCTGTACGAAGAGTATGGGTTCGATTGTTTGCATCGACTACGTGGTGAATTTGCGTTCATACTGTGGGATTCTCTGGCTCGTCGAGTGTTCGCGGGTCGTGATCGCTTCGGTGTGAAGCCTCTTTGCTATCACGTCTTGACAGATGGAGTCTTGCTCGCGTCTGAGGCCAAGGCGATCTTCGCTGCGGGTATCGAGCCCGCTTGGGATCGCGAAGGGGTTCACCTGGCGGCGAGCCTTCAGTATCTGACGCAAGGTCGCACTCTGTTCGAGGGGGTTCGTCAGGTCCCTCCGGGACACTATCTCGTCCTGGAAGAAAGCCGCGTTTCTCTCACGCGCTATTGGGATCTCGATTTTCCCCTGCTGTCGGATCGCCGACCCTGCGGCGATCGCCGGGCCCTCGCCATCGACCTGAAGAGTCAGGTTCTGGACGCCGTCCGGGTCCGGATGCGTTCGGATGTTCCGGTCGGGTTTCACCTGAGTGGAGGGATCGATTCCAGTACTATCGTGGCTCTCGCGCATGAGGTGTCCGCCGCACCGGGAGCGTGTTTCACCGTTGGATTCGACGAATCAGCATACGACGAACTGGACCTGGCAGTCGAGACGGCTCAGAAGTGGAACGTCCACCTTCGAGGTATCCCTGTCAGTCAGGATGAGCTGATCGCACACTTGTCGGACGCTGCTTACTTCAGTGAAGGACTTGCGGTGAACGCTCATCTCGCTGCCAAGTTCATTCTGAGCCGATTCATTCGTGATGAGGGGTACAAGGTTATCCTAAGCGGAGAGGGTGCAGACGAGATCCTGTATGGGTACCCCCACTTCACGAACGACCTGGTTAGAATGAATTCTGGATCAGGCCCCGATGTCGATCCGAAACTGGCGGGTCAGAACTGGGTCTCGTCCGGAATCATGCTCGCGGACGGCTTGGGGATTCCTTTGGATTTCGTCAAGAAAGAGGTAGGATTTGTCCCCACGTTCCTGCGTTCGAAGTCCGTGCTGGGAACCCGCGTACGGTCTCTTATGAGAGGCGATCATCTGGAGAGTTTCCGGTCCATTGATGTGGGGCGTTCCTATCTTGGTTCGATCAACGTCGAGGAGCAGCTTCGGGGTCGCCATCCCCTTGACCAGGCCAGTTACCTCTGGTGCAAGAGTGCGCTCCCCAACTACATTCTGAAAACGCTGGGGGATGGTCTTGAAATGGCTCACTCGGTTGAGGGTCGAGTCCCGTTCCTCGACCATTGGCTATTCGAGTTTGTGAAACAGATCCCTCCTGAGGAGAAGATCAGAGGTGGCGTGGAGAAGTGTATCCTCCGGGAAGCAATGAAGCCCCAGTTGACCGAGCGCGTCTTTGCGCGAAGGAAGCATCCGTTCTATGCTCCTCCGTTCCGCGTCATCGGATCTGGTCTTGACGTTTTTCGTGAGGTTTTGACCAGCGATGCAGGGCGGGCACAGCCATTCTTCGACGTCGATCGTGTCCTGAATCTCCTGAACTCAATCGACGTCATGAGTCCGGCGGATCGGGCTATCTGGGATCCGCCGGCCTTCATGGCCTTGACCACCTGCCTGATCCAGGCTCGATTCAACCCCCGGTAAGAAAAGTGATTCAAAAAAATCAGAAGATCTTCGTGCGATCCGACAGGGTAGGGAATTCGAATCTCGACCTGCGAGATTCGTTGTTTCGCGGACAGATTCATGTGTTTTCACCCCGTGCGGAGTCTGTCGATCTCGTGGCCTGCATCCGCGGTCTGGTGAGTCCCCGATTTGATGGTCGACAGGATATCGATCGCGTCCACGAGACGGTCAGCGATGATGAGGTTTATGCGCAAGTGCAGCAAGTGCGTTCAATTCTGGTCAAAGATCCAAGTGTGAGGGAGCGTCTGGGTTTTCTCGTGAATGCCTTGGGATTTGATCGGAGCCGAAACCTCGTCGATCTGCCGAGACTGCGATGCGTGCTTCCCGGAAAGCATGGAGACACGCGGGCGGCCCCAGCGTATGGGATTCATCGTGATACTTGGTATGCCAATCCGCGATGTCAGATCAATTGGTGGATTCCCCTTCACGATATCGAGGCCGATCAGGGAATGGATTTCTTTCCCGACTACTTCGATCAGCCGATCCGGAACTCGTCATCGGGATTCACGTTTTCTGATTGGCATCGGACCGTGGGGTTCCAGAGGGCATCATCTGCGGAGACGGCTCTCTACCCGGCCACCATTGAGCCGATCCACGACCAGAGGACTCTGGCGTTTCCTCTGGTCGCCGGTAGCGTTCTTCTTTTCTCCGCGGCCCATCTGCACCGCACGCATCCTCACGACTCTTTCCGCACCAGATTCAGCGTAGATTTTCGTACAGTGGATGAGCAAGACCTCCTTGATGGGAGGGGCGCTCCTGACGTGGATAACGCCTCCGAGGGACAGGCTGAAGCGACCTATCGGTATTTGCGGGAAGTATGACGGGATGGAATAGATTGAATCGTCTATGGGCCTGTGTGTATCGGGACTTCGGGGCTTCGGGACTTCAGTGCCGCGCTCACATAGGCGAGAAGGGTCGCATCGTGGACCGAGGGCAGCGCGACGTCCGTGCCGGCCAGAGCATGAATCGTCCGTGTCAGGTCGAACTCGGCTCCCGTTGCCTGGAACAGGTCCATCCACCGCCGGTCGTCCGAAGTCTTGGTCAGGCGTCGACTGCGGCACAGCGCCAGCAGAACGGTCGCCCCGATTCCCCGCTCATCCGGATTTCTCATGGTCAAGGCACGGCGACGGAACTGGTCGGGGGAAAGTGTCACGATCTTGTACCCGGAGCGTGACATGAGACCGACCATCTGGCCCAGGGATACACTCTGTGGATTCGCGATGTTGTAGATGCCATCGGGCGCCGATTCGATGAGTTGAGAAACTATTGCGGCGGCCTGGTCGATGGGGGTGACATCGAATCGAAGGTTCTCGGATCCTCGAGGAATTCCTCCAATCAGGACGATCCCGCGGATGAACATGTAAAGGAGATCCTGGTCGGGAGATCGTCCTGTTCGCGGGTCTGGCGTTAGCAAGCCCAGGCGGTGAATTCTGATTCCGGGTCTCACACTCGAGGCACGTTGAACGAGACGGTCAGCGACGTATTTGGATTGTGCATAACCCCCGTAAACTCTTTTCACCTGTGAAAGATCATCGGATTCCATGAGTCGGCCGTGATTTCGATCCGTGGCCACGAGCACTGAGAGGGTCGATATCAAGTGAAGAGTTGCGACCGACGATCGTGACAGGAGATGCAGGATTTGTAGAACCCCATCCACGTTCGTGGGTTCGAGGTGCGAATAAGGCAGGGCCAGATTGACGTGTGCCGCGCCGTGAATGATCGTATCGACTTCTGATGCAAGCGCATCCAGGGCACGTTGACTCAGGCCCATGGCGGGAGCCGTGAGATCACCTTCTATGAACGACACACGCGGATCCTCGAGAATCGTCGTGTCCAGATTGAACTTCGAAAAGGTCCGGACCAGGCGTAGAAATGGTGTTTCCTTGTCGCGTGGCCGAACCAGGCAGAAGATTTTCGCTGGCTCGTGGTCGAGGATTCGTGCGAGAAGATGGGACCCGAGGAATCCGGTGACTCCGGTCAGAAAGAGGGTTCGATCCCTCACGCCCTCACGAGTCCGGATCGAGCAGCGGGACAAAGTGGTCTCAAGGGGCAGTGGGAGTCGGGCAAGCGCACGCAAGGCAGCACCACTTATGTAATATCCGGGGATAGACGTATCGCTGTCATGGACTTGCGAATCTGCTAGCGCACAGACCAGTGCTGAAAACGTGCGTGCTTTGTATAGCATTTCGAGCGATACAGGGTGACCCGATCGGTCGAGCCTGGCCGCAACGTCCAGGATCCCGATTGAATCACCGCCGAGATGAAAAAAGTCACTCCAGTCCAGTATTTCCACTGTTCCGAGGACGTCCTGCCAGACAGATTTCAAGGTGTCGTGTATATGATGAAGGTCATGTAGTGGAAGAATATCGGGTTTGTTCGGAGGCGGTTCGAGCAGATCCGGCAAGGTTTCCTTTGCGTTGGTGTTCCGCCTCCGCAACATTTCCTTTGCGTTGATGTCCCGCCTCCGCAACGTCTCAAGATCGAACTTTCCAGTGCTGGTTCGAGGCAGCTCGTCGACGAACACGAAGATCTGGGGGATTAAGTGGGACGGGAGACTCAGTTTGAGCCTTTCGAACAGAGAATTCAGGTCGGGTCTCCGTGCGCCGGATCGTAACACCGTGAACGCGACGAGAACCGGGCGGCTGTCTTTCCGCCTTCCAACGATTCGATCGACGACGGCCACGTCCTTGAAATCGCGGATCTCTCGCAGCTTGATTTCGATCTCCTCCGGTTCGATCCGAAATCCCCTGATTTTGACCTGGCGGTCCAAGCGTCCACAAAATTCAAAGACCCCATCAGGGTGTCGACGTACCCGATCCCCTGTCCGGTAGAAGCGCGTGCCGTCGCGCGTGACAAATCGGTCGCGTGTGAGTTCTGGCCGCGATGCGTAGCCTTGTGCCACGCCAGCGCCGCTGATGAGTAGTTCACCTTCGATAATTCGATAAACCCCCTCGCCGTCATCCAGGCTCGTCGTGATGGGCGGGGTTCCCGCAAGGATCTTAGTCGAGAGGTCTTCCTGGAGACTCTCGATCCGATATTCAAATCCCGGGATCGGCTGTCCGATGTCCCCATGCATGATGTGTTCGGGATCACAGGTGACGAGGCTCGAGCAGATCGTGGTCTCCGTCGGGCCGTAGACGACGACGGTTCGGACTCGTCGGGACCAGTTTTCGAGCACCGACTCCGGACACGACTCACCGCCGAGTATGAGTGTTTCGAGGCAATCAGGAGCTGTAATCGGATCGATCAGCCGGGCCAGTGCGGGTGGAATGTCCAGATGAGTGATGCAACGGTCACGGAGCCGTTTCTGGAACTCGCCCGGCGGGATTCGCATGTCATCGGACTCGATCAGCAGGGCAGCCCCGCTGAGAAATGCCGTGCCAATAGCCGAGAGGGACGCGTCGAAACTGATGGAATAGAACAGAAGCACGCGGCTGAATTCCCGCGTCGTGAAGGCGGAAATTTGTGCATCGATCACCGGGAGAATTCCTCTGTGGGGGACGAGAACTCCCTTGGGTCGACCTGTTGAACCTGAGGTGTAGATGACGTAGGCCAGGGAATCGTAATCGTTGAGGGCGCTGCCTTCGAGCTCACTCGTCGATCTTCTTGACGCTCGTGTCGCATTTTGAATCACAGTTTCTGCAGAATCGTCGGCAGAACAGGGTGCAGCCGCAAGTATGTCCTCGATCGATGTGAACTCCGTCGTGGATTCAGGCACGGGATGGCCGAGGATCCAGCACGCTCCTGAATCCTCAAGCATGAATAGAATTCTCTCCATGGGTAGTGACGGATCCACGGGCATGAAGGCGCATCCGGAAATCCAGGATCCCAGAAGCACCACAAGATATTCGGGAGATTTCTCGAGATGCAGGGCGATCAGGTCGCCAAAACCCAACCCCCTCGATGTGAGGTATCTCGCGACACCAATTGCTTTTTGCTCCAGGTCCGAATAGCTGTATCGGGAGATTCCGTCGACGACAATCGCAGGTCGATCCGGGAAGACCGCGGCGATCTCACGAAACCTCGAGATGAAGGCGGGGTGATTCCCTGAAGGGAAAGGTTCGGGCTCCGACCCCGACCCCGACTGCGATCTCGAAATCGACACGTCAGATCGTCCGCTGTCCGATGGCGATGCAGCGAGGACTGTCAGGGCCGATCGGAGTTCCCGTGACGTCCCCGAAGAGGTTGATATTCTCGAATCCAGAAGCTCGCATCAATTCTACGATCTGATGTGGCATGTAGATTCTTAAACATGTGGTGTGCTTGGGTGGGGTATCGTGTTCACTTACGTGCGTCCAGGTCTGGTACATGGCTCCGTCAACGAGATCGAATCGGCTCTCCCTCAGGATAACTGTTTCCCGTCCGTCGACAGTGTGTCGGTAAATTCTGGTGGGTTCGAAGTTCCGAAAGATCATCGGAAAGTTCGGAAAATCGAGTGCGAATCGTCCGCCTGGCTCGATTGAATTCCCCGCGCGTTCGATCATTGTTCGATTCAGATCGTCACTGAGCGTGTATCCGAAGCTCGTGTACCAGTTGAAACCCGCGGCCAGGCGGGGCGTTGCCGTAAAGACCGTGGCATCGCTGATGTGAAACTCTGAGAATAGCCCAGCAGCATTGCAGGCCTTGCGTGCGTGCGTGATATAAGGCGCACATTGATCGACGCCAACGATTCGGTACCCGCGTCGGGCCAGCGCAACGCTCAGAGTTCCCCGTCCACAACACTGATCGAGCACCGAATCAGCCTTTTTTAGTGCGAGTTTTTCGACCAGAAAGTCAAGTGTCTTTTCGACAATCTCCGGATCGGGTCGATCGAGCAGAATTTCGGCCATCGTCTCATCGTAAAATCTCGTCCACCACGCCTGCGACCTCATGGACCAGCCTCCCCTTTCTCCAGGTGTGAGTCCCTCGGTTTTTCTGAAGCCGCCTGGAAGGTCTTTCCGGGAGTCTCTCGGGAGAAGAATCGCCTATCGATTTCCCGGTGCGCAGCCTCGAATCTCTGGGCCCATGAACCCGAGAGCTGGACATAGGATCGGCCTGCCTCTTCGAGAGCCTGGATGCAGCGCGTCATGAAGGTACGCCGTTCATTCGGCAGATACCGGATCGGATCGTCAACGAAGGGCACGTCGATATCGGCGAGAAAGTGCAGATCGTAACGTCGC
>Ga0066647_10001285_pt1 | contig 12155 bp, 9 predicted proteins | sample CryGeyCG2114_250_FD_59512 | JGI IMG/M metagenome (GOLD analysis project Ga0066647, IMG submission 59512) | Groundwater microbial communities from aquifer - Crystal Geyser CG18_big_fil_WC_8/21/14_2.50 | ecosystem: Environmental > Aquatic > Deep subsurface > Groundwater | place: USA: Utah: Grand... | reverse complement strand
CCTCTGCCCTTCCTGTATGTACCGTTCACGGCACAGTTGATCGGAGTCTTGATTGCAGGCCCGATCCTTGGACCCCATCACGGGGCCCTCTCGATGTGCCTCTATCTCTGTCTGGGATGCCTGGGCTTTCCCGTTTTTGCCGGAGGAGCCTCTGGATTTGGCGTACTTCTCGGTCCAACCGCCGGCTTCCTTTTCGGCTTCATCGTTGCCGCTTACGTGACTGGAATCACAACGCTGAAACTCAAGCCAGAGACTCGCTTCCAGTTCATGGTGGCGATCGTCCCGGGACTTTTCGTCGTGCTGGCATGTGGTGCGATCTGGCCGATCCTGGGCATGGGAGTCCCTCCGCGACAGGCTCTCACGGGATGGGCCGCACCATTCGTCATTCCCGGCCTGGTCAAGGTCTTCATGGCAGCCGAACTGGTAAAGGCTCTACGGGCCAACCTCCCGCTCGATGCGCCTTCCGCCCCCCAGAGAGACCCTAGCGATAGACCTTGACGATAGACCTTGACGATAGACCTTGACGATAGACCTTGACGAGGCCCTGTCTGAGCGAGAGACAATCCGATCACTTCACGGCCCGGTAGACTCACTCTCCCGAGTCCGTAATCGCTCCAACCAGAATGTCATGTCGTCCGGGAGCGCTTCCTGAAAATCAAGGGCCTCCCCGGATACCGGGTGAAGGAAAGAGAGACGGCACGCGTGGAGAGCGAACCCCTCAAGACCTTCGACGCGACCCCGCCCGTACAGGTGGTCTCCCAGTACTGGATACCCGATGTGTGCCATATGTACCCGGATCTGGTGTGTTCTGCCGGTATGAAGACCCAACTGGAGACTGGCATGATGATGAAACGACTCAAGAAGCGTGTAATCGGTCCGTGACGGACGCCCGCGGGAGGTGTCGATCTTCATTCGATTTCGCTTCGATTCGTGTCGGCCAATCGGAATATCGATGACCCCTCGACGGTGGGGAGGAACCCCCACCACAATCGCCTGATAGGTCTTCACCACCTCACGTTCCTTGAAGAGGTCGACGAGGCCTTGATGGGCACGATCCGTCTTGGCGACCACCATGAGACCTGACGTTCCCTGATCGAGTCGATGCACGATCCCGGGTCGCTCCACCCCGTTGATTCCGCTCAGGGATCGGCACCGATCTTTCATTGCATTGACGAGAGTGCCCGTAGCGCGATCGCCGACAGGGTGAGTGAGCATGCCTCGCGGCTTCACAATGACGATCAGATCTTCATCCTCGAACCGGACAGGAACATCCAGGTCTTCGGCGGGAACGTCGAGGAGGATGGGGGGTGGTATACAAATCCGAATCTGCTGCCCGGGCTCGAGCTTCATGCTCGACTTCTCTGCGTGGCCATCCACATGGATTTGACCAGCCTTGATCAGATTCTGAACCCGCTCCCGCGAAAGTTCGTCAACGGAGCGAGAAATGAAAACGTCGAGACGGATCCTCGGTCCTTCGGGGACGACAAGATCAATGACCCGGACCCCGGAACTGTCGCTGGAAACCATCACAGGTGATCCTTCGAGGGAGGAGAGACGTCCGACCCCTTTTCTTGGCTGGCAAGAGTTGCCCCGGTGGCCTGTGCAGCCTCAGCCGGGGTCGTCGGGTGACCGACATACTTCTTGCGAATATGAAGATGGTAACCGATTACTGGAATCAACATGACCAAGCAAGTAGACTGAGCCAGAGTCAGGCCGAAGATGTAACTTTCCTCAACGGACTCGAATCGAATGAACTCTATCAGAAATCTCTCCAACGAGTAGAGATATAGATAACCGACCATGACCTGGCCGGGAACAGTATTGCGGCGATAGTACCTGTCCAGTCCGATGGCAAGACACACGAGAATGATCGCCTCATAGATCTGCGTCGGGAGATACGGCTGTTGCAGCCGATGATGGGGAAACACCATTCCCCAGGGGGGCTCGCAGACGAGCCCGAAGCAGCAGCCATTGAGAAAACAGCCCATTCGCCCGAGGGCCTGCGCAAGTGGAACCGCTGGACCGAACATGTCTGCGAAAACCCCGAATTCGAATCTTCGATACCTCAGATAGAGGATTGCCCCGAAGATCGCTCCGAGGAACCCTCCCAGATAGACCATCCCACCCGTCCAGACCTGGACGATCTGTATAGGATTCGCCATGTATCGATCGAGATGGGTCACGACGTAGTTGAATCGTGCACCCAGAATCGAGGTCACGATGATGACCAGGAATATGTCCGTGATGTAATCCTCATCGATATCGATTCGCCGGGCAAGGTAGCAGGTGTAGACGTAAGCAACGAAGAATCCGAGAGCGATCATCACACCATAGGAGAAGATCTTGACTCCGCCAAGATCGAGAAGAATTGGATGCATGATCGATCAGCCCGTCAGACCCGGGGGCCCTTCTTCTTGCTCTTCTTCTTGCCAGGCTTGCCTGAAGACTTAACTGATGGCTGAGATTCACCCGGTCGGGGAGTGTCCGAATTTCTTGGCGTGGTCCCCTGGGCGTCTGCAGCAGAGGCGAGCGACGAATCTCCATCCTCGAACGGAAATCGAGGGGCAGGAATCGGCATGTCCCAGGGAGGCATCCACCGGCTGTAGACAAGCATCGCCAGCCCCGCAACAACCCCGACGAGCGCGATATCCTGCGAGATCGAGAGATTGAACACCATCTCACCACCGCGATCGTCCCCTCGAACCATCTCGTTCGTGAACCTCTCGAAGGCGTAAAGGATCGTGTAGACGGAGAGAATCATGCCCTGCTTGTGGGGTCGTTTATAGAGGGCCTCAAGAATGAGCAAGATGATCCCCAAGCCGATGATCTCATAGATTTGGGTCGGGTGCCGGGGGATGTCGCCCGCGTGTCCCCCGAACTCGACGGCCCAGGGCAGGTCGCACTCGACACCGTAGCAGCAACCATTCAGGAAGCACCCGACGCGACCGATCATATGACCCACGGCGACACACGAAACCGAGAGGTCGCAAAGAGGCAGCATGGGCTGACGCTGATACCACAGGTAGGAACAGCTCGTGATGTATCCTCCGATCAGCCCACCATAAAAGACCAGACCACCTTTCCAGATGAGAAATGCGTCCAGCGGACGATCCACGAACTCGTCCCATTCCAACCAGACATAGGTCGCCCGCGCCCCCCCTACGGCTCCGATCAGGAGGAACATGAACATGTTGTGGACGAGTTCCGGGTTGTACCCGCGCCGGGTCGATCGAGAGAACCCCCAGTTGAGCGCGACCAGGTAGGCCGTAGCCAGGCAGACACCAAACGATGGAATGACGAGGTGGCTGCCCCAAGGGAACGTGTAGTCGATGAGAACGGGATGCATGGTGGGAGGAGCGCTAAGTCAGGCTTGTGCGGGGGCCTCGCCCTTGCCCTCCCGGACCAGATCCCGGATGAAGTCGAGCACAATGATACCCACGCCCAGATCGATGATCATGTCAGCAAAATTGAATACGGGCCAGTCCAAGCCCTTCGATTGCCAGAACATGTGGACGTAGTCGACCACGTAGCCATAGACGACGCGATCGATCAGGTTCCCAATCGCTCCGGCGAGGATCAGGACCAGGGCGGCACGAACGATGGGCTCCTCTTCATCGACCATGGCCAGGTAGACCAGAATGATCATGATCGTCACGGCGGCCATCACGACGAAGAGGAAGGTTTTTCCCTTGAGAATGCCAAATGCAGCCCCCGTATTCTCGACGTACTTGAACTCGAGGAAGCCATCGATCAACACGATGGGTCGGATCATGAGCTTGAGCTGAAGTGAAGCCCAGACCTTGGCGGCCTGATCCACGACGATGAGGATGACCCCAACCGGAAAGTAGGTCCGGGACATCATCAGACGAGGAAAATTCTTCAAAACGTAGAAGGGCCAGACCGAGAAGGCCGCCACGATGCAGAAGAGACTAAACGCCATCCAGCGGAAGACGTCTGCGACCATTGTCACGCGAGCAACCAATGAACTCATTATATCAAGTAAGATCTACAGTTTTTCCAGCGTCACGTTCCGGATCGCTGCTGCCAAGGATAGCAGATTACCCTCGGAGATTCCTGCCCGTATCCGCACGATGAGATCCTGGAAGTGGCTCAAATTGTGGTAGGACGCGAGCCGAGGACCCAGAGGCTCACCGGCGCGGAACAGATGATGGAGGTATGCCCTGCTGTACCCCTCGCAAGTCGAACATCGGCACGTCACGTCGATAGGGTTAAGATCCTCCTTGAAGCGGGCATTCACCAGGTTGAGCTTTCTTTCCCAGGTATACACGTGAGCATGCCGGCCGAGGCGGGTCGGGATGACACAATCGAACATATCGACCCCGGCAATGACCGCCTCGATGATGTCCAGGGGCGTCCCGACGCCCATCAGATAGCGCGGCCGGGAGGGATCAAGTTGTGGGGCTGTGTGAGCAAGAATGTCCCGAAACATGGACTTGGGTTCTCCCACCGATAGCCCGCCGATCGCCAATCCATCGGGCTCGAGGCCGTGCACCGCCGCCATGGATTCATCCCGAAGATGGGGAATCATGCCGCCCTGGATGATGCCGAAAAATAATCTTCCGTCATCGACCTGGGCCCGGAACGCCTTCGAGCTGCGCTCGGTCCAGCGGAACGACCGCCGGGTAGCCTCCCGCACATACGACTCTTCCGCCGGATAGGGAATGCACTCATCAAATGCCATGACGATGTCGGAACCCAGATCGAGCTGAATTTCCACGGCACGCTCCGGCGTGAGATCGATCTTTCTGCCATCGAGATAGGACCTGAAGGCGACCCCTTCCTCGGTGATCCGCGTGATGTCGCGCAGGCTGAACACCTGAAAACCCCCGCTGTCCGTCAGGATGCCGTGGGACCAGTTCATGAAGCGGTGGAGCCCCCCCAGCTTCCGAATCCTCTGCTCGCCCGGTCGAAGATGGAGGTGATACGTGTTCCCGAGAATCATCCGGTAACCCAAACCCTCAAGCTCCTCCGATGAGATCGTCTTGACCGATCCCTGTGTCCCGACGGGCATGAACACGGGCGTGTCGATCACCCCGTGTGGTGTCGTCAAGCGCCCTCTGCGGGCCCCCGTTTCCGAACACCGTTCGATCACCTCGAATACATGACGACAATTCGACTCGCTCATCCGACCTCCCGGCCCCACTGTATCAGCCTGTCCACGCCGCGTGGAGATCGAATCACACGATGAACATGGCGTCGCCAAAGCTGAAGAACTCAAACCGCCTGCGGATCGCTTCTTGATAGGCACGACCCACGAGCTCGGTGCCCCCGAAGGCGAGGACCAGCAGGAGCAATGTGGTCCGGGGGAGGTGGAAGTTGGTGATCATCGCAGAGGAGACCTTGAAGCGATCCCCGGGAGTGACATAGAGACTCGTCCAGCCCGAGAGCGGCGGACCAAAGTCACTCTCCTTTGCCACGGTCTCGATGACCCGCATCGACGTGCTGCCGACCGGAATGATTCGGGATCCGGCATCAAGAGCTTTTGCCAGGATTCGGGAAGCCCGTTCCGGGACTTCGAACCACTCCCGATGCATCTCGTGATCCAGGTAGTCGTCGCTTCGGATCGGTAGAAATGTGCCGGGCCCCACGTGCAGGGTCACGTCGACGATGGAAACCCCCCTGGCCTCGAGACTCTCGAACAGATCGGGCGTGAAGTGGAATCCTGCCGTGGGGGCCGCGACAGCCCCCGGTGACCGTGCGTAGACCGTCTGATAATCCGGCAGTTCGACTGCGGACTTCACGTACGGGGGCAACGGGACCTCCCCATTAGCCTCGAAAAAGGACCAGACATCCAGGCCGGGTGGAAACTCAAGAACGCGTTCCCCACCATGGTTCCGCTCGAGGACGGCAACATCCACGCCCCCCAGCTCCAGGATAGCCCCCTCCCGCACCCGCTTGCCCGGCCGTAGAAGCGCTCGCCAGCGACGATCGTCGATCCGCTCGAAGAAGAGTGCTTCGATCCGACCGGCAAAGCCCCTTCGAGTTCCGTGGACGCGCGCCTTGAAGACCCGTGTATCGTTGCGCACCAGGACGTCTCCCGGGCGGAAGCGCGCACCGATTTCCTCGAAGACGTCTTCCTCGATGGTGCCCCGATCCCGATCGACCACCATCAACCGTGAAGAGGCGCGGTCGATTCGAGGCCCTTGAGCGATGAGCTCGACGGGCAACTCGTACCCGTAGATTTCCTCAGGGACTCGAGTCACGGCAGGTACGAGGTGCGAGACAGGAGGCGGAAGGCAGGCAGTGTTTTCCTGGCGACCATTCAATGCCCTTCCGTGCCGAGGGAGTCCTGATAGGCCTCGTCGTCGTAGCCCTCATCATCGTAATAGGTCCCGGGGGCACCATAGAGATGATCGGCCTCACCATTGTCCCCGCTGACTTCAGAGGCGTCAGGCCCCACCAGATCCGAGAACGGCAAGCCAGGATCAAGTTCGCCAGTGCCTCCCGAGGGGGAAGGAGTCGAGACATCCGAAGAATCGGGACCCGCCAAAGAGGCCGGCGATGGATCCGGAGTTAGCGGCACCGTCGGGGCCATGGATTCCCGCGCTGCTGTTGCTGCGGACGGTGACAGTGACGGTGCGGGCGTTGAAGCCTTCGCTACGGCACCGTGACTCGAAGGAGAGGATTCAGGGTCACCGGTTCCGGGCGGGGCATGGGCCGCGGAGCCGGACGAAGCCGTCGTGTGGGCCGATAAACTTGATGAACTAGATGCACCGGGATTGAGATGCGAGGCTTTAACTTCTGGCGGATCGAGTTTTTTTTTGCGCGAGCCCTCGCCCCGCTTGAAAGTTGGCTCCGGCTCGAAGAACCAATGATCTCGTACCCCCTCGAGATCGACTTCATCTGGAAAGAAATAGTAGATATTCTTACCATACATCTTCGAGGCGACATTCCGGCCCGACCCGGGCAAGGTCATCACGTCGAGATCCTCCGGTTCGAAGCTGCGCAGATTCCAAAGGAGCTTCAGTGCCAGAGTCGTGGGCATATCGGTGGTCACGTACTCAAGAAGCGCAGGCATCTTGTAAGCCAGATGGAGAAGGACTCCTGGCTCCTTGAGTCGCTTCAGCGCAGCGCCGACGAATCTTTGCTGGCGCAAGATGCGCCCGGTATCTCCCAACCTATCGAACCGGAAGCGTACGTACTGGAGACCCTGGTCTCCATTGAGAGTTTGCATTCCAGGCTGCAGATCGACCTTCAATCCGCCGGCGTTATCGATGTAGTACATCCTTTTCTCGACGTCGAGGGGCACGCCCCCGATGAAATCTACAATCCGCCGGAACAGGCTGTAATCGATGACGACATAATGATCGACAGTGAGTCCCATCACATTCTCGACGGTTTTCTTGATGAGCTCCGCTCCACCCCAGGCATACGCATGGTTGATCTTGTCGCGGACGTTTTTTTTCGGTCGCTCGATCATGGCGTACGTGTCTCGTGGGACGGAAAGCGCACGAATTTTTTGGGAATCCACCATCAGGTGAACCAGGAAAATCGTGTCCGATCGGCCACGACCCGTTAGCGAATCCACGCCAAGAACCAGGAAGGTCAATCGAGGCTTGGTCACCGAATCAGGGAGCAGCCCCCGCAGCTCCTCAGTCGGAGGTCTCGGTTCCGTGGGTCGGATCGCCACGGTCGAGGGACGCATCAGGAATGCGATCCCCGCTATCAAGGCGGAAAGAGTGAGCAACCCGACGAAGAAACGGACCCAGCGTGGAAGGCTTGTAACGCCAGTCCCGGCGCCACCCACGTCGGCGAGAGACAATCCGCCCCTGAGAACCCTGAGTTCGATCCGCGATGAGGTCGGGTTTCCTCTCTGGAGCGATCCCGACTCGGCGAGCTGAGAGTTCGTGGGTCGAAGCTCTTGCGTCCACGCGGTCGCCGGGCCCCTTCCGCTGCTTTGTTCGGCTTGATTCATCCCGGATTTTCGTGGGGCCATGGCTACACCTGGCGTTGAGCGCCAATCGTCCGTTCGCGCACCGGCCTAGGCCGGTACATTGTATCACTCGCTCGTTAGGACAGTTCTCTCCCCGGGTCCATTAATCGCTGAGATATTCCCCGCTGGAGGATTCGGTCAATATTTTTTGAACCCAGGTCCCCGACGGGTTTCCGCGAACCTGACGTGACACATTCGGTCATCTTATCGGCACTTCGTGTCGATACTTTGACTGACCGGATACTTCACTCCGGATCCTGTTCCGCTTACGCCCGGAAACTCCTGGTGTGACCATGAAGTTAGGACACCGATCAGGGCTTCGACCAATACTCCTGCCAATTGTCCTCGGGGCCTTGGCCTGGCCCGGCCATGGCGTGGCATCCGTCCTCGACTGGTTGAATGACCAGGTTGGACGCGTGCTGAACGAGCAGGACTCAGCGAAAGGCCCCAAGAAGTACGACGAGGCCCTCAAGTTTCTTGACGAAATGCCAGCCGCCTCACCACCTCGCCCATCGGAGCCGCCTGCGGCGAATCCGCCGCCCACGGGGACTGGACCAGCCCCTTCGCCCTCATCCGGCGTGAGACTGGCGTTCAGGGACATTCTTCCCCTCGACGTAGGATCTGCGTCACTGCGCCAGTTCGGCACCCAAACCTACGAGCTCGGATCATGGAGTCTCACCCAGGGATTCATCCTACCGGAGCGCGTGGCAGACCTGCTCGAGGAAGGGATATCTCCTAGCCATGCACTGGTCGAGGCCTTCATCCAGACGCTGACGACCGACCCGAACGGCACCACGTTACTCCGCGCCCAAACAGCCATGGAGCGCATGATGCTCCAGATTCAGAGTTCCCACCAGCTGGTCGTGGAAGCCCGATCGGTCCTGAGCAGCGCCCAGGACGCCTTGGGAGCCGTGGATCGGGAGCTCGAACCGATCATGACCCGTGAAGGCCAGATCGCCGCCCTGCCTGGGATGATTGCAATGACTCAGATCATCCAGAAGGGCTCAGGAAACCAGAAATCGGGTTTGCGACAACTAGAATCTCTTTTGGTATTTTTCAGGAAGGCGTTTCAGGCTGCGACCGCAGAGGTGGGTCATCTGGAGCAACTCTCGCACCAGCTGGCCTACCTGACGCGAGATCGGATCCGCCTCGGAGATCGCAAAGCCGATCTCCAGCAGCTACTGGGAAGCTTGTTCACAATTCGCGATTCTCTTGGAAACATTCTCGGCGGAATTCGCACATCAAGAGAACTCGTCCGGATCAACAAGCAAAGCCTGATGCATCTCCTCGTGACCATGGACAAACCACGAGCCATGCCTGGAGAAGGCACGATCGTGCTTCGGCCCGGATCCCAAGGGCCGGTACCAGGATCTCTGACCCGCGTGAATCAGACTCTACTGGAGCTGAATCGCAAGTCGGGCCCCGTTCTCATGGAACAACAAATAGCCCTCAAGCGGGTGGCCCGGTGGACCCGGGAACTCAAGGACTTCAAGGCTTCCCCTATTGAGCTGGAAGCGCTCCCGAACTGGGTTTTCACCGAATCCACCCTGCCCCGTTCCGGCTCCCGCACCGCGAAGTATAGGCTCCTGCCGGAGGACGAGAAGGATCTGACATCGGTACTCGACGTTCTCGAACAAGACGTGGATCAGGACGATCCATCACTGAGATCTCGCCAGCTCGAACTCGACGCCGCTCTGGGGGACCAGCCCGCAGCACCCGCCAGCCGTAGCCCCCGCCATACGGGCACAATACCGACCTCGGAATCCCAGCTACCACGCTGGTACTGAAGGAAATCCGGCCCCACTCGACAAGGGATATGCCCCCTATCCGCCAACAGCCCGCGGCGCCGCCATGAGAACGATCGCCAGAGGGCTCTACATACTGTAGCAGGCCATGCGCTTGATACGATATATAGCCATGAACGCCAAAGAGCGCACCACCGTCGCGACTCACGGCCCGCGAGAACCAGTCTCCAAAATCCAGCCAGATCGGTCTCAACGGCTTCAACGGCTTCAACGGCTTCATGACAGGCATTGACGCCGAATTCGCGCGGCAGCGCCCATGAGAAGAATGTCTCATGACCCGCTCGGGGACCTGTAGACCTCGCGAAACCAGTATCCATGCAACATCCGGCGCAACAACCGGGTAGTGATCAGCATAGGTACAGAGAGACGGCGGGAGAGTGGAGACTCTTCGATCGAAATTCCAACGGACTGAAATCATGATGATTCGGCGCCTGGAGCGCGTCGCAAGCCCCGGCGAGACGGACCCACCTGATCCGCGCTCACCGAGGGAACAGGGTCATTGGATCCTGAGTTGTCGTGTTCAGCAAAATCCGGGGTGGAAGTCTCTTACCACCACCTGGATGCCCCCGTACCCTCACTGGACTTCTCTCGTCGCCACCGTGCTCCTCTCGTTGGTCGCGATCTCCCCGATTCACGCCCAATACGGAACCCGGCCGGATGGCAGCTCCTACTTGAGCCGATCCGACTACATGAACGCCATCCAGGGCCGGGTTGCCGTTCGCAACGACCTGGAAGGGCAGTGGACGGCGGCGAATCGGCGGGTAGACCAGCACGAGGAGGCCATCGAGCGCCTCAAGAATGACCCTCCCCCATCGGGCGTGAGCCCAACGGAATGGAATGCGTTCAAGGAACAGGAGATTCGACGGCTCGAGAATGTGGTGACCCAGAACGAGAGCCACATGGGGAGCATTCAGCGGCAATTGACGAAAGTCTACGACCGACTATCGCAAGACAATGATTTCCTGCGAAAAGCCGGTTCAGGAAACCTGAGCCAGGAGATAGGCACCTTGATCGGCGCCGGCGGAGTCGGACTGGTCCCCGTCTGGTCCCGGCCCACTCCAGGCAATCTGTCCCGCGCTTCGGCTTATGCCCGCAACGTCACCCAGCTGCAAGATCTCCACACGCAGATCCCTCAAATCCAGACAGACAAGTTTGTCAAACTCTCGAGCCTGAATGCCGGACAGCAAGGACCGCAGGGGTGGCAAACGAGGGTCAACCAGGCGGGGAACATCGAGCTCCACCATGGCACCAATACAGTCGACCTGAAGATTCCTGCGGAGGTCAAGGCAAAGACGGGTGAACTGGTTCCCAATCAGGAGGGATTCACCCAGGCTCGCGCCTACTCGGACCTCTACAACGCCCGACAGGCCATCGACGCTTCGAAGACGCAGCTTCAGATTGAGCGAGCACGAGCTTCGGATATGAAGGCTGTCGGGAAGATCGACAAGCAGATCAGCACACTTGAAGGCCAAAAATCCCAGCTCGACAAGGACATTCGGCAGTACGAAAACAGTCGGGCTGGCAAAGGACCCATCCAGGGTCTCATTTCAAGCGCAGCCAAATGGGCCGCATTCTCCGCGGGGATCACCGTCGGAAGTGAGGTCATCTCCCAGCTAGCCCACAACGGTTGGAACGTCAAAGCTGTGGACTGGCGACGCGCGGTGGATCCACTGACGAAGGCCAGCTTCTGGGGCGGCACGGCGGGGTCATTCGGAGTCTCCATGATCGCCTCGATGATTCCGGGCGGCACCTTCATCAAGACTCTCGCCTCGATCGGTGGGGCTGCCGTCGGCTGGCAGCTGGGTTCGGGAGAAATCGGGAACACGGATTGGGCGGGTCTCGGTGCGACCACGGTGGGGGCAACCGTAGGATCACTGCTCGGTGGAGCCCTGGGGGGCGGAATAGGCCGGATCGCCGGCGGTATTGCCGGCCACATGGCAGCCAACTGGCTGATGGGAATGCTACGCGATCACCTGAGTCAGCCCACAGACTCGTTCAGCCCTGGCCCGGTGGACGACGGTGACGACTTCGAGCGTGTGGATCCGGCCGACACCCTGTCGGGGTACCTGGACCAGATGCAGGGAGGGACAACCCCTTTCTCTGGAGGATCACCCACATCATCCGCAGACCCGGCAGGAGCTCCCCGACAGACTTCGTCACCCCGGACGAGCGGGACTCCGGCCGTCACATCCTCTGTTTTCCGGGCACCAGATTCCACCGACTCAAATGACCCGGACTCGAACACCATCCCCAGCCAGGGCCAACTACAGGGCATGGATGCCAGCCAGATTCGTGCGGATCTGAATCGGCTGCATACTCAGTTGCGGGAACTGGAATTTCGGGCCCGCGCATGTGCGGTACGAGATCCGATCGAATGTACGCCTGGAAGTGATTAA
>Ga0066647_10001259_pt1 | contig 12299 bp, 9 predicted proteins | sample CryGeyCG2114_250_FD_59512 | JGI IMG/M metagenome (GOLD analysis project Ga0066647, IMG submission 59512) | Groundwater microbial communities from aquifer - Crystal Geyser CG18_big_fil_WC_8/21/14_2.50 | ecosystem: Environmental > Aquatic > Deep subsurface > Groundwater | place: USA: Utah: Grand... | reverse complement strand
GCTTCAATTTGCTCGTCATAAGGCCAAGAACTAACGTATGCTTCTCTTAATTTTTGCTTTATAGGCTTAGCTACTTCTATGGAGTTTCTTTTTAACTCTCTAGTTAATACTTCTCTTTGTTTTTGAGTGTTAATAAATTCATAAACTCTATTTATAATGTTATCCATAACAATGTTATTAGCATTATCTGCTTTTAAATGATTGTTATTTACAATTTTTTGTACTCCACCTTTACCATCAACTAAAGGTTTATAAATAATAAAATCATTTTCAGTTAACGGGCTGGTTATATTTAAACTTATACAGTCTAAAATAAAGTCGTTATATTTAGCAAAGTATGAATTATTTATCATAACCATATTATCAAAGTATTGAAATCTTTCCATAATCTACCTATATTTTAATTAGCACGTGCATTCCAAATACCGGATGTAGTATACTCATAGAACTACCTGAAAAAGAACCTGTTGGCGTAATACTCGCGCCACTTCCTACTGGACTACTATAAGCTGATTGGTCTGTTCTGGAACCACTAAAATTACCCGCAGTAATAGTTGAACCTTCACCCCATTTGTTTCCTGCTCCTAGTGAACCAACATTTTCATGTTTATGTACAGGTAAATTATGTACAGCAATATTAAAACTGTTTATGCTAATACTTCCTGTTGGAGACTGATTAGCATTTCCACTTGTTTTACCTAACTTAGTTAATGTTGTACCTACGCCATGCAATGATTTATCTTTAACACTAGCTAAGGTTAAAGTTTTATTTGCGGCAAAATCAGCTGCAGCACTTCCACCTCTTCCCGATGAAACAGCAAATTCCGCATTATCACTATTATCCCATATTAACCTATATAAACCCTCACAATAAGCAGCTGCAATAGTCGCTCCAGAAGCGGCCGAACCTATAGTTGTGGTACCATCTAAAGAAGCGTAGCCTGGCTTAGAGCTTTTACTATAAAATATTATATCACCTGTAACCGGCTTACTTTCTAATGGTTGGAATGTGTCACTTACGCTGTCATAAATAACCGTAGTAACTTGACCATTTTTAATTGTGTATTCTGGTAACTCAAATAAACCTTCAAATCTAACTGGTTTAGCGCTATTACTATCTACAGTTAAAGTAACATTACCAGTAGATAAGTGATTAGCAATAAATCTAAACGCTTGTCCATTAGCTAATGCTATGTCTCCACCTGTGTCTAGAGTATAAGCATTCGCCGAACCACCTGTTGTGCCAAAGAAAAAAGTAGCCATAGCAGCATTGTTAGCTGCGTCTATCGCAGCCTGTGGAGCTGCTTGTATGTCCGCTAAATTATCTGCACAAGTAGTAATATCATCAATAGCATCACCAACTGCATTTACATTAACAATATTGTTTGCAACAGTAATAGACGCAGGAGCAGCCTCTCCTGTTAAACCTCTATTACCTTGCAAACCTCTTCTAATAACTATTATACTCATTGTGGTGTAATCCCTGTAATAAACGTTACTTTACCAAACATAATATACTCAGATTCAATAGTAGGATAGCTATTATCTATTTGTATAATATCGTAAACTCCTCTATCCGCATCAACGCTGGTCTCATCTGATCGTATAGATATTGCTGCTATACCATTGACAGCATCAGTTATAATCATACCACCATTAGCTGTTGTTAAATCAAGTAAAACTTCAGAAGACCTAACAGATTCTTTTATTCTACATTTTAAACTTTTGCCAACTAATGAAATAGGTAAACCCTCATCATCTTGAAGCTGAAATTCAAAGTAAAATTTACCTCCTTTGTGTATAGTCAAGTTATATTCTTCAGGCTCTATTGTCATTATTTGGCCTCCGTTTTTAATAACTCAGGAAATAGCATAGCTCTATTATCAAATTTTATACCGTTAAAACCTTTTTCCATTAACTGATTATTTATGTTAGGTAAATTACGTACTTCTTTAATATCTACGTCTCTACCTACAATAGTTGCAATATCCTCTAATGTAGCTAACTTAGACGTATCCACTTCTTTACTTGCAACGGTATTTGTTTTCAAAGGATTTTTAATTTTGTCTACTAAATAAACACCTTTACCTAAAGTTCCATCTGTAGTAACTAGTTTACCAGACTTAGATTGTTTATACATTCTAGTCATAGTTGGTTCTTTAATAGGACCTTTCTTTGCTTGCTCAATAGCTAATTCTTTCATTAAAGACCTAACTTCAGGTATAGCTTCATCTGGTATATCTTTTAGAACTTGCTCAGCTGTTGCAGAGTGTAGCGGATTTTTGAATAATTTATCTATATTGTGTATTAAAGAAATTTCTTTACCTAAATCTGTAGGAGTATATTTTATCATTCTACCCCACATAGATTTTACTAAATATTGCTTTAATTTACCTCCTAAAGATTGAGCAATACTACTTTCAATACTACCGTTAAATCTACTTGTTAATCCCGCTAAATCAGGGTCATTTTTATAAACTTTTGCAAATTCATCAACTAGTTTAATTATACGCTTAGCTTGTGGAGTTTTTAAGTTTAAACCTCTTAATTCTTCTGCTAATTTTGGAAATATTACAGCTTGATTTTCTGTTATATGGCCTACAGTATACTTATCAATTAAATTTTTAACTGCTGCACCTTCTGTTTTAATTCTAACTTTAGGCGATAGTTTATCAACTAAAAGATTAAATGTTTCTCCATCTACATCTTTAGCTGTACTATATTTAGATAAATTAGCTCGTATGGTTTTTTCTGTCGCACCATCTTTAGTAATAAGTTTATATAAAGTATTCTCTTTAATTACTTTCATTTTAGCATATTCTTCTTTGGCTTTAGCGAATTGTTTACTCCACTCTGCTCCATTGGGTAAATATGTTTTGGCAGCTTTACCTATTTGACCATCAATTTTATTTATTACTGTATTTAAAGCATTAATATCTCTTGGTTTTAAAGAAGTTTTACTGTATTTAAAATTATTTACAATAGCTCTTAATTCCAATAACCCGCCAAAAGTTCTATCTTCCGAAGCATTAGCAATTTTAGTAGAATAATTCACAAATTGTTGCCTTTTAATAGGGTCTGATAATTCCAAACCTATATCCTTTAATACTGGCTCAATAGCTAATTTATCGTAGTCAAATCTAAAGTCTGTACCTTGTATCTCTTTTACCGCCATATCTTTAACAGCGCCGTAAAAATCTTTAACATCTTTTTCATACCTAGTTAAATCTTTACGAATAGCGCCACCTATGTTATCATCTGTAATATTTGCTATAGCTTTCTGTAAACCTTTTGCGCGCTCATCTACTTCTTGTTTTAGTACTTTAGTTATCCTCTCATTACTACCTGCGGCAGTTTTTAAAGCTGCAGGTACTTCTTTTTGTGTTTCTGAAATAACTCTTATAGCTTTTTCTTCAAAAGAACTACCTGGCGCTTTGCGCCTATTTAATCTTTCCCAGCTATCTATAATATCTGCAACTTCTTCATCTGGAATGTTAAGATTTTCTTTTAAAACTTTAAAAGCCCCGTTTGAATTCCCATGCGTAAAGTGTTGAAAACCTTTTTTAATCCCTCTCCAACCTTTTGCAGAAAGCTTCCATGCAACTGAACCTATAACACCAAATATAGCATCTGCAGCTGCGGCTTCTTTCATTTGAGACATATAAAGCTGGGCGGTTAAATCTTCGCTTAACTTTTTAGCATTAATAGTTAAGTCTAATGCTTTACCTGCAGCTGCACCCATAGCTCCACCACTAATTGCACCTGCTATAGCTCCACCAAGACCTCCAGCAGCTGTGCCTATACCAGGAACAACCGAACCTCCAGCAGCACCAGCCATTGAACCTAGCCTGGCTCCAGCAATAGCGCCGCCAACTGCACCAGCAAATTCACCTTTAGAATTAAATAAATCATTTAAAATACTGCTATCAACTTCAGTAACTAAGCCGTTAGCATCACGCATCATCACTTCACCATCTTCAGGATGTATAAATGCTTCTATACCTTGTTTCTTTAATTCTTCTACTACACCATAATTTAGTTGATTTATTTCTCTTCTGGCTTCAATAGCCATTTCTTCGTTAAATAAAGCACCAGTTATTTCTTTACCAAAAGTTGAATATTTTGAGTACACACTTTTATACGTATCCGCAATACCCATAGCTCTGTCTTGCTCAGATACTTGATTAATATTAAAGTCTAATCTTTTATAACTTTCATTAATTTTAGATGCTTGCATAGCATTAGCTAATGTCTCAGGGTCGTAACCTTTAGAAGCTAAAAAGTTACTTATTTCTTCTTCATCATATCCTACTTCACGTGCTTGTTTAATCTTACCTTTTATCTCATTTGTAATAGTTAAATTAGCCTCATCTTCATCTATACCTTTATTAGCTAGATTATTCTTTACATCAACTATTGTAGAACCTTCATTTAAAGCTTTATAAATAGTATTACTAAAGTTGTCTGTGTTTACAGGTTCTGCTATTTCTGTTGGTTGTGTATTAACTCTACCTTTAACTTCTGGTAAATCTACTTTAGGTAAATGTTCACTGTTACTACCTAAATAGTCCATACTATATTTATTTATAGGCTGCTCTTCTTTCATCCAGCAACTCCTTCATTAGTGTTTTGCGGTAGTTTTAAAGCTTGACTCTTAGGTGAAGCTGGTGTTGTTCTATCTACAGGTGAAGGAGGTGCAACAGCTCCACCTGCAATCATTTCAGCTGTTTGCCCTAATATACCACTAATATCAGGGCTATATTTAGTTTTCATAGACTTAACAGTTAAACTAGCTGCTTTAAAGTATCCTGCTGGATTTACCTCAGATAAAGCTCCACCTATATTACCTTGTAATACTGTTTCAAGCATCAACTGATTTTTCTCATCCTCATCATTATAAGCTGCACTATCTATACTTATTTCAACGTCTGTAAAAGCTACTTCACTTTCCCTAGTTGGAATAGGCGCAATTATATAATTACCTTTTTCGTCTAATTCAGGTTTATTTGTAGCAGGATTTAAAACTTCTTCCCAAACAAATTGCATAATAGGTTGGCCATTTTCGTCGAATTCTCCGGACCACATAGTCATAGGTTGGTTTAAAGCAACCCAACGCTCACCTGTACTATCATCAGTTATTCTTAAAGTTTGTTCTGCTGTATAATATTGCTTTATTAAATGAATACAATCCCAACCCATCAATCTATAAAATTGTTCTATTCTTACTGTTAGATATCTCAAAGATAACGTAGTAGAATTTTGCTGTAGTTTAACTTTTCTACCGCTATCTGAAGCAAAAGCCATGCCTAAGAAACTATCATTAATACCTAAAACTCTTTGTATACGGGCAAAAGCTTTTTCTATAATAACATACTGGTCAGCTATCTCCTTAGTCATGTTTTCTATTCTAATCTTGTTAATATTCTTAACTTGAAGAATACCATTAACACGATTAACTTTATCCGCAAAATCCTCTATATCGTCAACAACTTTGTCTTCAACAATAATTTTTTGCGTATTAGCCATGAGTTGAATTTTAAGTATAGCTTGATTTACAGCCTTTTGGCTCTCAACAACTTCTCTAAATATGCCATAATGCTCTGCTAAACGACTAGTATTTAATTTATGTACACGATAAGGGTTTTTAACTTCTTTATGTGTTACTTCACTTCTCTTTAATTCTTTTTCTCCACACCAAAAAATAGACCAAGACTTACCTACTTCATCAGTTATAATAGTGTGAACTAAACAATAATTATTAAAGCGTTTAAAATCACCATCAAATACTTTACCAAAATTATCTTCAAATTCAGCTTCATTAATGTTTAAATGATTTTCATAAGCTTCTAATTCGTCTATTACTTCCTTCTTATTAGGGAACATAGTTCTTAATGCTTCTTCTGTTACCCACTTCCACCTATGAATAAATCTTGCATCGCTATAATCCTCAAGTTTAGACATAGGGTCCAAACATATTTCTTGCCAAGGCACATGGGATAAAACAATCTTTTTAATAGTTCTACCAAATCTATCCTTTCTACCTGTTTCTATAACATCTATATAACAACACATTAAACCTGCTAATAGTCCATCAAGTTTTATTTTATCTCCTTCTGTTTCCATATGATTAGTTCTCATGACATAAGAAACTACATCATTTAATAAATTAGCCGTATCTATATCAACATAATCTTCTGGGCTAACTTTTACAGTATTAACTACTGTAGAATAATAACCTAATAATAATCTACCAAACAATTTAATAACGTTAAAAGTTTCAGCTGGTTGACCGCGGTTAGCTAAAGTTGCTAACTGCTCTCTATTATACTGTCTATTATGATACATATCGTCAACCTCTTCTCCTTCAAGGCGACTATCATAATAAGTGTCATAACTTATTTTAAATGTATCTCTAATAGTGTTTAAATCTGTTTTCATTAGTCTGCGGCTCCTTCAAATATTGAATCTAAAGAAGGTTTTTGTTGAACAGGTTGTCTACCTTCTATATAATCAATTCTTTGTTGTAAAGCACTTCTTATATTATTTAATTTGTTTCTATCTGCGCCAACCATAACATGCATAGTGTAAGGATTACCTAATTTTGCAGCTGAGTCTAATTTATCTTGTACTTGAGTTAAAGCAACTTTAAACTGTCTCAAAACTGGCCCTAGTTTTTGTTTATTTGTACCAAAAGCTTCATTAAATGCTTTTATTTCACCCTCAGTTTGAGCAGAGCCAAATAAAGCATGTTTTAGGCTATTTCTAAAACTTGCCATAGCAGCTGTTCTATCTGCTTTTGGTACAGATTCAGATACATATTTTTTAAAATCTGATAATGTTTTGTCAACTATACCTGTTTGTGTTGATGAAAGTCTACTAGCAGGGCCTGCTAAACTTATCAGCCCTCTAATCTCAGTTATGTTTTCCTTATCTTTTTGAGTAAGTTCTGTGCCTTCAAGTTTATTAATTTTAACAACATTTTGCCATGCTTTATTAAAATTCTTTTCATTCGAAAAATCAGTATTAAAGAAATTATCTTCACCTCCAAACTTGTTCAATAAATCTATAGTTTGGTTTTCTGCCGCAACTAAATCCTTTTGTACTGTTGTAGACCCATCAGTTCTTAGTTTGATAAAATTTTCTTGTATTTTAGTGATTAATTCTCTCTCTCTAATGTCTAAACCACGAGATTGATTTTTGGCCTCTTGTTTAGCTAAATCAACTTTTGTGTCTTCATTTTTATTTGTAGTACCTTGAGCAGCATTTGCGTTACCACGAATAAAGTTTTGAATAGTAGCAATTCTATTATCTAAATATTGTTTTTGCCTGTTGTTTAAATCTTCTATATTAGGTGGATTAACCATAGACTGAGGCCCCATTTGCTGGCCTTCTTGTATAGCAGTATTATCTACGTAATAACTTTCACCATTAGAAAAATTATTTAAAACAGTTGATACATATTTTTGTGTATCTAACATTGGGGGTACACCGTTATGCTTATCTACATTAGCCTCACCCCCTGCAAATGCTGCTAAAGCTAATCTAGTATCACCATTATACTTAGTTAATAGTTCTTTCATGCGTTCTGCATTACCCGCAATATTTTCTTTTGCTGGCGATAAGTCAGAATCCACATTTGTCATAGCTGCCAATAAATTAGCAGGTACACCTGTTGAATCTGATGCTTGCATAATTTCACTCTCAAATTTATGGCCTTCAGCAGTATTAGGAGAAGAACGTGGACCTGCCATAAACTCTCTAAACTGTTTATAATTATTAACTATTCCTTGTGCTCTATGTTTACCTAATCTTTGCATGGCTCCTGTTTCAACCATAACATTATTAAGCATGCCTAACTTCCATTGTTTACCGTCATAAAATTTGTAAACATTTTTACGTAATAAGTTTTGTTTTTCTTCCGTATCATACTCAGCTGTATTAAAACCATTTTTCTTTAATAAATCCGAATCATTTTGCCAATCTAGATTGCCTACATTTAACACCCCTCTTTGCGCCCAAGCATTCTTTAATGCAGGATTTTTATCTAATGCATTTTGTAAGTATTTTGCATCACCAGTTTCAGAAAAGTCTAAAATAGCGGTATCTGTATCTTGAGCGGCTAATTTTCCTTCTAATGCTTTATACATTTGTAAAGTTTGAGCGTTTTTAGCTTTTTCAACATCTGCAGGCGAACCAGGTATAACATTCATAGTTTCAGGGTCGTAACCCATTATTTTTAGCTCTTGGTCGCGTTTTTCTTTTTGAAAACGTAATTCTTCTCTACGTCCTCTTTCTTGAAGACCTAATGCTATACCTCTATTAACACCCGCTGTAATTGGTCCTGACATTATACTTTCTCCATTTTTAATCCTATAGCATCATAATCTACTAAAATAGCGTTATCAGTATGCACAATAGCTTCAGGTTTAACTTTAATTACTTCTTGCGCTAAAACACCTTTATATTTTTGTTTATCTCCCTTATAATTAAACTCATAAATATTAAAACCTTTTTCATAACCAACTTTTTTAATATTTTCTTTTAACTCTCTATCTGAAGCCATAATAGCAGCTGAAGCTATAGATGCACCTGCACCTATTAAATCGCCCATACTATTCATATTTTGCACGCCTAATTGTGTAGATTGATTTATGTAAGAGTTACCAAAATTATTCCTTGAGTTTATACCAGAATTATAAGCACTTGTTACAGTATTAGCTGAGCTACCTACATTACCTAACAATGCTGTACCTTGACCTAAACCAACACCTAAAAACTTAAGTTTTTCTTCTGCTACCATTTTATCGCCACTAGTTCTTATCGAAGCTCTGGCAATGGCGTTACCTACTTTAGCTTTATTAACCTCATAATACTCTAAACCGCTATTTTTTAGACCTCTTTGCGCAGCATCACGTCTTATAGATGTTTCAACAGCTTGAAATTCTTTTTGTTGGTTTTCAAGTCCTAATGTAACAAGCTCATCGGCGTCAAGACTATTATAGTAGTCACCAAGATTTTGCTGTAAACTACCGTATACAGCTTCCCAATCCGCATATTGTTCTTTTTGAAACTCCAGTTGTTCTTTAGAAAAGTCAATCTGCTCTTTAGACATAGCTACAGCAGCTTTATTAGCGTCTGCTGCGGCTTGAGCTGCTTTTTTCTCGCCTTTACGATTAGTAAGACCTACAGCGTCCGTAATACCCCCTATTACATCTCCCATTAATCAAACTCCTTAATAAGTTGTGTATAGTCAACTTGTGCATTATATTTAGTTTGTAAAATAGAAGAAATATTGCTATTTGAGGCTTTAGCAGTCCAAGCAGAGTATCCCTTTTCTTTAACTAGATTTAAACTAAAATCAATTAAATCTTTAGTAAATTTTGTATTTTTCATTATAACATAAATCCCGGAAAAATGAAATATTTTTTTTGAAAAATAATAACCTTTTGTAAACCCTACAAGTTTGTCTACGTCAAATAAACCAACAGCAGTAAAATCTTGTTGAGTATTTATTTCATGAATAACTGTATTAATAGCCCCAAAGTCGTTAACTAAGTTATTAATACTTTTATACATTTCAGTTGATAAAGCTAACAACTGTATTATATCCTCATTTTTTAAAACTCTAATATCCATTATAAACTCTCTAATTCAGTTACTCTTTCTTCTAACTGTTCTATCCTTATTAGCAAATCAGTTAAAAAACGCTTTAAAGGCTCTGATGTATCTCTAACATTAAAGTCAATTTCAACCACTTTTGTTAAATTTTGAGGAATATTTATACTATCTACCATTTTCTCTTCCCGCTATTTTATACTCAATTTCCTTAATTACACCTGTACCTTGAATTTTAAATTGAATATCGCTACCTCTTTGATATTCCTGAGGTACTTTTAACTCAAATATTCTATCCCCATTTAGCTTTTTATTTAAAACTTTAACCCCATCAATATAAATGTCAAATAAAAATTCACCTTCTGCGCTAACATAAATATTGTTGTACAATTTTATATTAGAAGGCTCGCCATCGGCTAATACAGGCGATTCATAGTAAAAATCTATCTGTCTACCCGTAAACAACGTAGCTATTTGCTCATTTATAACACCATATAAAACATTGTCAAATACACCTAAATTATAAACTTCAACCGTATTAAACTCTATTGTTTTAAATATAAATGGATTAAACCTTAAATCAAAAATAAATAAAGAACCATCTGTTAAAGTTAACATATACTGTTCGCTATAAACAGTAGCAGATATTGTATTTAAACTAATTCTACCTAATTTTTCTTTCGTAACAACTTGTATACCACCAGATAAAGAACAAATACCATCTGAAGAAACCCAAATTAAGGTATTCTTTACTACTTTAATTGTATTATGATTTATACAACCATGTTCAGCGCTAAGTAAAACTAGCCTAAAATTAGCTGAAGACGTACCTAGTAATAAATAAGCTTTACTATTAATATAAATAGCTAAACCATCTGGTATTGCAGCTATGCCTGTTATAATTCCCGATATTAAAATTGTGTTAGCCGCAGGCCAAGCATCAGGTAGACCAATCTCGCTAAAATATAGATAATTATTTTTAGCTGCAAATATTATGCCATATGCTTCAGTAAAATATCTTAAACCTACAGGTGGCGGGGTATAATCATAAGTAGATAATATTGTACCTATGGCATTTATAGTTTGAATATTATCTGTATATGTAGTATCTCCATTGTCAATTTCAACAATCAGCGTAAAATCTGTTGCATCTGCACCAATACGATATATACGTATTTTATCTACAAACACATTCGAAGATGTTTGAAAATCTGAAATATCGACTTCTTTATTAGCGCTTAAACTTAATTCATCTGAAACAGGCGAAGGTGCACTTTCAATACCTTCACTACTATCGTAAAAAGTATACATATATTGTAAAGTTTCAGATGAAGTAGAAATACTACCAGTCCCACCATCTACTGTTGTTAATTTAACTGTAGGAGCGGTTATACCTAATGGTTTAACTGTCCCACTTACTACTTTTTGAGCGTAGTTTTCTTTTTCCGACCAATAAAGTTTATTATTATATTCAATATATTCCCTATCGTTTGTACTGCTGTACCAAGTATCACTAAATTTATAAAACCATCTATCTATTGCTGTTCCGGATAAAGTATAGTCTTTAATGGATGTGAGATTGCCTTTAGCATTATCTATATTTTTATATAGAAGTGCTTCATTAGGCATAACTAAAGTTTCGTCTTTTCTAGTAGCTAAACCACCACTAAAATTATCTAGTTTCATTAAACTTTAACCTCTTCAATAACCATAGTTACTCCTTTACCGGAAGAACCCCATGAATTATCGTTAAATTGTATACTACCTGCTGTTATAGCTGGTCCTACTCTTAGTTCAATAGCTACTGGACTAGTACTTGCTGCGGTATGTTCGTATTCTATTGTAAGTGCTAATGGATAAGTTGTGCCATTAATTGACGCACGAGCGTAATCACCTCTTACAAAAGTCCCATCAACAAATAATAAAGCTGCTCCTGCAACACCTAAAGCAGAAGGATGTATACTACCTCTAAATTTTATTAATATTTTATTACCTGTAGCAGAAGGGGTAAAACTACGTGAAAATAATTGCGTTCCTTCGGTTATAGCAGGTGCAGAACCTGCTCTTGGAATTAAGCTGGAATATGAAGTAACAGCTGTACTCTCATCTACTGTTCTTTGTACTACAGAGCCCGCGGGGGCAGTTGCTACAGGTAAATTAGTTAATAAGCTTCCATCAACAGCAGGTAATTTTGCTGAATTATCTAATTGAATAACATTTAAAGCACTAGTGCCTGCATCTAACCTAGAAGCTGTACCAAGCTCTAAACTAGATACTAAAGCTAAATCTGCTGCAACATAGTCTAAAGCAATTTGAGCTTCTGAAGCTGCTCTTGCAGTTGTTTCAGCATTAATCAAAGCAGTCATAGCAGTTGCAACATCATCATCTGCTGCTTCGTAAGCAGAAGTTAAATCTGCAACAGATGCATCAAATAAACTTGAATCTAATATTAAATCCCCTGTATCAGGATTAAACTTGAACATTATTGTATCATAATAATACACATGCCATTCAGTGCTTGATATTTCTTTAATCCAGATAACATCAACTAAATTTAAAGATGAAGCATCTCTAGGTGTAGCTATATAAACAGGTAAGTTATTAACATCCACATATAAAGTATTATCTAAAGAGTCAATTTTTTCTTTAATAGAAAAATCATCATCATAAGGAAAATTACTCGC
>Ga0066647_10001196_pt1 | contig 12600 bp, 10 predicted proteins | sample CryGeyCG2114_250_FD_59512 | JGI IMG/M metagenome (GOLD analysis project Ga0066647, IMG submission 59512) | Groundwater microbial communities from aquifer - Crystal Geyser CG18_big_fil_WC_8/21/14_2.50 | ecosystem: Environmental > Aquatic > Deep subsurface > Groundwater | place: USA: Utah: Grand... | reverse complement strand
CCATCAGTAATCTCCTTAAACTCTACGACGCTTAGGTGCGCGACAACCATTGTGTGGTAATGCAGTAACATCTTTCATAAATGTAACACGAATACCCTCAATACCACCTACTGCTTTAGTTGCAGTCTCACGACCTGAACCAGGACCTTGAACTTTAATACCAAGTTCTTTTATACCATGTACTTGTGCTTTTGCTACTGCATCTTCTACAGCTGCTTGAGCCGCGAATGGAGTAGATTTTTTACTACCTTTGAAGCCTAAACTTCCAGCAGAACTCCAAGCAATCATGTTACCCATTTCATCTGTAATAGTTACAAGAGTATTGTTAAATGATGCAGAGATGTGGCAGATACCACGTGCAATATTTTTCTTTACTACTTTTTTTCTAACAGCTTTTCTTTTTGCCATCTATAATCCCTTACGCTGCGCCGACAGTTTTACGTTTACCCTTACGAGTACGCGCATTTGTCTTTGTTTTTTGACCACGACATGGAAGACCACGACGGTGACGTAGACCTCTATATGAACCTAAATCCATAAGTGCCTTAATATCCATAGCAACTTTTTTACGTAAATCACCCTCAACCATATGGCTAGCGCGAATCTCATTTGTAATAGCTGCTACATCTTCTTCGTTCAATTCGAAAACTCTTTTGTTATAGTCAATACCTGTCGCATCTAAGATTAGACGAGAAGCATGTAAACCAATACCATAGATGTATGTTAGACCATACTCTATTCTTTTCTTTTTAGGTAAATCAACACCGGAAATACGAGCCATGGTTATCCTTGTCTCTGTTTATGTTTTTTAACTTTGCAGATTACTCTGACAATGCCTTTTCGTTTAATGATCTTACAATCATCACACATCTTCTTAACTGAAGCTCTTACTTTCATTGAAAGTCCTTAATATAAATCTCATAGAATTTGAGCAGATGTTCAAGTTCTATACACTCATTATAATCCATCGCTTACGTGAGAATTTAATGAAACTTAGTTTTTCATCTTTGCTGCTTTTAGGCAAACAATCTTTAGCTTGCCAATACTTTTATCTTCTGTAATCTCATACATAAAGATAGAAATACTCTTTCGTTTTTTGTTAAAACAGCAAAGCGGAGGTGGATTGTACCCAATAAAATGTAAAAGATTTATTAATCGTGTTGAATTTATTGATAAGATTTCCAATACTATCTATTTTGGGGATTTTCAATCCATAGAACAAAAGAGTTAGAGAGAAGAGTAAACTCTTTAAAGTTTTTCTAGCTCCTCATAAAGTTTTTGAGCCATTATTTTATAGTTTCTTTTATGGCTAAGCAATTTATTTTGTCCCGCTGTTCCCATTTTTGCAATCTCTTCATCAGACATATTTATGATTTGCTCTATTTTTGCGACTATTGATGCTTCATTAAAGTCACAAAAGAGAGCATCATTATCATCAAAAAGTGTACGATTTTTAGGGTTATCTGTAAGCATGGCTGGAATAGCACAGGTGTAGTAGTCCATAATTTTAGAGGAAACTGTAGTACTATAAATAGGGATATTAGGCAAAAGAGCTATCCCTACATCACAATCATCAATTTGTTTCATCAACTCATTAAGATTAAACGCTTCTAAAATCGTTACTGTATCAGCGATAGTATGGTATCTGCTCATAACTTCTCTTGCAAATTGCGGATTGAAAGTGGAAATATTTAAGTGCCAGTTTTTAGATGTAACTTTACGGAATGCAACTAAAATCTCTTCAAATCTTCTAAGAGAGTCTAAAGTGCCGACATAAATAAAATGACATGCATCTCCCTCGGACTTTTTGTGTGGAGTAATTCTTGCAGGGTCTAAGCCTGCAGGAAGAGGAAAACTTCTTACCCCGCTGTCTGCATAAAATTTTTCCTCCATATCCTTGGATGTTGGCATAAAAAGGTCACACTGAGAAAGAAGGTGTTTTTTAGAAGCGATGTCAAAATAGGAGCGAATCGAGCCAAAAAGAGTGTTTGTATTGTTTGCTTTTCTTGATTCGCTCGCTTGCAATGTTTTTGGAAAAGAGACTCTGTAGCCTACTTTATATCCATACTTATCACGATTGTTTAATACATCACTTAAAATATCAAACATATTGCGAACAAAAACAAAATCAAAAGAGTAAAGGTCAACATCTTTCGCAGTTAAATACCTACAAATCTCTTTTTTATACTGTTTTGGAACGATATAATCATGCTCTTTTGCCTGAAAACTATTTTTGTACTTTGTAAAATAGACAATATGTACATCACAATACTCTTTAAGGTAACCGTTAAACAGAGGACCTATCGCTCCATTATCTGCATACTCCTGCTGGTCGGTAATATAAAGAAGTCTCTTTCTTTTGTTAGGCTCTTGACTCATAGGTTTTCTCCTTTTGTAGGCTCTTCATCTACCAATTCAGCATTAAATAACTTTTCATCAAACTCTAATCCAAGATACTTGCATATAGCCTCAACATCTCGCACCGCATTTCCTAAACAAGAGGTCGCACCAGGAGAGGGTGTCATGTTAAATATGATTCCTTCACCTGTATTGATTGAAGCCTCTCCGAGCATCAACTTTTGATTTTTTTTATCAAGAATTTGTGGTCTTACTCCACCAAAACCTTTTGCGTAAGAGATATCCTCTTCACTTAAGGATGGAACAATTTTTCTTGCATCTTGTAAAAAGAGTTTTTTATTGATGTAGGGTACTTCAAACATAAAGTTTTTTAGAACATAGTTTCGTATATCAGCATCTTTGAACAAATCATAAAATATCTTCAAAACAGTCCAATCAAGCCTTAGGGTTTTGAAGAAGTCCATGTAGGTTCCAGGCTTAAAGCGCTCTAGTTTTGGAAGCATAAGCGCAGTAGGACCAAAGCGGGTAAACCCACTTACTAAAATATCTGGATCTCCATGAAGTGCGGCAAATGGGAGCTTTGGATTTTGAACCATATAGACTTTCCCATTGAGAATCTTTCGATTTCCCATATAAAAACTCCCCGCCATCGGTAGACAACCATAATCAAGTCCATACCCCATCTTATGAGCAAGAAAAAGGCTATGCGCGCCTGCATCCACAACAACAAAGTCAGCTGTAAACTGGCTCATGGTCGTCTGAACATGGTAAGTAGACCCAATCTTCTGAATCTGTTTTACTTCATTGTTAAAAAATATATCTGTGATTTTATCTTTTATCTTAAGGGTGTTATCTATGAAAGTATCGCTGAGAGCTTTAAAGTCAACGGTCGTGTATTCTCCTTGCGCTCCTATGCCAACTATATCTTCTGGTCGCTCTTTTCCATCTTTATCAAAGATAACTGCAGGTTCTATTTCTGCTAGTTGCTCTTTTGTGTAGAGTTTAAGATAGGGATAGAGAGTTTTAAACTCTTCATATCTATGTCGCATATAATTGACCTCTTCATGTCCAACACCAAGGGCTAGCTTTTGATGAGAGAAGATAACCTTATCTTCATAGCCATGAGAGAGACAATACTTCTCAACCATTTTTGCAGTTCTCTTCACCTTGGCAGCCTTTTCCAAAGTGTAGTTCGTCTCAATATCTCCGCAATGTATCGTCTGAGAGTTTGCAGAACCATTTGAGTTGAGTGAAGCCAAAGAGCCATACTTCTCTAAAAGACAGATACTTTTTGTAGTTGTATATCTACCGAGCTCATAAAAAAGTGCTGCACCTGAAACGCCCCCTCCAATTATGATTACATCGTAATGGTTTTGTGTCATCTGCCCCTCTTTTGTTTAAAAAGTTCTATTTCAAAGCATTATACACAATTAGCTAAAAAGCAGTATGCAGTATCAAGAAATCTATCTAGTCCCAGATGACGCTTACTCCATACTCCTCATTTAAAATCATCTCTTTGACGTAATAAATTTTCTTTCCATACTTTTTACTCAAAAGCTCTACCTCAACTGGTTCTCCCTCTAGCAACTCTCTTACCTCTTTGTAGGAGAGCCATTTTCCATATTTTGCTAATGCGTTTTGCCATATCTTAAATTGGCATGTGGAAAGTTCTGTTGGTTCAAACATCTCTCCATCTTCAGTTTTCCAGTGAGCATTCGTACAAGCATAGAGCTTTACTTTTTTGCCCCTTACCACTTTGTCTCTTACTTCTATACTTCCATCTTCACAATAGGGACATTTTCCTAAAATCATCTGCTTTCCTTATCATCAAATCGTAGTACAAAAAAATATAATTCAAAATATATATTGCATTTTGCAAAATATATTTCATTTTGCAATATATATTTCACTTTATACATTAATTTTTACTTAAAGAAAGTTCCTTAAAAAAAATTTAAAAATTTATACGCTATAGTACAATAAAACAAAAATGAACCAAGGAGGTTTATTATGCAAATCTTAAATCATACCAAAACGGAAAAAGAGTTGACTTCTGATGATTTTATTGTTTCTAAAACAGATAGAATGGGAAGAATAATCTATGGAAATAGAGCTTTTGTCAAGCTTTCAGGCTATGGGGAATCTGAGTTATTACATCAGACGCATTCAATCTTAAGACATCCAGAAATGCCAAAAATCATTTTTCAATACTTATGGGAGCGGATACAGCAGAAAAAAGAGATTTTTGCCTATGTAAAAAACATGTGTAAAGATGGTTCTTCCTATTGGGGCTTTGCGAATATTACCTCGACACTCGATAAGCAAGGCAATATTCGTGATTTTCAATCTGTGAGACGCAAGCCAAGCAAGATAGCAATGGAGAGCATACCTCAACTTTATAAGCAACTCCTTGCAGCAGAGCGTTCTGAAGGGATAGAAGCATCAAAAGCAGCACTTGAGAAAGTGTTAAGAGCCAAAGGAACTAGTTATGACAAATTTATTCTCACTCTTCAACAATATGCAAGTTCTCCTCTCCTTTAGCATCTCTTTTCTTGCTGTAGTAACATTTGCACTCTATGGCTTATACATTCCAGCGGCAATTTTTACCGTTCTCTCTTTTGTCACACTTTTCATACCTGTAGGTGCACTTAGCAGCAATATATTTGATGATACACTTGTACGTCAAATTCGTGATGTTCTTATGAATGCTGGTCAAGGAAATCTATCGACTCGGATTACAGGAATAGAAAAAAAACATCTTATGCGTCCTTTAGCACTCGCTATCAATGATATGCTAGATCAAACAGAACAGGTATTAAGAGATATTCATATTTCTGTCGTTGAGGCAAACGCGGGAAATGAAAAACGAATCATTTTTCCAGATGGCTACAAAGGTGACTTCAGTGCGATTGGTCCAAGTCTTGAGAGTGTTGTTGTGGCGATTGCCCAAGCACATAAAGACCAATTAGGTTCCGATATGGTAAAAGAGTTTGAGAAAACAAGCGGTGGAGTTTCCAAAGGCTTGGCTGTTTTACAAACGGATGTCATTAAGAGCACGAACCTTACAAAACAGATAAATGTAGCAGCAATTGCCACAGCACAAAAAGTGGAAGGATCAAAAGAGAGTGTAAATACAATTATAGATGACATTGAACACCTCATCGAGCTTATTTCAGGTTCACACACAGCCATCTCCTCTTTAAATGAAAGAACCAATGAGATTAGCACTATTGCTGAACTTATTAAAGATATTGCCGAACAGACCAACTTATTAGCACTCAATGCAGCCATAGAAGCAGCGCGTGCAGGTGAACATGGCCGAGGGTTTGCTGTTGTTGCTGATGAAGTAAGAAAACTGGCGGAGAGAACACAAAAGGCTACAGCAGAGATTTCCATGACACTTCAAACGCTTAAACAAGAGGCAACGGATATCATGACTAACTCGCAAGAGATGAACGATCTTGCAACCGATTCTCAAAAGAATATCTCTGACTTTGAAGAGGTTATCAGTGAGTTTAGTGAGACCGTGACACAGACAGCAAAAATGTCGAGTGTCATTGATGATTCACTCTATACGACACTTGTTAAAATTGACCATATCATTTTCAAACATAACGCCTACTCTGCAATCATACGTGAAGATCAAGAGCTAGCCAAATCCTTCACAGATCACCACGGCTGCAGAATGGGAAAATGGTACTATGAAGGAAAAGGAAAAGAGAAATTTAGCAAAACAGCGACTTATGCGAAGCTAGAAGCTCCTCATGCTAATGTGCATAATAGTGTCTTGTCTGTCATGTCTTGTGTCAAAGAAGGCGATTGCGTATCTGAGGTGCACTATGACGTAGTCGTCCAAGCTATGCGCGAGATGGAGTTGAACTCCCAAACGCTTTTTCTTTACCTAGATGAAATGGTTCAAGAAGCCAACCCTGATATACCTATCCATATCTAAGCTCAAGTTTTACTTGAGTGAGGGAAGTTATTAAATTTTTTTTGCTAAGATTCCTGCATGAATACATATACAGAAAAATTTAATACCTCTATCGAAAACACTCTTTTTTCTAAACTTCCACATGCCCAACAAAACTTCATAAAGCAAAAAGCGTATGTGCTAAAGTTTTCTCACCAAGAGCTCAAACAGATAATAGATATCGCCAGAGATCTTGGCATGTGGAATGAGAAAAGTATTGTAGAAATTTTTCCAGACCACGACCAAAAAAAAGTAGTTTTTAGACGTTTAAGAGAGGCGTATGAGGCTATAAGAAACGCACCTAACTCTTATAAAAATTTTGAGTTAAAAAATGTTCCTACGGAGCAGAGATACACTTTCAAAACAGAGCCTAAAGAGGGGTTTGGGTTAGGGCTTTGTCCCGTTGCAAGTGAAAAAACAAGATGTTGCAATCTTCTCACACTTGATGCAGTTGAGAGCTGTGGTTTTGACTGTTCTTACTGTTCTATCCAATCTTTTTACAACCAAAACACCATCACTTTCGACAGCAGTTTTGCTGAAAAACTTGCAAACCTTCAACTTGACCAAAACAGAACCTATCACATAGGAACGGGGCAAAGTTCTGACTCTCTTATGTGGGGAAATCGTGAGGGTATTTTAGACGCACTTTTTCTTTTTGCAAGAGAGAATCCAAATGTTATTTTAGAGTTTAAAACCAAGTCCGATAACATCAAGTACTTTTTAGAAAATGATGTCCCTAAAAACATACTTTGTACTTGGTCGCTCAACACAAAGACGATTATAGAAAATGAGGAGCACCTCGCCGCCTCTCTTGACAAACGTATCAATGCAGCACGTAGTGTTGCAGACAGAGGTGTCAAAGTAGGTTTTCACTTCCACCCTATTGTAGAGTATGAGAACTATCTTGCGGAGTATCAAGAGGTTTATGAGAGACTCCAACGAGAGTTCAAGCCAGAAGAGGTAGCTCTTGTCAGTTTTGGTACACTCACTTTTATAAAACCTGTTATCAAACAGCTTCGCTCTCGTGAGTTTAGAACTAAAATCACGCAGATTCCACATGCCGATGCAAGTGGTAAAAGTTCCTATCCACATGCTACGAAAGTGGAGATGTTTAAACATGCGTATGAGAGTTTTAAACCTTGGCACAACAAACTCTTTTTTTACCTCTGCATGGAAGAACACGGCATGTGGAGGGAGAGTTTTGGGTACCAGTATGCAACAAACAATGATTTTGAGCATGCTATGTTGGAGTCGTATTGCAATAAAACAGGGCTTAAGTACCTGATTTAAAGGCTTTTTTAAGCATATACAAGCATGAAATAAGTATAATTTCTCTCTTAAAATACAGGATATTATATATGATGAATCTGGATATCAAAAAGTTTTTTTTACTCCTTGGCACGCTCTTTTTTTCAATTGTTATCCTTATGCTTTTTGCACTTTACAAACTCAAAGGCAATTCAGATAAATTAGAAGTATTGACCCAAGAGAGACATAATATGATTAGCTACTCTGACCTTTTAAGACATGGTTCGGATGATTTAAGCAAATATGCGCGTCTCTATGTGGTCACAGCAGATGAAAAATATAAAAAAATCTATTACGATATCTTGGACATAAGAGATGGAGAGAAAGAGAGACCGCTCAACTATGATCATATCTATTGGGATTTGCTAGAACCCACCCGTTCATTAAGACATCAGCTTGGAGCGAAACAAGCTTTATCAGAGATACTACAGACCCTTCCTTATGATGCATACGAATACAAACGACTTGAAGATGCAAAGAGTAATTCAACTGAGCTAGTAAACTTAGAGGTAGAGGCTTTTAATGCTATGGTTGGCCTCTATAAGGATGCGAACAACAACTATTCACGTTATGCTGCAAAAGACCAGAAAAAAGCAATAGACTTACTTCACTCTGCAGAGTATCTCAAAGAGAAAGAGAAGATTATGCTTCCTCTTGATGAATTTTTAGAACATTTAGAAGCAAGAACTTCAGCACAAATCAAAAGAATCAAAAGCGACATTGGTTGCTACACCAACATTTCAATTATTGCTATCTATTTGCTTATACTCATCTCGATTCTCTTCTTTTATACCTTAATCAAAAAGATTTTAAATCCTATCCTCTATCTCACCGAAAGGATATATGAATTTCAAACTTCAAGAGACTCTCAAAGTGAAGATAAAATCTTCTACAATGATGAAATTGGCTACATGAGTACGCAGTTTTATAAAATGAGAGACAATATCAAAGATGATATAAAAATATTGCAGACAAATGATATAAAACTAAAAGAGTACCTTTTCTTGATAGATAAAAATATTATCACTTCAACTTCAGACTTAGAGGGAAAATTCACCTCTGTCTCAGATGCTTTTTGCAAAGTAATTGGCTTCACGAAAGAGTTTCTCATCGACAATCACTACACACTCGTAAACTCAGAAGATATGGATAAAGAGACTTATAAAGAGTTGTGGGAAACTATCAAAAAAGATAAAGTCTGGCGAGGAGAGATAAAAAGCAGGAATAAAGAGGGAGAATATTTTTGGCTCCAGTCGAGTATTTATCCAATCTTTAATGAAGAGAAAGAGAAAATTGGTTACAGGGCGATACAGGCAAATATAACAAATACAAAAAAAGTTGCACAACTTCTAAAAGAGTCACAACTCTTAGAAGAGAAGAACAGAGACTATTTAAAACTTGTAGATAAAAATATTATCGTCTCCATGACAGATGTTAATGGAAAAATAACCTATGCTTCTGAAGCTTTTTCTCTTGTCTGCGGTTATTCACAAGAGGAGCTCATAGGTAAAAGCCACTCCATCATTCGACATGAAGATATGAGCGATGAACTTTTTGATGATATGTGGGAATCTATAACACTCAACAGAACGTGGCATGGTGAGATAAAAAACAAGGCAAAAGATGGCAGTTTCTACTGGGTGGATGCTACGATATACCCTACTTTTGATGAAAATGGAGAGAAAACAGGCTACACTGCAATACGCGTAAACATCACAGATAAAAAGAAGATAGAAGACCTTTTGATTACTGATGGTTTAACTGGTGTATATAACAGAAGACACTTCAAAGAGACGCTCCCAAAATCAATCAACATTGCAAAAAGAAACAATACCTATTTTTCATTTTTAGCTATCGATATTGACTACTTTAAGGATTATAATGATGCATATGGTCATCAAATGGGAGACAATGCTCTTATCCAAGTAGCACATGCACTACAAAACTCTTTGTTAAGAGCAAGTGACATCTGTTTTAGACTTGGTGGCGAAGAGTTCGCTCTCTTTTTTGAGACTTCCGAGAGAGAAAAAGCATATCAATTTGCGGATAAAATTAGACGAACTATTCAAGAGTTGCACATTGAACATAAAAATAGCAAGATAGATAAATATTTAACTATTTCACTTGGACTTGTAACTATCTCAAGCAAAGAGAGTATCAGCGCTGAGGAGTTGTACAAAGAGGCAGACGCTTATCTCTACAAAGCAAAAGAGTCTGGTAGAAACAGGGTGGAGTCTAATATTACATGAGTATTATATTTAATCGCTTCAAAAAAGAGATAATTACACTGCTTATGCTTATTGTAAGCGTAGTCTCTCTCTCCTCTTATATCACCTATACACAGATAACGAGCTCTTTAAGTAAATCCTACTTTGAAAAACTCTCCGTCGTGAAGCATCTCCTTTCATCCAATATAGAAGAGTATTTTGATGAGAGGAAAAAAGATGCTTTAGCCTTAGGAGAGAGCCAAACTACTTTAAATGCTTTTGAAGAGTTTGAACGCAGTTTTAAGTTAGTCGAAGATGAGGAAGAGGGACAGCTTGTTTATAAGACGCTCAAAGAGGAGATAAAAAACAATATTACAAAAATAAACTATACTGTTCCACATGCCAAACCAAAAAGAGATCCAAAAGCATACCTCTCAAAAAACTACACGACAAAAACGCTCCAGTATCTCTATATCTCGAGTAATCCTTTTAGCACACAAGATAAAAAAAATCTTTATGCTTCAAGTGCAAACTTAAGCTATGATGACACCCACTACAAATACCATAGCTACTTTTTACAAATGCTCAAGCTCTATGACTTTAGTGACATTTACTTAATCAATATGAATGGGGATGTCATCTATACAGTAACAAAAGAGCATGACTTTGCGACGAACTTGAAAAAAGGAGTTTTTGAAGATTCTGCTTTAGCTCTTGTCTACAAGAAAGCATTGAAATCGACACATCAAAGTGTAGATTTTGAGGATTTCTCCCCTTATGAACCTAGTTTGAATAAGCCAAAAGCATTTATGAGCACTCCTCTTTTCAAAAATGGAAAAATGGTTGCTGTGGTCGTTGTGCAACTCTCCACAAATAGACTCAATGCAATCATGACACATACAAATTACAGTACAGATATTGGACTTGGAGAGAGTGGCGAAGCATACTTGGTTGGAAATGATTCTCTCATGCGAAGTGAAAGCCACTTTAAGTACAGCCTCAACAACGAGTTAGTCAAGGCCTTATCTACAACCATTGGGATTATAAGCATCAACTCGGAGAGTGCAAAAAGAGCCTTAAATGGTGAGAGTTCTCACGGGATAGACAAAAGTTATAGAGGGATAGAAGTATATAGTTCCTTTGCACCGCTCAACATCTTAGGAAAACAGTACGCAATTTTAGTAGAAATCAGCCAGCAGGAACTCTCTACTCTCATCAACAACTCCATTATTACTATACTCTTAACAAGTATCATCCTAACCATCCTCTTTTTACTGCTTTTTAGCTATCTTTGTTTACACTTCATCTTAAAACCGATTGAAAAAGAGGAACAAAAGTTTGCAGAAAATATCACTTTAAAAGAGAAAGAGCTTATTAGTTCACAAAATCTCTTGCGAGAGTATAAAAAAGCTGTAGACGCAAGCTCAATCGTTTCTAAAACAGATATAAATGGAATTATCACCTATGCGAATGATACATTTTGCGAAATATCAGGTTTCACGAGAGAGGAGCTAATAGGAAAATCCCACAACATCGTAAATCACAAAGATGTTCCTAGTTCGGTATTTGAAGAGATGTGGAGCACGATTCTTCAAAAAAAAGTTTGGAGAGGCAGGATTACTAACAGAAATAAGCGTGGTGAGAAGTATTATGTAAGTGGCTCTATCATACCTCTTTTAGGGGACAACAATGAGATTACGGAGTTCATATCCATTCGAACTGACATGTCTGAAGTAACTCAAAAAGAGCAACAGATACAAAAACAGACAACGGACGGCACCACACTCTTACCAAACAGACAAAAACTTCTTGAGATGCTTTCTCAGGGAAATCAGAGCATGATGAAATTGGCAATAATCCAAATCAATAGACTCAAAGATGTCGATGACTTTTACGGTAAAGAGACAAGAGAACAGCTTCTTATCAACATCACATCCAGTTTAAAAACAATCATCGTTGAAAATGCAGACTCAATCTACAAAATAAATGGGGAGCAGTTCGCTGTACTTGACTCTACAAACATGCCAATTCTAGAGTTTACAAAAAAGATGAAAAATATTATTAAATATTTTGATCATAATACTGTAGCTATTGGGGAGGACAACTTCAATGTTGATTTAACAATAGGCATAGCAACAGCAGAGCCATCTCAAATCTTTTTCAACACAGAGATGACACTCAGAAAAGCTCTAGATACCTCACAATCTTTTCTATCTTTTGAGAGTGCGGATGATGTTCAAAAGAGACATCAAGAAAATAGAGAGATGACGGTAAAGATTAAAAATGCTATCAAGAGTGACAACATTATCATCTTCGCCCAACCGATATACTCCAACACGCAAGGTGAAGAAAGTAAGTATGAGTGTCTTGTGCGCATGAGAGATGGGGAAAAGGTTATCTCGCCTTTCTTCTTTTTAGATATTGCAAAAAAAGCAAGACTCTACAGCACAATCACAAAGATTGTTATCGAAAAATCATTTCATCACTTTAAGGATTCAAAGAGTGAATTTTCTATCAATTTCACGATTGATGATGTCCTAAATGATGAGATTGTAACCTTCCTAAAAAGAAAAATAAAAGATTATAATATTGGACATCAGGTGGTTATAGAGCTAGTAGAGTCTGAGGGTATCAAAAATTTTGAGCATGTTAACAAATTTATAAAAGAGATAAAAGCACTTGGTTGTCAAGTTGCAATCGATGATTTTGGAACAGGATACTCCAACTTTGAGTATCTTATGAAGTTAAATGTTGATT
>Ga0066647_10001175_pt1 | contig 12734 bp, 10 predicted proteins | sample CryGeyCG2114_250_FD_59512 | JGI IMG/M metagenome (GOLD analysis project Ga0066647, IMG submission 59512) | Groundwater microbial communities from aquifer - Crystal Geyser CG18_big_fil_WC_8/21/14_2.50 | ecosystem: Environmental > Aquatic > Deep subsurface > Groundwater | place: USA: Utah: Grand... | reverse complement strand
CGGATCAAAAGATGCTATTCGGCCTTGCGGAGGGAAAATAAAGGGGTCAGGTACCTTTTCCGCATTGTGTAAAAAAGCCGCATAGGGCGGCTGTTGAGGTGAAGATCGTAGATTATGTGCTGGTCAAAAGGAAAAGCAGGTCGTTACATTCCTGCTCGCTCAATGATCTCAATCACCCAAGTACGATCTTCATCTTCTGCGGGAACAATGAATGCGTATTCGTGGGTTGCGCGCGTCTCAACATAGGTACACCGCATACTATTTCCTTTCAAAGACAGATAGGGAACAAAGAGCCATACCCGCACACTAAAAAATATTATCGTGTTTGTCAATCTCTATGAAACAAAACGCGCGTGCAAGAACCATCAAATCGAAATTTCTTGAGAGCATCCGAGAAGTTATTTTTGGTATGGAGGATGGTTTAGTTTCCACGCTGGGTGTTATTACAGGCATTGCCGCCGGAACGGAAAATTCTTTTATAGTGGTGTTAACCGGCTTTGTCGTTGTATGCGTGGAATCACTGTCCATGGCTGCGGGTACTTATCTTTCCTCAAAATCGCTGCACCAAATAGAGCGCGCGCGCGTGCGCAAACTCCAGCACGATATTACCAAAAATCCGCTGCCGCACAAGCGCGTATTATCGCGTGTGTATGAAGCTCATGGATTTACCAAGCGCGAGGTGCGTATGATCGTAGATCGCGTGGCGCAGCATAAGCATGTTTGGACAGAAGAGCTTGCCTTGCACGCGCTTCATATCGTTCCGGGGAATGGAAGGCGCGCGCGCCAAGATGCTTTCTTCATGGGCATATCATACATCGTCGCGGGCAGTATCCCGGTGCTTCCCTATCTTATACTTCCCCTAAGCGTTGCCATGATATTTTCTATTTTCTCAACCGTTGCGGCGCTTTTTATTTTGGGTTACGGCAAATCCATACTCGCAAAGATACATCCTTGGCGCGGAGGCGTGGAAATGATGCTGGTATCTTCCGGCGCCGCGGCGCTTGGTTTTACCATCGGCAAACTGGTTTCTTACATGTTTGGTGTACATATATAGGGATATAAAAAATTGCGGTAAAGAGTAAAACGGGGTATACTTTTAACGGTATATGAATTTTTTTACGGCATATCCGCTGCACCTGCATCTCTCAAAGAAGTTTGTGTGGTTGTTAGCGGTGCTTGGTATTGCGAGCGCCGGCGTCGTGTTGGCTGTTTTCCGTACGCATCAGTCGCACGTAACCTATACTACGGAAATCGCGCGCTTGGCGACACTCACCCAAACCGTTTCCGCAACCGGTTCCATGCAGTCGCCCGGTGAGCTTAATCTGCTGTTTACAAAAACCGGAACCCTTGCGAGTGTAGATGTTGCGGCAGGCGATGGGGTGGTGGAAGGCCAGGTACTTGCGACGCTTTCCGCAACCAATCTGGAAATTCAAAAAACCGAACAGGAGAATGCGGTTGCTTCAGCACAGGCAAAACTTGACCGCTTGCGTGAAGGAGCGACCGCGACAGAAATAAATGTTGCGCGCGCAAAACTTGCTTCGTCGCAAACCGCGCTCTTCAGCGCGCAAGCGTCACTGCATTCCGTGGAGAAAACTTCGGCGCAGAACATAGAAAAGGCCATGGTGGCGCTTGCCAACAGCGCCAAACAAACAATTGATGTCGTTGAGGCGAAAGTGAAAACACTCGCCGATGCAAAGCAAAAGTATGCGAACTCGGTGACTTCTGCCGATCAAACGGTAACCCAGGCGCAAGGTGATGCGCTTCTCACGCTGCACGATGCGCTGTTTGATCTTGCCGCGTCGTATACGACACTCAATGACATCTTTACTGATCTGGACATCAAAGATGTTTTTAGTGTGCTGCGTGCGGCGCAAAAACTTCGCGCGCAAGATGCGTTTTTTGGACTTGACGATCGTAATGAGGCGACCAAATCGCTCGTGCAGGCGGCTATTGCAAACCCGACCGAAACCACGGTTGACGCGGCGTTTATATCCACCTTGAGTTCACTGCACGCGGCAGCGGACGCGCTGTTGGAAATGTATGCCGCGCTCGGGGCAACCATAACAGATTCTGCGTATACCTCAACCGAGTACACCACTGACAAGACTAACGTCAAGAACGCGCAAACTACTGTAGCCGCGGCTCTGGTGAGCGTTCAGGGCGCGCGGAATGCTATTACGGACGCGGTGCTTGCGGCATCTGCCGCAAAAGACGCGGCGCAGGCAGATGTGCATGCGGCCGAGAGTGCCTACAACGCCGCGGGTATCGCCCGAGATACGGGTGTAGCGAACGCGGAACAAGATCTTGCTTCAGCAAAGGAACTTGCCGCTCAAAATGTACAGCAGGTGGACAATACTGTTGCCGAACGTGAAAGACAGGTGCAGCTTGCCCAGACGGAACTCACCCATCTTTTGGCGCCTCCTGCGGCGAGTGATGTTGCGGCGAGTAAAGCAGACTTGGATCGCGCAAAGGCGGCGCTCGCGTTGATTGAAGATGCCATCAAAGAATTGTCGCTCCTCGCGCCGATCGCGGGTACCATTACCGAAGTGAATTATAAAAGAGGCGAGCAGGTGAATCTCACCACACCGGTCGTATCCCTGGTGGGCGATATGGAATTGGAAATAGCGGTAGACATTGCCGAATCGGATATCGCAAAAATCGTTTTGCGTGATCCGGTGGAAGTGACCTTTGATGCGTTTGGCGATGAGTATGTTTTTCCCGCCACCGTGTACTTCATTGATCCGGCGGAAACGGTTATTGAAGGCGTTGTGTACTACCGGGTAAAAGCGCATTTGCTCTTTTCCGACGACGCGAATGCGGATGCGGATGCGGCTGGCACGAAGGTACCGCATGAGCTGCAGGCATATCCCGCTATTGATCGCGAACTCTTAAAACCCGGCATGACGGCAAACGTAACCATATTTACCGCGGAAAAAGAAAACGTTTTGGTCATGCCACAACGCGCCGTAGTTATTAAAGGAAGTGATAGGCTCGTGCGCATATTGCAAAACAATAACACGGTGAGTGAAGTTCCGGTACGTATCGGCCTGCGCGGGGACAATGGTTTGGTGGAAGTGTTGGAAGGCGTTCAAGAAGGCGATGCAGTGGTCACCTTCGTGCAAGAGGGCAAGTAGGAAAAGAGGTAGGGACTAAGGCGTACAGCCGTTAGTGGTGGAGTTTTACTATATGCTCCATCCCATATTCTATATTCTAGATCCTGTTGGCTATGCTCATTGAAGTAAAAAATCTTACCAAATCGTTTGGTACCGGAGAAGTGGAAACCAAAGTACTCCACGGGGTTTCGTTTGCTATAGATAAGGGAGAGTTTCTCTCATTCATGGGTCCGTCCGGATCGGGGAAGTCAACCCTCATGCATATTTTGGGTTTTTTGGACCGTCCATCTGGCGGCACCTATCTTTTTAACGGCAAGGATGTCAAAAATTTTTCGGATGACGCGCTCGCGCTCATGCGCAATGCAAAGGTTGGATTTGTCTTCCAAGCGTTTTATCTGTTACCGCGCACCACGGTGTTTGAAAATGTGCGCTTGCCGCTTTTATATGCAGGGCAAAGCTTGCAAAATACAGATGATCAGGTTGCACAAGCAATTAAAGCCGTGGGGCTTGCACATCGCGCGCAGTATTATTCCAACCAGCTTTCGGGAGGTGAGAAGCAGCGGGTGGCGATCGCGCGCGCTCTCGTGCGTGATCCGGATATCATTTTTGCGGACGAGCCGACGGGTAATCTTGATTCAAAATCCGGCATTGGCATCATGCGTATTTTACAGAACCTCAACAACGAAGGAAAAACCATCGTACTCGTAACGCACGAGACCTATACGTCAGAGCATGGCAAGCGTATCATGAAGCTCTATGACGGACATATTACAGAAGATATTCCGGTAAAAAAACGGCGGTTTGCGCAGGAAGAAACTACCTTAAAATAACCGGACGGACGTATGGGTTGACCGGTATATGGCAACATGAAATTTTTTATCAACACGTTGCAACTGGCGATGCGCGTATTATCCGCGCGCAAGGGAAGGGCGATGCTGACGATCCTCGGCATGATGATTGGCATCGCTTCCTATATTATTATTATGTCGGTCGGCGCGGGCGCGCAGAGTTTGATCGTCAACCAAATCACTTCGGTTGGATCCAACCTCATCGCGGTGCTACCCGGTGCAAGCGACGAAGCAGGACCTCCCGCGCAAGTGTTTGGTATCACCGTGACCACGCTTACCTACGAGGATGGTGTGGCGATTCAGCACAGTCCGGCTGCCCCGTATGTTGTGGCGGTAGCGTCGTACGTGAAGAGCGTGGAAGAAGTTTCATGGGAAGGCAATACGATAGATACCTCTCTTACCGGCACGACATCGGATTATCCGATCGTGGAGGGGGCATATATTGCTGGGGGAAGATTCATTTCCTCCGACGAAGAAAAAAATTTGGCGCGCGTTGCCGTATTGGGCAAAACGGCAGCCGACAACTTGTTTGGTGAAACCGATCCGTTGAACCGCTATATCCGCATCAAGCGCGAGCGTTTCCAAGTTATCGGCGTTATGCAACCCCAGGGCGTTACCGGTTTTCAAAACCAGGATGACCAGATATTCATACCGCTCCGCACCGCGCAGCGGCTGCTTCTTGGCATTAACCACGTGAGTTTCATGCGTATTAAAGCCACTGATGCCTCATTACTTCCCCTAAGCGTTGAGCAGATACGGCTGATCTTGCGCGACCGGCACGATATTCGCGCGGGAGAGCCGGATGATTTTTCTATCAGGAATCAACTGCAGGCGTTGGATATTCTCACCTCGGTGACCAATGCGATACGAAATTTTTTGGCGGCTATCGGCGGCATCGCGCTCTTGGTGGGCGGCATCGGTATTATGAATATCATGCTCGTATCCGTTATGGAGCGGGTGCATGAGATAGGACTGCGCAAAGCCGTTGGCGCGCGACGGATACACATTCTCCTGCAGTTTCTCATAGAAACATCTCTCATCGCGCTCATGGGAGGCGTGGTCGGAATTATTGCCGGAAGTTTTGTTTCCGTCCTGTTCGCTTTTATTGCAAACTATTTGGGCTATGATTGGGATTTCGTGCTTTCTCTGCGGTCGTTGACCATTGCGGTCATTATATCTCTTGCCACCGGACTTTTTTTCGGTTTTTACCCTGCATGGCGAGCTTCAAAAATGAATCCCATAGAAGCGTTGCGTTATGCATAAATGTTTTTCATGGCACACCATTGCCAAAAACACTATGTTCGTGCATGCACGCGACTTACAAAGCCAATCCCTTGGTTGTACACGTATATGCATCGTTTGCTGCGCATAGCATTTTTTGGGTTGCGAACCAATAAAGTTCGCGCGGGACTCACGATTACCGGCATAGTGATAGGTATTGCCGCGGTTATTGTCGTTATGTCCGCGGGATCGGGACTCAAAGCGTACGTTCTGGGGCAGCTTGCGGCATTTGGCACGGATGTCATTGAAATAGAGATCAAAGTACCCTCCGCCAGCAAAACCTCAAGTCAAAATGCCACGGGACTCGTAACCGGCATCAGCATTACCACATTGATCGCGGATGATGCCGAAGCCATAAAGAAAACCCGCAACATTTCCAATATCTACAGCGCGGTCATGGGACAGGAGCTCGTGCAGTACCTGGGTGAGCGCAAAAAAGTTTTTCTCTTCGGTACGAATGCGTCCTATAGCGATGTGGATAAAAGCAACGTGGCGCAAGGCCGTTTTTTTACCGATGCCGAGGAGCGCGAGCAGGCAAATATCGTGGTGTTGGGATCCAAGGTGGCCGAGCGGTTGTTTGGCGCAAACGATCCGGTGGGACAAACCATCAAAATACGCCAGCGCAACTACAAGGTCATCGGCGTTATGGAGGCGCGGGGAGCGGCATTTTTCTTTGATTATGATGATCTCATCTTCCTGCCTTTACGCACATTGCAAAAAGAGGTATTGGGCATTGACCACGTGTCATTCATGGTTGCGCAAATGATTGATCCTACCCGCGCGCTTGCGACACAGGCCGAGCTCACCGACTTACTGCGTGAGCGGCATGACCTTACCAATCCCGATAAAGACGACTTTGTGGTCAACACCATGGACGAGGCGATGGATATTTTGAGCGCGGTGGTTGCGGCAATTACTTTTTTACTGCTCGTGATCGCGTCCATTTCGCTCGTGGTCGGAGGGGTTGGTATCATGAATATCATGTACGTGAGCGTGGTGGAAAGAACCTATGAAATCGGTCTGCGCAAAGCGGTAGGCGCGACACAGCGGGATATTTTGCGGCAATTTCTGCTGGAAGCGATCATCTTGACGGGACTTGGCGGCATCATCGGCACTGTGCTGGGGGAGGTGGTGGCTTTTATCCTGTCTCGCGTTGCCACAAGCTACGGACTAACCTGGCATTTCAGCATATCATTTGGCGCGATCTTTATTGCGACCTTTACTGCCATGGTGATAGGTATTATTTTCGGTATTCGCCCAGCTCGCAGCGCGGCGCGTCTTGACTCTATAGAAGCTTTGCGCGAGGAGGGGTAGGATTTCTCCTTATTTGCCACGCCGGAATTCCCACAAATTTCCGCGGTTCTACCCCAAAACTGTCCACAAAATTCTGCGATCGCATTTTTTGTGGACAGTTTATACCTTCAAAGAAAATGGTCGCGACAGATACGGAGATAGTTATGTATGCCTGCAACTCCAAAAATTGGTATTCATACAGCGTAGTGCATTAACTCATGAACAACGCCGTTGCGTTAAAGTTTGGAAACTAAGCTATCTGGCATACTAAGGTAGCCGGAACAAGAGTAAGATCATAGTATACTTGACACATAAATTGTAACTTGTTACACTGCGATTAGCGCTCACCATATGAGAGTGCTAATCTCTCAAACCTATGCAAGACCGCGAAAAACAAATATTTTTTGCGCTGGTTGAAGAGCACGTGCGAACGGGCGAACTGGTTAGTTCTCTTTTTTTGTCGGAAAAAAAAGGTATTGGCGTGAGTCCGGCTACCGTGCGAAATATACTTGCCGATCTTGAGGGCGCGGGATATGTAACCCAGCCGCACACGTCTTCGGGGCGCGTGCCAACCGGTAAGGGGTATCGCTTTTACCTTCAAAACATGCTGGATGAAAAAGGACTGAACGCGCGTGATCATGCTAAACTGGCGGGATCGTTTACGGAAAACGTCGCGAATCCCAAGCAGCGGGTGAAACACATTGCTAAAACTGTTGCCGATATTTCTCAAGAAGCGGTGTTTGTCGGGTTCATGCCCGAAGAGGTCTACTACACGGGGCTGACGTATCTTTTCAGCAAACCGGAATGTACGGATATGGAGCGCATCTTCGCGCTTTCCGCAATGGTGGATCATTTGGATGAGCTGGTGAGCGAATTGTTTTTCTACACCTCAACCAGTCCTCGTGTCTTCATTGGTCAGGAAAATCCGCTGGATCACGAATGCGGATTGGTGGTAACGCGCTACCATATAGCGGCGGCGCACCCGGGCATTATTGGCATTATCGGGCCCAAGCGCATGGATTACCGAAAAAATATCTCACTCCTCAATGCTTTGCAAACCGCACTCACCTTTTAACCTATGCACCAGCACCAACACGATACGCATGACGGAAAAAAGTCGCAGAAAATAGAAAAAGAGTTGCTTGAAGCGCAAAAGAAGTGCGCAGAGTATCTTGCGGGATGGAAACGTGCGCAGGCAGACTACCAAAATCTCAAAAAAGAAACGGAAATCCAAAAAGCGGCATGGATAAAATTTGCGCATGACCAAATCATTACCGAGCTCTTGCCGGTGTACGACAACTTTAAAATGTCCCTTATGCACGTGCCGGATAACCAAAGAGATTCGCAGTGGGTCGTAGGTCTTACGCACATCAAAACACAGATGCAACATGTACTGCAAGACAATGGTGTTGCGGAAATACAAACAGTCGGTAAGTCGTTTAATCCCGAAAACCATGAGGCGATAGAAGCGGTTGCAACGAATGCGTACGAACCGGACATTATTGTAGAAGAATTGAAACCCGGATATACCTTGCATGATAAAGTTATTCAGGCGGCAAAGGTGAAAGTAGCAAAGGGAAAAGATGAGCGTGCTGACGGGACTGCTGCAAACGCATCGTAATTTTAGAACATATCTATTCAATAAATTCTGCTTCTAACCATGCTATACATATGCAGGGTATAGGTGGTCAATAAGCAACTACATGCTATGCCAAAAATCTTAGGAATTGACTTGGGTACCACTAACTCCGCCGTTGCCATTGTGGAAGGCGGAGAACCCAAGGTATTGGAAAATAAAGAGGGTAACCGCACAACTCCTTCGGTGGTGGCGATTGCCAAATCCGGCGAGCGACTGGTAGGGCAGCTTGCCAAGCGTCAGGCGGCGACGAATCCGGAAAATACGCTGTTTTCCATTAAGCGTCTTATAGGTCGTCATTTTAACGACGAAAAAGTACAGCGCGATATCAAACATCTGCCGTTTAAAATTGTCCAGGCGGGTGAAGGGGTGAAGGTAAAAATGGGTGACAAGGACTACACGCCGCAGGAGATTTCTGCCATGGTGCTGCAGAAGCTCAAAGCAGATGCCGAAGAAAAACTTGGTGAAAAAGTTGAGGAAGCGGTCATTACCGTTCCTGCCTACTTTGACGACGCCCAGCGCCAGGCAACCAAAGACGCGGGTGAGATCGCGGGATTGAAAGTACGTCGCATCATCAACGAGCCGACCGCAGCGGCGCTTGCCTATGGTTTTGACAAAAAGAAAGGCCAGCAGATCGCGGTATACGATCTGGGCGGCGGCACGTTTGACGTGTCCATTCTGGATATCGGCGATGACACGGTGGAGGTGAAAGCGACTAACGGCGACACGCACCTGGGCGGCGACGACTTTGACCTGCGCGTTATCTCATGGATTATTAACGAATTTAAAAAAGACCAGGGAATTGATCTGTCTCAAGATACTCTCTCACTCCAGCGTATTAAGGAAGCGGCTGAAAAAGCGAAAATTGAACTCTCCACTGCCACGGAAACCGAGATTAACCAACCCTTCATTACGAGCGGAGCGGACGGTCCCAAGCACTTGGTGTTGAAAATAAATCGCGCGAAGCTGGAGGAATTGGTAGGTGACTTGGTGGAAAAAACCATCGATCCATGCAAAAAATCGCTGGAAGACGCCGGGCTTAAGGTCAGTGATTTGGACGAAGTGATACTTGTCGGCGGTATGACGCGCATGCCGCTCGTGCAGCGGACGGTTGAAAAATTCTTCGGCAAAAAGCCGAACATGACCGTTAATCCCGATGAAGTCGTGGCGATTGGCGCAGGAATTCAGGGTGGCGTACTTCAGGGAGACGTAAAGGATATTCTCTTGCTTGACGTAACCCCGTTGACCCTTGGTTTGGAAACGCTTGGCGGCGTGCGCACGCCACTCATTGACCGCAATACGACGGTACCCACCAGCAAGTCGCAAATCTTCTCAACCGCGGCCGATGGCCAGACAAGCGTTGAGATCCATGTGCTGCAGGGCGAGCGTGAAATGGCGCAGGACAACAAGACGCTTGGCCGCTTTATTCTGGACGGGATACCTTCCGCCCCCCGCGGCATCCCGCAGGTTGCAGTAACGTTTGACATAGATGCAAACGGCATTCTCAACGTTTCGGCAAAGGACAAAGCGACCGGTAAGGAGCAGAAAATCACCATTACCGCATCCACTTCGCTCTCCAAAGACGAGATTGAAAAAATGAAAAAGGAAGCGGAAGTGCATGCCGAAGAGGACAAGAAGAAAAAGGAAATTGTTGGGTTGCGTAACACCGCCGAAACCATAATTTACACGACGGAAAAGACTCTGAAAGACGCGGGCGACAAAGTATTGGCAGAGGTCAAACAGCAGGTGGAAGAAAAAGTGGCAGCGCTCAAAAAAGTTAAAGACGGCGAAGATAAAGACGCGATCCAAAAGGCTGTGGATGAGCTGAATGAAACCGTGCAAAAGGTTGGCGCCGAAATGTATAAAGCTGCGCAAGAAACCAAGGAAAAGACGGGTGAGGGATCGACACAAGGCAACGGAGAACCTCAACAGGCCGAGTATGAAGAAGTGCAGGATGAGAAGAAAAAAGAAGGTGATACCGCAACGGATGGGAAAAAATAAAAGAGTACATAAAATGTAGGAGTTGTCTTACCATGTACTCCTATTGCTTACTCTAACCTATGCCCGCTGATTACTATGATATATTAGGCGTTGCGCGTGTCGCGTCTGCCGACGAGATCAAAAAAGCATTCCGCAAGAAGGCGCATGAGCTGCACCCCGACAAAGGCGGCGGTGATGAAAAAAAATTCAAAGAGGTCAACGAAGCGTATCAGGTGTTGAAGGATGAAAAGAAACGCGCTGCGTACGACCAATTCGGCCACGCGGGAGCGCAAGGCTTTAGTAGCGGCGCGGGAGTTGACTGGGGAGATTTTGCGCGGCAGGCTGGCTTTGGAGGTGGCACAAGCGGATTTTCCGGAGGTGTTGAGTTTGATATTGGTGACCTATTCGGTGACCTATTCGGCGGGGGTCGTGCGAGGAGATCAACACCACAGCGCGGTTCACGGCGCGGCGGAGATTTGGAATTGCAGTTACGGCTCACTTTTCGCGAAGCCGTATTTGGCGTACAAAAACATTTGCGCGTCAAGCGTAGTGCAGTGTGCGCGCATTGCCATGGCAACGGCGCGGAGCCCGGAACCAAAATTGAAACATGCCCGACATGCAAAGGATCGGGAGTTGTTACATCCATGCAGCGCACCATGTTCGGCTCATTCCAGACCCAGGCGGTATGTACTCCGTGCGGTGGCGAAGGGAAAATAGCAAAAGAAAAGTGTACGACCTGCCACGGCGACGGAAGAGTTTTGGAAACCGAAGAAGTAACGGTAACCATTCCGGCAGGGGTGGTTTCTGGTCAGACAATTCGCATGGGGGGACAGGGGAATGCGGGTACTCAAGGCGGCAGATCGGGAGATCTGTTTATCACTGTTGCCGTGGAATCCGATCCGCGCTTTATCCGCGATGGCGATACCCTATACACCACAACTAACATCTCGTTTGCTCAAGCGGCATTAGGCGATAAAATTGAAGTGGAAACGGTAGATGGCAAGGTGAAGCTTAAAATTCCCGAAGGCACACAAACGGGAAAAAAATTCAAGCTCGCGGGCAAGGGCGTACCGCGCCTCCAACGATCGGGTCGTGGCGACCACATTGTTGAAGTGGTGGTTCAAACTCCAACCAACCTCACAAGAAAGCAGAAAAAACTACTCAAAGAACTCACGGAACCTTGAGTTCTTTGATACAACTCATTTGTACTGCGGTTCCTATGACAGTTTACCTCATGTATTGGCAATGGATACTAAATCACGTATACTTACCGAAGATTACTTTGCTCACTTATCTCTCATGATCTATGCAATATTTCAAAAAATTTGGCGCAGGTGTGGCGGTGCTATTACTGATCACCATCGCGCCGGCGTTTGCGGAAAACTCTATTGGCGTGGAAACGCTGGCGGCGGATGAAGTACTCACCCATGTGCAGCAGGAAGAGGATTTTACCAATGCAAACGAAAAACAGAACACTATCAACATGGTGGGTATGCTGATTGAAGTCGGCTCAACGGACGTGCCAACCACCATGATTATTCGCGGAAATGCGGACCATGTGGATTATACCGTGAATATTGGCGCAAACACGGCTTTGGGACAGCGCCGCGATCAATATACTAACCTTGCCGACTGGATTCCAGGAGATCAAATCCGCGTTATCGGCTTGCGTAATGAAAATACCAACGTGATAGATGCGCATATCGTTGCCAATCTTTCCATCAAAACGGTAACAGACTTTGGTTTGAACGGCTGGATAGATGGCATTGATGAAACAACCGGTATCATTCAGGTGCAGTGGCAAGGGAAAATGATACCGGTGCATATCACCGAAAGTACGCATATTGTCGCGGGACTCAAAAATCCGGCAACGCTTGCCGACTTACAAATCGGTGATCGTGTGCGCGGGCGGCTGCTCAAGCGAGTAGGCGAAGACGTGCGAGAAGCAAAAATTCTCATTGTGTTACGTCGTGGCGAGAACTTGTTCATGAAAGTGCGTACGTGGGTAACGCGCGGACAGCTGGTTGCGCTGGACAATATTACCACACCAACCCGAATGCAGGTGAAAATTTTGGTCAATAAAAACTTGCGCGCGGGAGATGTGAATAATCTCGTGGGGCAAGTTGGCGATGTGCGCACGGTCAACGTGAGCACGGACACCAAATTGGTTACCTACAACGCCGGAAAAATGACGCTGGAGGATATGGTTATCGGTGACCGGCTTCTTATTGTCGGGCGCGCGAATGACGCCGGAGAAATTGACGCGCGGATTATTAAAGACAATACGGCACGCGCCGTTTCCACCCAAGGGTACGCGGGAACGATTGTGCGCATTGATCCGACAACGCAAAGCGCGTCCATTTTTTGGCACGGCGCCGTGCATCGGGTGGATTTGAACGACGCACGAATTTTAAGTTCTGTTGATGGCGACAAGTCGGTATTGGCGGTAGGAGACTTGCGCGTGGGAGATCGCGTGCGCGGTCGTGGAACCAAAAATGCGCGCTTGCCCATCATTAACTGCGATTTACTGGTAGTGGTAAAGAATCAAAACTACACCTATGGCGATACTATAAAGCTGGAACG
>Ga0066647_10001093_pt1 | contig 13254 bp, 11 predicted proteins | sample CryGeyCG2114_250_FD_59512 | JGI IMG/M metagenome (GOLD analysis project Ga0066647, IMG submission 59512) | Groundwater microbial communities from aquifer - Crystal Geyser CG18_big_fil_WC_8/21/14_2.50 | ecosystem: Environmental > Aquatic > Deep subsurface > Groundwater | place: USA: Utah: Grand... | reverse complement strand
AGTACAGGCGAAGAAATGCGGTCGGGCAATGTGGACACCGGCGAAACGCCGTCGTCGCTGGAGCATGCGGACAGCCCGGCAATGGCCACCAGTCCGGCCAGAAGAAGAGTCGCAACAGAGTGCATGAATGACATGGAAGCAGGGATCACCACACATTCTACATCGACCGCAACCACAAGTTATGTAGTGTATTTCCTGAAATATGCGATTGAAGGTTGGAAAAAAGCCGAACATGTCATTGGCGTTCACCTTGTTATAACAAGTGTAAAACAGAGAAACACTCACTGTGGGAAAACCGATGACGAGGACACGCGGCCGGGCGGAAGGCACGCTCCGAATGGCGGCCGGGAACAGAGGGCTGCCGATCTACCCTTGGAAACGGTTCGGGATGATGATATGATTTCGGCCATCGCAGATCGCTGTGCCTACGCGGCTATCTGGTGCCGTGAGGCGATTGATCGGGCCTCCAGTGCTTCAGATGAGGTGACGGGCGACCTGTTTACGGAAAAAGTGCGCGGATTGGACAAGTCACTCCGATTCCTCGAAGCCCACACACAGTAAGTGAAAGCTGTACAGATCACGCTGCGTTTTGCCGGGGGCCGGTTCCGCAAAAGCGGAACCGGCCCCCATTCTTTTGTTATACTGTTCCCAGCCCAACCACATTCCTGACTGCATCATGATGTTGCTGCTTGTTGTGTTCCTTTCAGTTGCTTCCGTGTCCGTGACGGGCACGCATACCGGCGCTGAAGATGGCGTCCGTATGGATCGCTTCGGTCAAACCCTGCTGATAGCTGAAAACCTGATTTTCGTGGGTGAGCCGGCCGGCTTTTCCAACACTGGTATGGTGCATCTGGTCGAACCCGATGCCCGTGGCGAGTGGAATATCACGCAGACCATCAGCGCATCCGATGCCGAAGTGGGCGACGGGTTCGGTACCGGGATTGCGTACTCGGACGGCTATCTGGTGGTGTCAGCGCCGACCGCAGCAGATGGCTCGGGTGCCCTCTATGTTTTCCGGAATGATATGGGATCGTGGAACGAAGTCGCTCGAATCGCCGGGCCGGGAGGTGACCGCGTGGCTGAATTCGGCACGACGATCGCCACCGCCGATGGTCTTCTGTACGTGGCCGCCCCAGGGCACGGTGCCCGGACCGGTACCGTGTATGTATATGAGCTCGAATCTTCCTTTGCCCAGGTTGCCGAGGTAGCTCCTCCGGCTGGAGAAGAAGGCGGTCAATTCGGGTCGGGACTGGCCGTCAAGGACGGTGTTCTGCTTGTGGGCTCACCCGGATATAATCAGAATCGGGGCCGAATTGACATGTTCGATGTCTCGAGCAATTTTCGACACGTCGGAACCGTGTTGCGCGAAGACGGACCGGAGGGAGACCGACTCGGCGTGTCCCTCGTGGCGAGCGACGAACACGTTTTTTCTCCCAACCCGCGTGCGGCCCGGGGAGCTGGACAGGTGCACGCCTTCCGCCTGAAGGGAGATCGATTGACATTGGAGGGGACGCTTTCGCCCGATGGGGAAGGCGACAGTCCACGTTTCTTCGGCGCGTCCCTGGCCGTATCGGGAGGTGAAATCATTGTATCGGCTCCACTGGACGAGGGCACGGGAAGGCTCTACCGGTACAAAACTTCGAATTTGAGTCTGGAAGGGGTTATTGAAAACCCTGGATCAGGCCCGCGTAGTCAATTCGGGTCGGCACTCGCCGCATCTACCCGAATGCTGGCCGTGGGTATTCCGGGCGACGACTATGGACTCGGGTCAACGATGTTGTTCGAGCGGGACGGTTCTTCGTGGCGCCGCGTGGATTCGCAGGCGCGTCCGGTGCCCTCCATGGAGCCGATTGCGGGAGAATTGATTGAATGTGAGGACGGTGAGGCCATGGGCCACGATTGCCAGAACGTGGACCTGATATCGTTCATTCCGCTTGAAGACATGCGCATGAACCGGGGTGTCCGCCTGAACGATGTATGGGGCTGGACCGATCCGGAAACCAGCCGCGAGTACGGTATTATTGGCCACATGGAAGCGGCTGCTTTTGTGGACCTGACCAATCCGCAGCAGCCCGTCGTACTGGGGGAGGTACCCCGGACAGAAGGCTCGCCCGGTTCCACGTGGCGTGACATGAAAGTCTACAAGGATCACGTCTTCATTGTCGCCGATGGAGCAGAGCAGCATGGTATGCAGGTATTCGACATGACGCGCCTTCGTGACTGGCCGGGAGAATACCAGTACTATGAGCCGGATGCGCTTTATACGGGTATAGCCAGTTCCCATAACATTGTGATCAATGAGGAAACGGGCTACGCCTACACGGTGGGTAACAGCAGTGGCGGTGAGACCTGTGGTGGTGGACTCCACATGATCAACATCCAGGATCCGAAGAACCCCCGGTTTGTAGGCTGCTTCAATGATCCCGAAACAGGCCGGGGTGGCAGCGGTGCTACGCACGATGCGCAGTGCGTCAATTATCGGGGCCCCGACACCGAGCATCACGGCAAAGAGATCTGTATATCCTCGAACGGGACGGCCATATCGGTGTCGGATGTCACGGACAAGGAGAATCCGATTGCCATTTCCCAGGGACGCTACCCCAATTCGGCATACGTACACCAGGGTTGGTTCACGGACGATCAGCGGTTCTTCTATCAGAACGACGAGGCCGATGAGCTCTCAGGTGTCGTGGAAAAAACACGCACCATGGTGTGGGACATGACAGATCTGGACGAGCCGATCATGGTCGCCGAGTATTACGGAGAGACCAACTCGACCGACCATAACCTGTACGTGAGGGGAGATCTGATGTACCAGACCAACAATGCCAGTGGGCTTCGGGTGATTGACATCCGGGACCGGACGGCTCCTGTTGAGATCGGGTTCTTCGATACGACACCGAACAACAAGAATGTGGCCGGATTCGACGGTACCTGGAGTTCGTACCCGTATTTCGAATCAGGAAACATCCTCGTGACGAGTCGCCGGGAAGGCTTGTTCGTGTTGCGCGCGCGCCAACAGGATCTGTAGCATTCCGGTTGAAGCTTGTCCGGTTGTGCCCTAATTTGGAGTCAACACGTCACTGAAGCGCATGCAGCCACATGTAGCGTCCAATTACGCGACGCAGGAAGCCCCCCTCCACGCCCAGGTCCATTCACTCCTGTCCGACACAGTCTCGACGCCACCCGACTTCAGGGTGAGCACCATCATTGTGCCGGATTCTAATCGCCTTTCGGGCGGAGAAGCCACCGCCAAGGTGTATTCTGCCGTCCGGGGCGGCGAATTCCAGACGGTGATTGTGATTTCTCCGAGTCCGGAACACATCAAGGACTTTCGGCGCATTGCCATTTGCAGTCTGGACGACTACTCGAGCCCGATCGGCAAGGTCGAAATCGATGAGCGGGTACGCGAGGAGCTCTGTGACGAGGACGATGATATCTTCATTGACGACACCGGGCATTTCCACAGCACGGGAATGGACGTGCAATTGCCCTTCCTGCAGGCCGTACTGAAGGACTTTTCGGTCGTTCCGCTCGTGATGGGCTCCGAGTCGCTTGACTTCTGCAAGGAGTTGGGCAATGCGGTTGGCGAAATCATGTTCAACAGACCCACCCTGGTCGTCGCCTGTGCCGATATCCAACGGGCAAACGAGGAGGGCCTGGCACGGCTCCATCGTGGCCTGGAGAACCTGGATGTGGACGACCTGACCGTTCTCATGAACCAGGAGAATGACATCCTGGTGCGGGGCAAGGGAGCCGTCCTGACAGCCGTCATGGCAGCCAGGCACCGCCGTGCCAATGCCGTTCGCATAGATGCGCTCTCCGGTCCAACAGAAACAGAGCCCGGGTACCTGGGTGTGTTGATCGGCAGGCGCTGATCCCGACATGGATCGATTCTCACTTATTGGAGCCGGTGCCCTCGGGTCACATATTGCGCAGGCACTGGTAGCGCAGGGATGGGAGCTCGATGCCGTGCTCTCGGCATCGATGCGCTCTGCCCGCACGCTGTGCGCCGGGTTGTCCATGGGCGTTCCCCTTGATTCGATGGATGTCCGCCTGTGTGTCTCTGAGCTTCTGATACTCTGTGTGCCTGACCGCGCCATTGCGGGCGTCGTTGCGTCGCTGTCCGATCTGGGCGGCAACTGGGCAGGAACGACCGTGATTCATACCGCCGGCGTCCTGGGGTCGGACGTGCTACGACCCCTTGCCGGACAGGGGGCGCAGACCGGGTCCTTCCATCCCATGCAGACCTTTCCGGCAACGGCGACGCCACAGCGCAATGAGGACCTCTTCAGGGGAATCACGATTGGTATAGAGGGTACGCCTGCGGCGCGTGCATGCATGACCCGGCTGTCAACCACGCTGGCGGCAGAACCACTCGAAATTTCCCTGGAACACAAGGCCCTGTATCATGCGGCTGCGGCCATGGCCAGCAATTTCAGTACGGCTCTGCTTCATACGGCTCAGTCCGTGTGGGATGAAGCCGTCGACGGGCGCGTTCCTTTCGCCCGCGCCGTGGCACCGCTTGTGATGCAGTCTGTGTCCAACGCCCTTCGCGATGGCCCGGAACAGGCGCTCACGGGGCCATTTGCCCGGGGAGATACGGAGACCATCGCCCTCCATATTGACGCACTGCGATCGTCGCTGCCGGATCTGATTCCAGTCTATGCGGCCCTCGCCGTGGAGGCCGTGCATACGGCCAGGGCCGGGGGACACTTGACAGGGGAGCGTGCTGTCGTACTTTTGGATCAGATCCATTCTGCCCTGCACGCGAGCTGAACAGGTATGAACCGCACGGAATCGGCACTGAAACTCCAGCAGATCATCGACGAGGTGGAAAACAGGGACGCCTCGTTCCAGGCCGTGTGCGCCGTGCTGGTGCAGGTGCTTTTGCGCGTACTCGCGGCAGAGACCACCGTGCTGTCCTCGGCTATCTCCCTGACACACAAAAACAAATTGGATGGCATGTGCAGGGAGGTGCGGGAACTCATCGACATTCTGGCACCGTTCGTACCCGGAGGGCCACACATGCCCATCCGGCCTGCATCCGAATCATCCTGGTGGTACTCGCTGTCCGAGGCGACCCATGTAGTGGAGGAGTCGGCCGAGCAACTGTCGGCGGTTGTTGCCAAACAGGAGAAACGGGCAAAATTACGCAATATGGCTGCCCGCGTTGTCAGTCTGTTGCGTGACCATTACAACAACCTGCTGGCCGAATCGCAGTCGTGGCTTGATGACTTCTCCGATTAATAGGTGAAAAAGACGGCGGGCGGTGGGAATTCCGATATACATGCCCGATCCTTGTGCACCCGTTACCCATCATGAACTCCCAGAACCATTCGAACCTCATGCAACCCTTACAGAAGCTGGTGTTCGCCGGCGTGTTGCTTTTTTCGCTGTCGGCATGCGGGGCAGATGACCAACCTGTCTCCACGGACCAGGTACCCGATACAGCTGCAGATTATACCATGACCGACTTCTACGAAATTGAAACCCGTCTGGGCACAATGATCGTTGGCCTCTATGACCAGACGCCCCGGCATCGTGACAACTTCCGTACACTCGTGGAAGAAGGCTTCTACAACGGAACGAGCTTCCACCGCGTGATTGCGGGCTTCATGGCCCAGGGCGGAGACCCCAATTCAAAGGACGACGATCCCATGAATGACGGCCAAGGAGGTCCTGGATACACGATTGAGGCCGAATTCCGTGACGGGTTATTCCATCGGAAAGGAGCGCTGTCTGCGGCGCGGCAGGGAGACCAGGTCAACCCGGAACGTCGCTCCAGTGGTTCCCAGTTCTATATCGTGCACGGTGAGCCCATGGCACCCGCCATGCTCGACCAGCTGGAGGCACAGATCAAGGCACAGAACCCCGGGTTCGCGCTGTCGGATGAAGCTCGCGAGGTGTACAGCAGTGAGGGAGGCACACCGTTTCTGGACACCCAGTACACGGTTTTCGGTCAGCTTGTGGAAGGGTTTGACGTTCTCGATGCCATAGCAACGACCCCGACTGGGCGCAGCCAGGGCAATCAGGTCCACCCGGCCCTGCAGGATCAGCCCGTGGAACGCATTGAAATGACCATCAGGCCGCTCCCCGATTACACGCACACCCCAGCCGACTGATACGTCCTCATGGCACGCGAATTGACGGAACAGGAAGAGGTACGCAGGGAGGCGCTGCAGAAGTTGCAGGAGCTGGGAGTGCGGCCGTATGGGTACTCCTGGGATGTGACCCATCACGCCGCAGACATCCTGGAAGACTTTGACGACACGCAGCACGCGGCGGATGATGGCGCTGAGCCTGCGGAGCGTATGGAGGTGGCCCTTGCCGGGCGCATCATGTCCCGTCGCATCATGGGCAAAGCGTCCTTCCTGCACCTGCAGGATGAATCGGGGCAGATCCAGGTCTATGTCCGGCGGGATGACCTGCCCGAGGACTATTACAATACCGTTTTCAAGAAGTTGTTGGACATCGGAGACATTATTGGTGTGCGAGGGTTCGCCTTCAGAACGCGCATGGGTGAGATCTCCGTTCATGCCGAGGAGCTTGAACTCCTGGCAAAAGCGCTGCGTCCCCTGCCCGTCGAAAAGGAAACGGAAGGGAGGGTGTTCAATGAGGTCACGGACAAGGAATTCCGCTACCGCCAGCGCTACGTAGATCTGATTGTCCATTCGGATGTGCGGCATATTTTCCGGCAGCGAGCCCGAATCATATCGGGCATGCGTCAATTCCTGGATGAGCGTGGATATGTGGAAGTGGAAACGCCGGTTCTGCAACCCATTTACGGTGGTGCAGCCGCGCGCCCCTTCAAGACCCAACACAATGCTCTGGGAATGCCGCTTTTCCTGCGCATTGCAGACGAGCTGTACCTGAAACGCCTCATCGTGGGCGGTTTCGACGGGGTCTACGAGATCTCCAAGGACTTCCGCAACGAAGGACTCTCCCGGTATCACAACCCGGAGTTTACCATGATGGAACTCTATGTGGCGTACCGAGACTACGAGTGGATGATGTCGTTCGTGGAGGAAATGGTCGAGTCGCTGGCGGTTCTGCTTCACGGAAAGCCGGAGGTATCCATCGGCGAAACCACCATTTCACTGGCGAGGCCGTGGAGACGGGTACCTCTTTTCGACGCAATTGCAGAAAAAACGGGACACGACCTTCGTGGCCGGGACAGGGATGAACTGGCCTCTGTAGCAAAGGGTCTCGGGTTGGAGATCGACGACACGATGGGCAGCGGCAAGATCATTGACGAAGTGTTCGGTGAGTTCGTTGAGCCCCACCTGATTGAGCCCGTCTTCATTACGGATTACCCCGTGGAACTGAGTCCGCTTGCCAAGCGGCATCGCACGAAGGAAGGGCTCGTTGAACGTTTCGAGGCGATTGTCAATGGCAAGGAACTCTGCAATGCATTTTCAGAACTGAACGACCCCGTAGACCAGCGCAGCCGGTTCGAGGACCAGGTGGCGCTCGGGAGCCGGGGCGACTCCGAGGCCATGCAGCTGGACGAGGATTACCTGCGGGCACTGGAATATGGCATGCCACCCGCTGCGGGGTTGGGTGTGGGTATGGATCGACTGACCATGCTGTTGACCGGACAGAATTCAATCCGGGACGTCATCCTCTTCCCGCTTCTCAAACCGGAGGCACCGACAGACCAGACCCCGGATGGCCCGTAGCGAGACCGGGTATGTTGACCTTGTACGGGGCAACGTAAATTTCCGCAGGTTGTGGTTGGGGAATGTGGTATCGCTCTTCGGCGACTGGTTCAACACCATCGCCCTTTACAGCCTCGTGCTCTCCCTGTCCGGCTCGGAGTTTGCGCTGGGTGCCGTCTTCATCACGAAGATGCTTCCCATGGCCCTGGCATCTCCCATTGCCGGCCTTATCGTGGATCGCCTTGATCGCCGAAAGGTGATGATTGCGTCGGATCTGCTCCGCGCCGCGATTGTGCTGTGCTTTCTCTTCATTGATGAACCGGGCAAAGTCTACTGGGTCTACGTCATCACGGCAGCACAGGTCACGGTAGCCTCCGTCTTTCAGCCGGCACAGTCCTCATCGATACCAAACCTGGTGTCCCGGAACGAGTTGGTAACAGCCAACACCATTCTTTCAGCCACATGGTCGATCCTTCTGACCGTGGGAGCCGCCGTCGGTGGCATGGCCGCCGATGTGCTGGGTCTCAAAGCCGTCTTTGTGATTGACAGCCTGACCTATCTCGTGTCGGCCTGGTTTATTTATCGCACGACGATTCCGCAGCACACGACGTCGATGGATTTCCATTCGGCATCGGGTGAAAAACCGTCCCCTGTGCACCTGGTGCAACGCGCCACGGCAGATGTGGTCGCCGGCTGGCGGCGCATGCGCGAGCGCCCCGAGGTTGGCCGAATGGCACTGGCAAAGGCCACGTGGGGCCTGGCCGGTGGCGGACTCGTGTATATGCTGACGCTCATGGGCGAGGAAATAAGCCCTGAAAGACAGGCCATGGCCATCGGGTTGCTGTTCGCCGCCCGTGGCTTCGGGACGGGGCTCGGGCCGGTCATGGCCCGGGCATGGTTCCGCAATATGACATCCTGGCCCGCTCTGATGGGGTTCTGCATGGTCTTCAGCGGTCTTGCCTATGCGGTTGCGGGCAATCTGACATTCACGTTCTGGGTCATACTTCCGGTGGTTCTCGCACATACGACCAGTGGGGCGAACTGGGTGCTGTCCACCGTGCTGCTCCAGGAGCGGTCGGAAGACCGATTCCGCGGACGTATTTTTGCCACGGAATGGCTGCTGTTCTTCCTGGTCGATGCCGCGTCCATACTCGTTGCGAGTCTCGTTCTGGAATTCAGCGGGCTCAGTTTGAGTCTGGTCGTGATGGGATTTGCCACAGTTCAGGTGCTGAGTGGCGTCTGGTGGCTGTTCTGGGCGGTCCCGGCGGAAAAATTCGGCGAAGTTGCCCGAACCTGAAGTTTTGGCATTGTATTGGCGTTGGTTCGACTGCGAACTTCACACAGAACCATGCCTTCGGATTCCCTGCTTCCCCACATCCTGCGCTGCGAAGTTCGCGAGCCCGCCTTCGTCGAACTCGATGCAGCGGGCCACGTCATGGACCTGAACGAGAGGGCGAGACAAAGTTGGCAGTGGCGCATTGGATCGCGTCCACCGGACGATTTCCTCTGGACTCTGTCTGCGATGGAGGGCGAACTCGTCCGCGAGGATGAACCCGTCAAGCTGCCCATCGTCCAGAATGGATTGCACATCACGGCCATGCCCAAAGAGGGTGGCACTGGGTGGTTTCTGTTTGGAGAGGGAGATGGGGACGCCGATAAGGGTAACGCCCGGGACGCGGCTGCATCTGTCCAGCCGGACAGTGCTGGCGAGCGCCTCAAAAACAAACTCCGCGAGCTGGCGGCCTCGTGCTTCGATGCCCACATTTTCAGGGACGGTGCCGTCGAGCTGTTGGCGCAGAGTACACGCGCTGCAGGCGTAGCCGTCTACGAGCGTTCGCATCCCGGCAGCACGTATCTCATACGAACCGCTGCATCGACAGAAGAACCTTTCACCGACATCCCCGAAAGAGCCGCGTCCGAGCAACTCGAGTCGTTGCCGCCGGGTATGGGTAGCCGCCTTCGCCTGGCCTCCCTTCGCGACCGGTACGGGGTCAGCACGCTGCTTCTGTTCATCTGGCCGGCGGCCAACATGGCCCGCCGCGCAGAGCCGCTGGAGGACCTCGCCCGACTCTATCACGACCTGCACGTCTGGATCCGCACCGGCAACATGCACGCCCACGCGGCCGATGTAATCGATGACGCCCTCTTCGGTTACCGAATCGGAGACGATGGCGAGCGCCGCTACACGTTTGCGACCCGTCAGATGGAAAACCTCATGGGAAGGAGCCGTGACATGTTGCTCATGGGTCAATTCGGGTGGATGCAGCGCATTGTGCATACCGGCGACGTTCCGCTCGTCAGAGCCCACCACGCAAACCTTTCCGCCGGAAATGAATCGCGCGTGACCTACCGGGTAACGCTTCCCGACGGTGGCTTCAGATGGCTGCAGGAGTTCGCATCTCCCCGGATCGGAGACGGTTCCGAGACCGTGATTTATGGCATACTTACTGATGTGACCGAGAGGCGGGAGGCTGAGATCATGATGCAGGAGGCCCGCCGCGAAGCCGAGGAGGTGGCCAGTGGCCGCACATCGTTCGTGGCCCGGATGAGCCACGAAATCCGGACACCGCTCGGTGCGCTGAACGGATATGCTCAGCTTCTGGCGCGGGAATGTGAGGAATTCGAGGCGCAGCGTGGGGAGCGGCTTCCGGAACAGGTGCACGAGTTCATTGAAAGTATTGCCGAGCGATCACAGAAGGTGCTCGTCCTGGTCCAGGATCTGTTCGACCTGTCGCAGCTCGAGATGGGGCAGGTGCGTGTGCAGCAGAATCGCGTCAATGTGGCACCCATTCTGCAGCGGGTCGCCGATCGGCTTGAGCCGCAGCTTGAGGGGCGGGATATCCATCTTGTCCTGCAGTTGGATGCATCCCGATGCGACGTGGTTGGCGATGCCCGCAGGATTGAGCAGGTCCTGGAGAATATGGCATCGAACGCGTCGAAGTTTACGGAGTCGGGGCGGATTGAAATAGGTGCGGACGTACGCGACGCGTGGGTAGCCATCAGCGTCCGGGATACCGGAATTGGCATTTCGCCCACGTATGTGGATCAGGTGTTTGAGGCATACACCCAGGAAGATGCCTACCTGAATCGTCGTTTCGAGGGGACGGGTCTGGGTCTTGCGCTTTCCAGGCGGCTCATCGAGCTGATGGGTGGCCGCATTGAGGTGGACAGCCGGCAGGGCGAAGGGTCCTGTTTCACGGTGTTTCTTCCCCGCCCTGATGAAGCAGATTCTCCAGCGCGTATCGCACGTTCCGCTTGAATCCTTCGAACTTGGTTCGTTTGACCGGGTTTTTTCGAAACCGACGTCGGAATTCCTCCAGGTCCAACTCACTCCATTCTTCCAGCGAGGTCGAGTACATGCCAGGCCGGGGCGCATAACGTGCTTCGCGGGTTTTCCTGCTGAACTTGTTCCAGGGGCAGACCTCTTGGCAGATGTCGCAGCCGAAAATCCAGTTACCGTGACCGCGGCGAACGTCTTCCGGGATGTCGTCCCCGCGATGCTCAATGGTGGTATAGGATATGCACTTCGATGCATCGACAGAGTAGGGACGGAAAATGGCATCGGTCGGGCAGGCATCCAGGCAGCGGGTGCAGGATCCGCAATAATCCGTTGCCGGATCGTCCGGGGGCAGCTCGAGATCCACGATCAGCTCACCGATGAAAAACCAGGACCCGGCATCGCGGCTTATCAGGTTGGTATGCTTGCCTATCCACCCGAGTCCAGAGCGTTGTGCCCATACTTTGTCCATGACCGGTGCCGAATCGACAAAAGCCCGGCCTTCCACGGCACCCGCATCCTGGCGCAGGCATTCAAAGAGTGCAAAAAGCCGCTCTTTCATCACGAAGTGGTAATCGTCGCCGGAGGCATAGCGGCTTATCCGGCCCATGGATGGATCGGTGGGTGGAACGGCATCGTCGTGCTGATACGTGTGCAGTACGGAGATGACCGTCCGGGCACCCGGAACCAGACGTCGCGGGTCGATCCGCTTCTCGAAGTGTCCTGTCATCCAGTTCATGCTGGCGTGCCGTTCACTTGTGAGCCACTCGTCAAGACGCTGGGCTTCCCTGTCGAGTTTTACGGCGCGGGCGACCCCGCAGGCCTCGAATCCGAGGCGTTCGGCATGCTTTTTCAGCTCATTCCGGATGTGGTACGGGTGCTCTCGCGAAGCGTCAGGCATTACCTGTTGGGAAACAGTAACCGCGAGCAGTCAAACGGGGCACTTTCAACGCGGTGGACTTCCTTGCATTCTTCCCCCTTGCCCTTGGGGCAGGGTGTGGTAATAGCCTCGGCATCGACTTTGAACAGCTCGGGGCTGAGGCCAGCGGCAAGGTAGTATGCGTACACGACTTCAGCACGCTGTCTTGCTATGCGGATGGCATACACGTTGGCGGCTGCGGAATCCGTGTGTCCCGTTATGGTCACGCAGCAGGTCGGGTTGAGCCGGAGCGCCTCTATGTTTTCATCGAGCAGGCGGCGTGCTTCGCTATCCAGTTCTGCCGAGCCGGTGGCGAAATAAATGCTGTTCAGGTCGACAAGTGTACAGACCTTGACCGAACGGGGTAGCGGAGGCGTGTAGGCAGGCACGTCGAGCGGTGGGGGCACGGCCGGAGGGGGAGGAGCAGCCTTCTTGAAAGGGTTTTTGACGCAGAACCGCATGCCGCCCAGGACGAGCGATGTGTTGTGCGGATCGTAATCGCGCTCGTTGCGGAACACGTAGTTCAAATCGAACCGGTAGCTGCCTTCGGCAAAGGCTGAAATGCAGCCGTCGAACGCGTAGTCAAACCCGATGCCGACCGGCATCTGGTAGACACTTCTCTCGGGTCCCGGGACACCGATGCCCGGCAGGTCAACCGTGTTTTTGGTCGATCCGAACGTGTCGGCCAGCATGCCGCCGAATCCGGTAAAGATGTAGGGGAGGAACCGGCTCCGCGATCCGGCGCGGAGCGTCATGACGACTTCAGACTCGAATATCATGATGTCTTCGGTCAGGAATTCATTTCTTCCGTCTCCGACGAGGCGGCGCCCGTCTTTCGTGCTGAAATTGGTGAAAAGCACCATGCCCCGGAAGAAAAACCGATCCGTGGAAATGGGAAAGGATCCAAGAATGGCAATGGCCGGATCGTGTTCGCGGACGAAATTCGTTCGGCTGCGGGGCTGGAGCAGATCAATGGGGCCGTGGTACGTGAACAGGCCACCAGCAATGCCGACGTGGGCACGGGAATCGCGGAACTGGTTGCTCTGTGCGTGGGCGTCGAACGGCCCCATGAGCGCGGCCACAGCAAGAAATGCCGCCACCAGAATGATATGCTTGGAGATGTTCATACGCGTGTTATCGACCAGACACGCACCTTCTAAACCATTTTGTGACGGGCCAAAAACAAAGTGGGGCGGCTGGCACACGTGCCAGCCGCCCCACTTGAAGCTTCGTGAAGACGCTACCGTCTTCTGGAAGTTGTGCTGTCGTTACCGGACGATGATGGTGTCAACGCGGCGGTACTGCGCCAGGCCTTCCTTCTTGCTCGTCACACCTTCGGCGCGGCCTTTGCCGAGCGTCACAATGCGGGTCGAGGAAACACCGTTGTCCGTGTAGAA
>Ga0066647_10000959_pt1 | contig 14251 bp, 8 predicted proteins | sample CryGeyCG2114_250_FD_59512 | JGI IMG/M metagenome (GOLD analysis project Ga0066647, IMG submission 59512) | Groundwater microbial communities from aquifer - Crystal Geyser CG18_big_fil_WC_8/21/14_2.50 | ecosystem: Environmental > Aquatic > Deep subsurface > Groundwater | place: USA: Utah: Grand... | reverse complement strand
AGGCGGTCGCGCGCCTTGGCGAGGAGTCGAACTCCCGCGAAGTGGAGGTAAGCCCCGATGGCGGCCTCCTTTATGTGACGAGTTTCGACCTGGGCCTCGTGCAGGTCTACTCCATTTCGTCGCAGATCATTCCGAGTTCCAGCTCGGCGTCGGGTGACATCTCGGCCTTCGGCCTTGAGCCGCTGCAGACATTGGCCGTCGGGAACAACCCGGAAGCCGTCATTTTCTCTCCGGCGGCACAGGTAGCCATTGTGACCAATGCCGGATCGAACGATATCACCATTCTTGACTTTGGCGGCGAGGCGTTGACCGTTGTCGATTCGGATGGCGACGGACTCACGGACGAACGGGAGAAGGAATTGGGGACCGATCCGAATAACCCGGATTCGGATGGTGATGGCCTCCCCGATGGGCTGGAAGTGAGTCTGTTGGGCACGGATCCGCTTCTGGCCGACACGGACGGCGACGGGCTTGACGACGGCGTCGAGGTCGCACTGGGCACGGATCCGCTGAATCCGGACACGGATGGTGACGGGCTTCTCGACGGCGAGGACCCCGATGCCGACGGCAATCTCGTGGCCGATGACAGGTTTTTCGCGACGAACGATTTTGCGGAAATCACGGAAGCCCTGCTGGCTGACCTTGCCGCCGAACCGGGTGGTCTGGCCCTGGAGCGCACAGTCAGTGACACGTTTGTCGGGCCCATGCCCGTTCAGTTCCGCACGTCGGATGTTTCCGCCAAGATGGGTGGCAAGTCCAGGAAGAGTGGCAGGTCGAAAAAGAGCAACAAGTCCACGAAGTCAGAACAGGACGGAGATGATGAGTATGAGTCGCTGGAAGATGCTGCGCAGACAGCCATGGACAAACTCACGGAGAACCTGGATTCGGTCTACTGGCAGGCCTGGGATCTCCCGCAGTTTGACGCGGGCGAAGAAACGCTGAACCGCGACATGGTCGCCCTCAAAAAGATCCTGGCCATAATGGACATGACCGATTCGTATCACACTGAGCTCCAGTCGGTGATGGATCGGATACTGGATGCGGACGAGGCCATTCTGAAGTCCGCGCTTTCGCGCCTGGACGAGGCTGGCTGCCAGGACAACAAGCGGTGTGGAAAAGCACTTCAGCGTGCCGAGAAACATGTTGCCAAGGCCCTCGACGAGCGGATCGACGGCGACTTCGACAAAGCCGTGTCCGAACTGCGCAAGGCATGGACCGCCGTCAAGAAGGATCTCGAGAGGCTCGGTCCGCTCGGCAAGCGGGCTGCATTCGCGGTCAGCGATGAAACGCTGCCGCTGGAATTCGCCGTGCACCCGAACTATCCGAACCCCTTCCGCGCGCGGACAACCGTCCAGGTCGACCTGCCCAATGCGGCCGACGTGCACATCGTGATGTACGACATCCTGGGCCGGGAGGTAGCGGTGATCGTGAATGGGTCCATGCCGGCAGGCAGGCACCTGGTCCAGATCGATGGGGACCGCCTCTCCAGTGGCATGTACCTGCTCCGGACAGAGGCCGGAGTGCACACGTCAACCCGCCAGATCATTCTCAGTAGATAGGCCCGCCGGGGCCTGTTAATCCTGCTCCAGGCGTCTCCGGGCTTCGGCCCGGAGCGCCGGGCGGGTTTCGACCTCCAGTACGCGCTCCCAGTACCGACGGGCTTCACTCCGGTCGCCAAGCGAATCGTAGGCCCTTGCCATGAGGAGCACAGTCTCCGGCCAGTCGGGATTGAGCCGCAGCGACGGTTCCAGGTAATCGAGCGCCGTAGCCGCATCCCCGAGCGCCATGTGGGCCTTGCCCTGGTTCTTGTAGATGATGAATCGCAGCGAGGTGGAAGCGGTCTGACTGGCGCGATCGAGCACGGGAAGGGCATCGGCCGCCCGGCCTGACTCAATCAGAAGGTCTGCCAGCGCGCTGTATGCCTGCGTGAACGTACTGTCCATCTCCGTTGCCTGGGAGAGCGTTTCCATGGCACGTCCGGTCTGCCCCTGGCCGGCTTCGGCGAGTCCGCGGTTATAGTAAGCGATCGTATTCGTGCCGTCAATCGCAAGGGCCCGGTTGGCAGCGCGGATGGCACTGCCGTAGTCGTTCAACTGGTAGTAGACGCCGGAAAGGGAGCTCCAGGCCGGACCATAGGTGGAATCGTACTGGAGCGAGCGCTCGAGTTCAGCGAGCGCGAGCTCGTATTTGCCGTCGCGAAGAAACGAAATACCGCGGTCCAGGAACGAGCGCGCCTGCTCCCGAATCGTGGCCTCGATGGCGGCAGTCTCCGCCGAAGAAGCGCCGCCCCCCGACATGGCAAAAAAGGCTCCGACACCCAGGAGTACCGCCCCTGTCGCTGCCGCGCCTAATTTCGCATATGTGCTCTGGAAGAACGCTCCTCTGGGCGCACTGGACGAGGCAGCACCCCGGCCGGCTCCAGGTCCGACGTCCTCCGGCGCGCCGTGCGCCTGCTCCTCTGCCGACGACGTTTCCGCGGCCCGTATGCCCGAGAGCTGCGACATCACGGAGAGCCCCGACAAGTCTCCCTCTCCCGTCAGCGCACGCAGATCGGCCAACAGTTCGTGCGCCGTCTGGTACCGGGCATCGGGCGACTTCTGAAGCAGCTTATCGATAACGCGGGCCAGCGCCTCGGGGGCATCGTCACGCCATATGGTGACGTCCTCGTGGTCGGTATTTACCGCCGCATACAGGATAGCCGCGTCGTAGGGGCCATCGAACGGCCGTTTGCCTGCAAGCAGTTCGTAGAGCACCACGCCGAGCGCCCAGAGGTCCGTCCGGACGTCCACCGGTGCCCCCTGCGCCTGCTCCGGACTCATGTACGCCAGCGTTCCAATGGACGCCTCCCCGACCGTCATGGTCACATCCTGTACCTTGGCGAGGCCGAAGTCCAGGATTTTCAGGAATCCTGAATCGGTCACCATCACGTTTCCGGGTTTGATATCCCGGTGGATAATTCCCTGGTCATGGGCCGCTGCCAGTCCCCTGGCCATATCGAGCGCATACCCCAGTACGTCCTCCAGCGGTACCGGACCTTCCTTGATGATGTCCTCGAGCGTACGGCCTTCGTAGTAGGCCATGACAATGAACATGTCTCCGTCGCCCGACTCCCCGATTTCGTGCACCACAGCCACATTCGGATGGTCAAGCGCCGAAACCGCCCGGGCTTCATGGGCAAAGCGCTCGCGCGCCTTCTCATCACTGCTGGTCGAGGCCGGCAGGAATTTGAGGGCTACCGTGCGTCCGAGCACGGTGTCTGTCGCCTTGTAGACGACACCCATGCCTCCCTGCCCCAGTTCGGCAGTGATTTCGTAGTGTTTTACGGTTTTCCCGACCATGGACAACGCCCTTTCTACTGAACGCGGGGGGCATTGGAAAGCTCGTCGCTGTCGTCGTCGCGCCGCTCAACGCCCTTGCGCTCCAACAGCGAGCCACACTGGTCTATTGCGTCCACGAGCCCATCTGCCAGTTTTCCGGCCCGTACGCCACGAGCGACCGCCTCGACGACGTCGGCCCAGTCCTCAGGCGCCACCAGCCTGTTGATACCCGTATCTCCAAGTACCTCAACGCGATGCTCATCAAGTGACACCAGCAGCAGGATGCCGGTTCTGTTGCGGGTGGCGAACACTTCTTCCTCGAGAAAGGCGGTCTCCGCACGTTGATGAACCGCGAAGTCAATCAGCCCGCTCCCGGCAATGAGCCGGAACAGAAAGCCCATCCTCTGGGCAGCCCATCCGAACAGCACGCCGAAGCCGAGCATCCACAGGAAGAGAGCTGCGTCGGAGAGCAGCAGGGGCAATCCCCAGCCGTCCCAGCCGAGCACGATCAGCTCGTGAAGCATGGCTCCAAGCACAGCACCGCTCACGCCGGCCCGGTAGGACACGACGCCATACGGTGCGGAGCGTTTGACAATGACGGGGACAATCTCGCCCGATGTGCGCTCCTCGGCCCGGGTGACGGCCTCGGTAATGCGCGCGCGGTCTGAATCTGTTAGCAGGTGCATGCCGAAACATACGCAAGGCGGCACGACTCTGCACGTGTGCGTATACTGGTTGCCACAAAATTCGACCGACCCCCATGAGTCTGACGCTCTATGACCTGCTGATGTTTGTCGGCTTTTTCGCCATCGTCATTGGCGTTTCCCTCTACAAGGCGCGCAAGGAGTCGACCACGAGCGACTATTTCCTGGCCGGACGGAGCCTCGGCTTCGGGCTCATCGGGTTCTCGCTCATCGCGTCGAACATATCGACCGAGCACTTCGTGGGCATGGCCGGGCAGGGTTTCGGGTCGGTCGGCATGGCGGTCGCCAGTTACGAATGGATGGCGGCCGTGACACTTGTCTTCGTCGGGCTGTTTCTGCTTCCGCGTTTTCTGCGGTCGGGTATCTATACACTGCCGGAGTACCTGGAGTACCGGTACAACGCCACGGCGCGCATGATCATGGCTATTTTCATGATGATCATGTATGTGGCCGTGGCGCTCGCATCCATCCTCTATTCGGGTGCCATCGGGCTGAAAACGATATTCGACCTGGATCTCACGGCGGGTGTGTGGCTCATTGGTATCATTGCCGGACTGTACACGGTCTACGGCGGATTGAAGGCGGTCGTCTGGACGGACCTGTTCCAGGGCGCGGCACTCCTCATCGGTGGATTCATCGTGATGGTGCTCGGTTTTGTAGCGGTCGGCGGGCCGACGGTTTTCTTCAAGGCCAATGCCGACAAAATGCATGTCATCCTGCCCGCGGACAATCCGGACATTCCCTGGACCGCGCTTGTTCTGGGACTCTGGATACCGAACATCTTCTACTGGGGCCTGAACCAGTTCATTGTGCAGCGCACGCTCGGCGCACGTTCATTGCGCGACGGTCAGCTCGGCATCATGCTGGCGGCGGCGATCAAGCTGTTCATACCCTTCATCATCATCATTCCAGGCATCATGGCCTTCCAGCTCTACGGAGAACAGATCGTGAATGCCGACCAGGCCTATCCGACGCTTATCCGGGAAATCCTGCCGGCAGGCCTGAGGGGGATCATGTTCGCGGCGCTTTTCGGCGCCGTCCTCTCGAGTCTCGACTCCATGCTCAACTCGGCGTCGACCATCCTCACTATGGATCTCTACAAGCGGCACCTTCGACGCGATGCATCGACCCGGACGCTCGTGCGCGTTGGCCGCTGGGCCACCGGCGTGTTCGTGCTGGTCGCCTGCCTGATTGCGCCGCTTCTTGGAAATGAGCGATTCGGGGGCATTTTCAACTATTTACAGATGTTCCAGGGGTTCATATCGCCCGGCATCGTAACCGTATTCCTTTTCGGGCTCGTCGTGAAGCGTGCTCCGGCACATGCGGCCGTAGCAGCGCTTCTGGGCAATGTCGTCATATACGGGCTGTTGCTCCTGCTCCTGCCGGATGTCAGCTTCCTGAACCATATGGCCATCACGTTCCTGGCTCTCATTGCCGTCATGGGTGTAATTACGGCCATGCGCCCTCTGTCGGCGCCCGTCGTCATGCCGGTCAATAGGGAGATGGACGTGACGCCGAGTCCGCACGCCGTGAAGGCAGGCGTCGGTATCGTGGCTGCGACCGTTGTCATGTACATTATTTTCTGGTAGGACATGTTCCAACATTTTTCGTCCCCGGCCCTGCGCTTTCTGACGGCCACGATGGTGGTCATGGTGCTGACTGCCACCGCGGCGGCAACCACCGCCAGCGCCCAGGCAGGCAGCCCCTGGCTGACCGACCGCTCGCTACTCAATACCTACGTTCGTACGACGGCCGATTTCTGGCTGATAGAGGCATACGATGCCGTCCGGGGTGGCTTCTTCACCAACGTCGGGCGGGACGGCTCCATTCTGACCCAACGTGGACTGAACAAGGATGTCCTGACGCAGTCACGCAATGCCTATGCCATGGTCCGCGCCTTCCAGATGACGGGAAACGAAACCTATCTGGACGTCGCCCGCCGCACACTCGATTTCATGTATGAGCACGGGTGGGATGACACGTTCGGGGGCTGGCATACGAGCCTGAGCGCGCTCGGCATACCTGTCAGTCCGCAGGCCAACAAAACCGCCTTCCTGCACCACTACGCCCTCCTCGGGCCGCTCGCCATGTGGGAAGCCACAGCGAGCGTTGTCGATTCCACGTGGTTTGCACGTGGGCTGGCCTACAATGACAGCATCATGTGGGATGACCGCCCCGGCCTTGAAGGCTATTTTGACCACGTGGACTGGCGCAGCGAAAATCCGGCCGGAAAAGGGTTCAACGCAACCGTCGATGCCCTGACAACGCACGCACTCCAGCAACACGTACTCTTTGCAGGCACCGATCTGGACAACACCGAACGGCTGCATGTCCTCTCGGGCAACATCCAGGATCGGCTGATCGCCACCATGCCCGACCAGACCATCGGGTTCGCAGAGAAATACGATGCCGAATGGAACGTGCTCCCCAGCGAACGACTGACCATCATGGGGCATGTCCTGAAAACTGCCTGGGTGCTCTCGCGGCTCGAGGCACTCCGCCCGCCCGGCGATCCGCTCGGCGCCAACATGGCTGCCGATGCCTCCATGCTCACACGGCACGTCCTCCAGCGTGGATATGACCACGAGTTCGGGGGGCCGTACAAGGACTATGACCGCACAACCGGCGTCATGCAGCTCTACGGGCTGCCGGACAGCACGAAGGCCTGGTGGCAAATGCAACAGGCCGTCATGGCGGGACTTCACCTGGCCGCTGAGCCGGGATTCCGCGACATGGCTTCAGCCACGCTGGACTTCTTCATGGCGCATTTCCAGGACCCCGCGCATGGCGAAGTCTTTGCCGACCGAACGCGGCGCGGCGACGGCATTCCGCAGTGGGGCGACCACAAGGGCGATGCTTTCAAGGCGGGTTACCACAGCATGGAACTGGCCTGGTACACGCTGCTCTACCAGTTTCTCCGGGTGGATGCGTCGCCCACCATCGTATTCTACCGGCTGCAACCTTCGGACCGGGAGCGGTCATTCCTCTTTCTTCCCCTCGAGGATGCGGCGCGCACCATGGATATCGAACGCATCCTGCTCGATGGCGTACCGTTTCTCGAGGGTCCGGTCTCTGCACATGTGCCGGTAACGGTACCAGCAGGCACGGGTGGTGTGTTTTCCGTAACATTCGGAAAGGGAATGGTCAATACGGCCGTCGACGGGGATGAAACGCCTGCCCGCAGCACGTTGTCCGCCTGGCCCAACCCGTTCCGGTCGCGACTACAGGTCACGCTCGGTGACGCCATGGGACCTGTCCGCGTGTCGCTTCACGACGCACTCGGTCGACAGGTGTTTTTCCGGACCATTCAGAACAGTGCCGTGCCAGAAGCCCACATTACCCTTGAGACCTCACATCTGGCCAGTGGAATGTATCTGCTGGTCGTGACGTCAAACAGCGGGTCTGTATCCCGTCCCGTAATGCATATTGAATAATTCCACCAACAACCAATCCAATCCGACATGAGATACCTATTCACTGTTCTTGCAGGCCTTATGCTGCTTGCCCTGCCGGCATCGGCCCAGTTTGGCGGGTCCATGGTCGTTTCCGGGGACCAGATCCTGGCTGGCGTAGCCGGTGGTCCCGTATCGTCCGGCGCCGTGCACGTGTACACGCACAGCGGCTCGGGCATATGGACGGAAGTATCGGCCGTTCGTCCCTCCTCTTCGTCCGAACTCAACGATGGCTTCGGACGGGCGCTGTCAATCGACGGCAACCGCCTGGCCGTCGGGGCGCCAGGTACGAAAAGCGTCTATCTTTTTGAGAAGGGAGCCAATGGTTCCTGGACACAGACCAATCGCATCCAGGGAGATGTGGACGGGTTCGGAGGGGCTGTGGCGCTCGACGGCGACCACCTCCTGGTCGCCGTTCCCGGTGGTTTCCGGAATTCGGGCTCGGTCTACGCCTACCATACCATGGGCGGCGAGTGGATGGCCACCGGTATGCTTGAGGTAGACAGCGAGGAGCCTATTCCGTCGTATGCCGCCAGCATGACGCTCAAGGACGGACATGCTGTTGTCGGTGCCCCGTTTGCCAATCAGCGTGCCGGGGCGGCCTATGCCTTCCGTTTCGACATGTCCTCACACGGATGGACACCGAATGGCTCCCCCGCGGTTTCCTTCGTGGGTGGCGGCTCTTCATTCGGCGGCTCGTTGCTGCTCGTTGACAACGAGACGCTCCTTGTGGGCATGGCAGGTCATGATGGGCGCATGGGCGCCGTCACCGTCTTTTCTTCCGATCCTGAAACGGGAGAATGGGGCCTTGAGGGTCGCATCTCCCCAGCCAATGCCGCTCCTGGCGACGGCTTTGGATCGGTGCTTGCCGTACATGATGGAATGCTGTACGTGGGCGCTACAGGTGCCGGCGAGAGCGGTGCCATATTCAGCATGGCGCTTTCCGATCTGGGATCGACGGGCGCCGGGATGATGACGCTCACGCCCGCAGACGTTCCGGAGGGTGCCGGTTTTGGCGGTAATCTGGCCGTCAGCGACCAGGTACTGGCCGTAGCTGCTTCCGGCATGGACAACCGCTCGGGCCGTGTAATTCCGTTCGTTCGGAGTGGGAACGACTGGAGCCAGGGCCAGAGCTTCTTCCGCGATCCCGACGGGTATGCCTCCGTCACCGGCGGGACGGTGGAATGCACTGACGGCGAAGCGGGTGCATTCCCCTGCAAGGATGTCAATATGCTCTCGTTCATGAATATGGAAGATTTGGGCGCAGACCGTGGTATCCGGACCAACGACATCTGGGGCTGGGAAGACCCGGAAACAGGTCGTGAGTACGCCATCGTGGGTCTCTCGAACCAGACCTCGTTCGTGGATGTGACGAACCCGGAAAATCCGATTCTTGTCGGCGAACTCGACAAGACGGAAACGGCCCGCACCAGCGTATGGCGCGACATGAAGGTCTACAAGGACCATGCGTTCATTGTGGCCGACGGTGCCGGGCAGCATGGCATGCAGATTTTTGATCTGCGCCAGCTTCGTAGTTATGACGGCGATCCTATCCAGTTCGAGATGACGGCCTATTACGATCAGATTGCAAGCGCCCATAACATCGTGATCAACGAGGAGACGGGCTATGCCTACTCCGTGGGCAGCAGCTCGGGCGGCACAACGTGCGGCGGTGGTCTGCATATGATCAATATCCAGGACCCGGTCAATCCTGTCTTTGCGGGATGTTTCCAGGACAACAACACGGGGCGTCGTGGCACCGGATATTCGCACGATGCGCAGTGTGTCATGTATCGTGGCCCGGACAGCGACTACGCTGGACGAGAAATCTGCCTTGGATCGAACGAAACGGCACTTTCAATTGCCGACGTGACCGACAAGAAGAACCCGGTTGCCATCGCCTACGCGACCTATCCGAATGTAGCCTACGCCCATCAGGGATGGCTGACCGAGGATCACCGCTATTTCTACATGAACGATGAGGGTGATGAACCCCAGGGACTTGTGGAAGGAACGCGTACTCTGATCTGGGATCTGGCCGATCTCGACGAGCCGCAGCTGGTGGGCGAATACATTGCCACTACGACGGAAACAGACCACAACCTGTACGTGCGTGACAATATCATGTACCAGTCGAACTATGGTGCCGGATTCCGCGTGCTTGATGTGTCCAACCCCGAGACGCCGGTCGAAATCGGCTACTTTGACACGTCGCCTGTTGGTGGCGGTGGTGGATCCTGGAGCAACTACCCCTACTTCCGCAGTGGCACGATTGTCGTAACGGGTGGATCGAGCGGCCTCTTCATTGTCAAGAAGAAGGAAATAGACACCTGACATGATGCCGTAGCCCTTCGGCAGGAGGGTGTTCCGGATCGTACATTGGGGCGGGCCGCGCATGCGCGGCCCGCCCCTTTTTTGCCGTTCTGACACTGCCTGAATACCCACCCATGCCACGCCCCTTTCCTTCCACACAGACGCCCCCCGGACATACGCTTCTCCACGGCGCCGCTACAGGCCTGATCCTGCTGCTCCTGACAAGTGGCTGTGCGTCAACGAACCTTTCAGACCTCATCGCAGGTGCCCGACCGCTGGACCAGGAAACTGTGGCGTCCGGCCTTCGGGAAGCGCTCACTGTCGGCACGGGGCGGGCGGCCGACAGGTTGTCCACTACCGATGCATTCGCGGGGGTAGCCTCCCGGCGAATAGGGTTGCCCGATGAGCTGGACGGCGTGGCGCGCCGGTTGCGCCAGATCGGACTGGACGAGCAGGTCTCGAATTTCGAGTTGCGTATGAACAGGGCCGCCGAGGCGGCCATTCCCGGGGCGGTTTCCATTTTTTCCGAGGCGGCCCGCACCATGACCATCCAGGATGCGTTTTCCATTCTGAATGGCCCGCCCGATGCCGCAACATCGTTTTTTGAAGAGCGGACGCGCACCGCGCTTTTGGACGCATTCGGTCCGGAAGTGAACCGTGTCATGATGGAAACGGGGGTTTACCAGGTGTACACGGAGCTTTCGGGCCGGTACAATGCCCTGCCCATTGCCAATGCACCAGCCGTAGACTTGACGGCGTACGTCACGGAGAAGGCCACAACTGCACTTTTTGAAGAACTGGCTGTGGAGGAGGCCCGAATCCGCCAGGACCCGGCGGCGCGAACGACGGCGCTCCTGCAACGGGTTTTTGCCTCCAGGTAGCCCATGGATATACGTCGCTTTACCCACATTGGCCGTCCCGTAGACCCCGCATGGCCGACCAATCGCGCCATCGCCCTCATCACGGTCGCGACCGGGCTGATCGCCGGTGGCGTTGTCCTGGCGACAGACAGCCTGAACGTAACAGATACCGCGCTTGTCTCATTCCGCACGGCTGCGGCAGTTTTTCTCGCATGGGCCATGACGAGGGAAATCGATCCGGACCACCAGGCACCGGCATTCGTGGCTGCAGGGCTGGCGCTGCTCGGAATAGTGTATGCGAACATGCCTCCTCCCGTTCTCCCCGTGGTCTGGCTGCTGCTCTGCGTGCGCATCGTCAACAGAAGCACAGGCCTCGCGCCGCGCCTGGCCGATCTGATCCTCGTATCCGGCTTGGGAATCTGGCTCGCAACGAATGGCTATCCGATGGCCGCTGCCGCGACGGGCGCTGCCATCTGGCTGAATCATCGCGTGGATGGCCGTTCGTCCCTCTGGCTACCGGGACTCGCCACAGCCCTTGTTCTGACGACGCCCCTGGCCTGGATGTCGGACGCGGGATCTGCCGCGACCGCAGGGACAGACTGGGCACTCCTGCTCGCAGCCGTTGGTGCCAGTGCGTTGTTCGTCGCATCTACCCGAAAAAGCGGCCCGCCACAGAGCCTGGACGATGAAGGCGTCCACCGCCTGTCGGCGCGCCGGATGCGCTACGCCCGTGCGCTCGGCCTGATCACATGCATTCTTGTCCTATCATTCGCAGGAAATGATGGTTTTACGCCGTTTATTGCGTTCTGGGCCGCTGCCCTGGCTGTGGGTATCCGCATGCCCGGCGCCCCCGATCCTGCATCTACACAAACACACTTGAATGTCTGACCAGAAGATAATTTTCTCCATGGTTGGCGTCGGGAAGACATACCGATCGACCAACAAACAGGTACTCAAAGACATTTACCTGTCGTTCTATCATGGAGCCAAGATTGGCGTCCTGGGGCTGAATGGCTCCGGAAAAAGTACGCTCCTGCGCATCATTGCCGGGCTCGATGAAGATTACAAGGGCCAGATCGACGCGCAAAAGGGAATCCGGTTCGGGTATCTGCCCCAGGAACCGGTGCTCGATCCGGAGAAGACGGTGCGCGACATCGTCGAGGAAGGAGCGGGAGATGCAGTACGGCTGCTTCACGCCTACAACGCCGTGAACGAGAAATTCGCGGAGCCCGATGCCGACTACGAGGCGCTCATGGCCGAGCAGGCCAAGCTCCAGGACAAAATCGATGCCACGAATGCCTGGGACCTGGAAAGCCGGCTCGAAATGGCCATGGACGCACTCCGCTGCCCGCCCGCGGAGCAGAAAACGGGTGTGCTCTCCGGCGGTGAGAAGCGCCGCGTGGCGCTCGTGCGCCTGCTGCTCCAGGAACCGGATGTGCTGTTGCTCGATGAGCCGACCAACCATCTGGACGCCGAGAGCGTGGCTTGGCTCGAACAGCACCTGGCCCGCTACAAAGGCACGGTCATTGCTGTGACGCACGACCGGTATTTCCTGGATAACGTGGCGGGCTGGATTCTCGAACTCGACCGGGGAACGGGCATTCCGTTTGAGGGCAATTATTCATCGTGGCTCGAGCAGAAGAAAAAGCGCCTCGAAATTGAGGAAAAACAGGAATCCAAACGCCAGAAAGCACTCGAGCGCGAACTCGAGTGGGTCCGCCTCTCTCCAAAGGGCCGCCACGCCAAGAGCAAGGCCCGAATTACGTCCTACGAGAAAATGGTCGAGGACCAGCAGGAAGCCCGGAATGAGGAGATGGAAATCCCCATCCAGCCGGGGCCGCGGCTGGGCGACGTAGTCATCCAGGCCGAGAACGTAGCGAAGGGGTACGGCGACCGGCTTCTCTACGACAATCTGACATTTTCCCTTCCGCCAGGTGGAATCATTGGTGTGATTGGACCGAATGGCGCGGGCAAGACGACCCTCTTCCGCATGATTACCGGTCAGGAAACGCCCGACGAGGGCACGTTCCGGATTGGGCAGACCGTAAAACTCGGATACATTGACCAGGAGCGGCCGCTCGATTCGTCAAAAACAGTCTGGCAGGAAATTTCCGGGGGTGCCGACACGCTGCGAATCGGAAACAGGGACATGAATTCGCGTGCCTACGTGGGTCGGTTCAATTTTGGTGGGCAGGATCAACAGAAGCTGGTAACAGAGCTGTCGGGGGGCGAGCGCAACCGCGTACACCTGGCCAAAATGCTCAAGGAAGGTGCCAATGTCCTCCTTCTCGACGAGCCCACGAACGATCTGGACGTGAACACGCTGCGTGCACTCGAAGAGTCGCTGCAGGATTTCGCCGGATGTGCCGTTGTGATTTCGCACGACCGCTGGTTCCTGGACCGTCTGGCAACCCATATCCTGGCCTTCGAGGGCAACAGCGAGGTCGTGTGGTTCGATGGAAACTACTCGGAATATGAGAAAAACCGGAAGGAAAGGCTCGGTATCGAGGCCGACCAGCCCCACCGGATCAAGTACCGCCACCTGACCCGATGACGCAGACATTATAATCTCCCCGGAGGTCCGGGCAGTGGAAGTCGAAAGCTTCGAAGCGCCCGTTCTGGCCTCGGGAACGTACATCACGTCCTTTACGGTATCGTGGTCCGAAGCCCCGGGCGATGCCCCGGCTCTGATCTTCGAATGGGCAGACCGCCAGATACCCGTACCCGTCGTCCCCACGCGGCCTACTGGCCCGACCTGAGTTGTCGCAGCGCGTCCTCCGCCCGTTGATAGACCGGGCTCTCCGAATCTCCGACCAGGCGCTTCACCTTCTCGAACTGCTGGCGAGCCTGCTCCATCCGGTTGATCTGCATGAGCATGACGCCCCGGTTGAAATTGGCCTGCACATGGAGTGAGTCCTGACTCAGTACCGTATTGGTCTCCTGGATGGCCTGCATGGGATTCTCCGGGTCGTACATGTAGGCAATGGCCATATCCGTGCGCACGTCATTGTTGTCCGGATTCAGCGTCAGCGCCCGCTGGTAAGCTGAGATGGCGTCCTTCGCCCACGGCGTGCGCGTCTCGACGGGCTTTGTCTCCATCCAGTCATAGAACATGTTGCCAGCGGCCACCCAGTCCTCTTCCCTGTTTGTCAACTCGGCAATGGACCGGGTCTCCCTGGCCGCCAGATCCAGCCGGGCTGCAGACAGGTATACATCCACAAGGCGCCGATGCAGGCGCTCCCGATCCGTACTGTCGGTAGATGCAGCGAGCCGTGCACGAAGCTCCGCCTCCTGCTCGGCAAATTGGGCCGGAAGAGGGCCTTCACTGAACAGCCCTGACACCGCCGAGTCGGCCGCCGCTTCACCCGGCGACTCCGACCGCTGCTGGAGCGACATGGTGGTTATCAGATACAGCGCAACGATGACCATGATGGCAGCACCCACAATGATGCCTATCTGCCTGCCGACCGCCGTATCGGACTTCCGGCGTACCCTGGTCTCCTCATTCCCCGACGTATCCAGCGGTACCGGTCTCCGGGGTGGGGCCACGTCCGCTCCGGATGCAGCCACATTCCTGCCACACGCATGACAGAAACGCGCGTATT
>Ga0066647_10000842_pt1 | contig 15209 bp, 13 predicted proteins | sample CryGeyCG2114_250_FD_59512 | JGI IMG/M metagenome (GOLD analysis project Ga0066647, IMG submission 59512) | Groundwater microbial communities from aquifer - Crystal Geyser CG18_big_fil_WC_8/21/14_2.50 | ecosystem: Environmental > Aquatic > Deep subsurface > Groundwater | place: USA: Utah: Grand... | reverse complement strand
AATTCTGTTTTTACTATGACTTCCTGTAAGCTTGCATTGTTTGTTAGCAAGTCATAACTACCGGCCGTCACATCTGCTTTCTCGATATTTAACCCGGTCGTCGAGTTTCCCTGTGGATCAATATCGATCAACAATACTCTATGTTCTAATGCTGCCAATGAAGCAGCAAGATTTATGCTGGTTGTTGTTTTACCTACCCCACCCTTCTGATTGGCGATACAAACTGTTTTACCCACATTGCTATGTTTCACGTGAAACATCCTCCCATTTATAAATTTGTATGCGCTGCTCACTCCCAGCATTCGCAATAAAACTTTCTTTGAATGTCCAACCTGCTGACACTGCCGGAACTTCATTGATAGGCACAGGAAAGACCGCTGTAGCACCCCGATTGGTATGCATAGAACACATATCCAAAAGGACGTTCACCCGCGTTACAGCGCGCGCCACACAGATATCCACATGCATGCAAGGCAGATCTTCTACTGATGCATCGTGAACCTCAGCCGATAAACCCAACTCGCGTACTACATGCCTTAGAAACTCTGCTCTCTTTTTCCTTCGCTCGACAAGCACCCCATGAACTCCGGACTTAAGGATTAACAAAGGTATGCCCGGAACTCCCATGCCACTACCAATATCAAGCATACGACCGGTATCCGGTATATATTCAGACATCAGCGCAGTTGGATCGATGAACCTGCGTTTGAATATAGCCGCATCGGAAACAGATGTTAAGTTAAGCACCTTACGAAAACGTAAAACAAGAGCCATATAGGCATGCATTTTTTCTGAATTTATTAAATGATCCATAGCTCAGCGGGCACGCTTTAGATGAATCATTAAGCTGGTTAATGCGGCAGGCGTCACGCCTGATACTCGCGCAGCTTGACCAAGGTTTGCCGGTCTGGTCTGAGAAAGCTTTTGCATACACTCAATACTCATCCCTTTAACATCGCCATAATCGAGCGCTTCAGGTATCGCGGACAGCTCCATTGCTTTGAATCTTTCAGCTTCTTCGAATTGCTTATCAAGATATCCGTCATAGTGAATAATAGCCTTGATCGTCATCCTTTCCTGCGTTGAGAGTGCCTTGTAATCGTCAAACAAGGCCAAGGCCTGCTCAGTATCCACATCTACGCGATGACAATATGCAGTAAATCCCGTGGCCTTCTTTACCTCTGGTAAGCGATGTGAATTCAACCTCTCCTGCCACTCCTTACCGCTACCCAACTGCAGCGACAGAACCTGATCCTCCAAAGACGATACCCGTTGTTGACGAAGTGAATATGCCTTCACGCGCTCTTCAGTATATAAACCCAACTTCAACGCCACAGCGCCCAATCGACGCTCTGCATTATCTTCCCTAAGCTGCAAGCGGAATTCCGCCCGCGACGTAAACATCCTGTATGGTTCATTTACGCCCTTCGTCACCAGATCATCTATCATGACGCCGATATATGCCTCTGACCTGTCCGGAACCCATAGCTCAAGATCACATGCGATCGCGGCTGCATTAATACCTGCGATCAAGCCTTGTGCTGCCGCCTCTTCATATCCGGTAGTTCCATTAATCTGCCCAGCATGAAACAATCCGGTTACACGCTTACTTTCCAGTGTTGCCTTCAACCCTGTCGGATCTACGTAATCGTATTCAATCGCATAACCGGGCCTGATGATTAAAGCATTTTCCATCCCTTCAATGGAACGAACAACACGCCATTGCACATCAATGGGTAAAGAAGTTGAAATACCATTCGGATAAACTTCAGCATGATCCAACCCTTCGGGTTCCAGAAAAATCTGGTGACTATCTTTATCAGCAAAGCGAACCACCTTATCTTCAATACTTGGACAATATCTGGGCCCACGACTATCGATTTGACCTGAATACATCGGGGAGCGATCAAGGTTTGCACGTATGATTTCGTGTGTTTTTGCATTTGTTCTGGTGATTGCACAATCATGTTGCTGGCGCACGATACAGTCATGATTCACCGAAAAAGGCATCGCTTCTTCGTCACCCGGCTGCTTTGCTAATGCATCCCATCGAATTGATCGCTTATCAAGCCTGGGCGGCGTACCTGTTTTCAACCGGCCCAGTCGAAACTCGCGTCTGTACAAAACATCTGTTAGCCCGACAACCGCTGCATCACCCGCCCTACCGGCTGGAAACTTCGTTTGCCCAACATGAATCAAACCACCAAGAAAAGTACCGGTTGTCAGAATCACAGCTTTACTTTCGTGTAATACACCCAACTCATCTATCGCACCCGTTACCACATCAGCATTGAAGGTAAGTTCATTTACCGTCCCCTGATGCAGGGAAAGATTTGGATGAGCATCCAGCAACTCTCTCATCACCTGATGATAAACACGCCGATCACATTGTGTGCGCGTTGCTTGTACTGCCGGACCTTTTCTTCTATTAAGCACCCGATATTGAATAGCTGATCGATCAGCAGCGATTCCCATCAGACCACCCAGAGCATCAACCTCACGCACAAGATGTCCCTTACCAATTCCACCAATAGCGGGATTGCAGGACATCTTCGCAATCGTATCAAGATTCTGTGAAATCAGGCGAACTTTTACGCCACGTCGCGCAGCCGCAGCCGCAGCTTCGCAACCCGCATGCCCGGCCCCGATAACCAGTACATCAACACATCCATCAGGATGTTTCACGTGAAACATTTTATTCTTATCAACATTCATATCAGAAGCATAATTAACTTTTCAGCTAAATCTATTGTTTAACCAATACATACAATATATCGATATTACTACAAACATTGAGCACACTGTATGGTATAAATGTAATTATCAGTTTGTATAGGACATAAAAAAAGGGAAGGCATAAAGCCCTCCCTTCAGGATAACACACATTACAATTAAGACTTTCTTTTATTCTCAAGAAGGTCATGAAGAATCGGAGCAAGAATCATCTCCATAGCCAGCATCATCTTACCAGCTGGAACAACAAGCGTGTTACGACGTGACATAAACGAATCCTTCAGCATTGAAGTTAACCATGGGAAATCGATACCCCATTGTTCTGGCTTACGAATACGGATAACCACCAGACTCTCATCCGGTGTTGGAACGTCACGAGCAATAAATGGATTTGAGGTATCCACCAACGGAACACGCTGAAAGTTAATATCCGTATAGGTGAACTGAGGAGTAATGAAATGAACATAATCATGCATACGAGACAAGATATTCTCAACAACCGCTTCTGAAGAATAACCGCGCATTGCCGTATCACGATGGATCTTCTGAACCCACTCAAGATTGACAACCGGCACAATACCCATACTTAAGTCAACATAAGGGCGTGCTTCTTCAACCGCGCCATGAAGACCTTCGTAAAACAGCAGATCAGAACCTTCACCCACATCACGCCAATCGGTAAACTTACCCGCCTCAACGCCATAGAATTTAGCCTCTTCGTCATCATGTACATATGTACGTGCCTGACTAATACCTGTTTCACCATAGTTTTTGAAAAGATCACCGATCTTACCAAAAAGGTTAGCGTCATCAGAAAAATGACTCAGGCGCTTTCCGGCTGCTTCATATTCTTTAGCTTTTGCACGAAACTCCATGCGGTCAAATTTATGGAAGCAATCACCCTCAACAATAGCAGGCGTCACTTTTTCACGACGAAACAAATGCTCCAAAGCCGTCTTAGCCGTGCTTGTACCAGCCCCAGATGAACCGGTAACAGAAATTACTGGATGTTTAACAGACATATATCATCCCTCCCTTATGAATTTGAGCCGTTAACCTGAAAGAAAATGGCCCTGCAAGAAAATGGAACGACATTATGGCTGATCCGCATAATATCATCAAGAAATAAGCAAAAAATAGCTGTGCATAGTATCATAACTGTTACTTGCCAATACAAAACTCAGAAAACACACGATCAAGAATAACTTCCACATCGCCAACACCTAAAATCTCGCCCAATGCCGACCAGGCCTGCCGCAAGTGCAGCGCAGCCAGATCCAGAGTAGCTTCCTGTCCAAGTAATGGGATAGCCTGTTTAATATGATTTTGAGATTGCTGGATAGCAACACGATGACGGTGGCTGGTAATATAAACATCCTCAGTAGCTTGCTGCTCGCCCAAAAAGTTAGCCAGCGTATCAACCAACAGTAACAGGCCTTCTTTTGTTTTAGCTGAGACGTGAATGAAAGGAATCTCAGATTGGATTGAGACCGGTGAGACATCCAATTTGTTCAGTACGGCAACATCGTAGCCTGCTTCGCACGTCCATGTTTCAGGACGTGATGCATCAGCAACAAATATGACCAAGTCGGCTTGCCTGGCAGATTCTAAAGCACGACGGACGCCTTCGCGTTCTATCAGATCATCACTCTGCCGGATGCCTGCTGTATCCACCAAACGAACCGGTACACCATGGATATCAAAATCAATTTCAAGCGTATCCCGTGTTGTGCCGGCAATATCGCTCACTATGGCCCTATCGTGACCCGACAAAGCGTTAAGAAGACTGGACTTTCCAACATTCGGAGCTCCAACAATGGCAACGCGAACACCATTAAACAATCGCTCGCCAAAATCAGCAGTGGCCAACATAGCATCCATAGGCAGAACAAGTTGGAGAGTTAATTTTTCTGTTAGTTGGTCTAAAAATAAATCAGGAATTTCTTCCTCGGAAAAATCCAAGCAAGCCTCAACGTGCGCAAGAAAACCGGTAATTTCATCCATCAGAGCTTCAACTTTACGACCAAATTCGCCCTGTAACTGTCTCTGCGCCTGATTTGCAGCCCGTTCAGTATCAGCATCTATGCAAGCAATAACAGCCTCTGCCTGAGATAAATCAAGCTTACCATGCAGCACAGCACGACGCGTAAATTCACCCGGTTCTGCCGGATGACAACCAAGCTCCAAGCAACGCTTAAGTAGCATTTGTAATACAACAGGACTGCCATGAGCCTGCAATTCGACAATATCTTCGCCTGTATAAGAGTGCGGAGCCGGAAAATAAATACAGATACCTGAATCAATCAAACCGTCATGCCCCCACCATTGAGACAATGTTGCATGACGTGGTTGAAGTTTATCCAGATTAGAAAGCGCACAAGCAACGGATAATGCAAGGTTGCCTGACAAACGAATAATACCTACGCCGCCACGCCCCTGAGGCGTGGCGATAGCAGCAATGGTTAAATGACTACGCAGATCAATCACTTAAATAGGAAAATCATCACGTTAAATTGAGGTAAAAACTAGAAATTAAATAGCATCCTTTACCTTTAGCACATAATACTGTTGTGCAATTGAAAGAATATTATTCACAAGCCAATACAGAACCAGCCCCGACGGGAAGAATAAAAACATAATTGTGAAAACCGGTGGCAAAAATTGCAGTACTTTGGCTTGCATAGGATCAGTGGGTTGAGGATTTAACTTTTGCTGGATGAACATGGACAAACCCATAGCAACAGGTAATACAAAATAAGGATCCTGAACGGATAAATCATGAATCCATCCAATGAACGGAGCTTGTCTCATTTCAATCGACATCAACAGCACCTTATATAAAGCAAAGAATACAGGTATCTGAATCAGAATGGGTAAACATCCCCCCATCGGATTAACCTTATGCTTTTTATAAAGCTTCATCATTTCCTGACCCATCTTCTGCCGATCATCACCATACAGATCTTTCAGACGAACCATTTCAGGTTGAATTTTTCGCATTGAAGCCATCGATTCATAAGCTTTTTGCGTTGGATAGAAAAAGAGAATTTTAATAGCTACAACCAACAGAATAATACAAAAGCCGAAATTACTTATGTAGCTATTCATCCACATCATAAAATCATGCATCGGTTTAGCAATAAAGGCAAAATAACCGTAGTCAACACTGCGCTCAAGATCGAGATTTAAACCGCGTAGCAATGAAATAGATTTTGGTCCGACATATAAAGTGGAATCAAACAAAACACCATTGTCCTCAACAATACCATCATCCAAAACACCGGACTGATAAGAGCGACCATCACCTTTATAATAGTAACGATAGTCCTGCTCACTATTTCCAACCATAGCGGCAATAAAATATCGGTTCATCATACCGGTCCAACCACCGATAGCAGCGAGTTTTACAGGACCATCGTCATCGAGATCGTCATAACCAACTTCTTTAAGCTCATGATTTAAAAAGCCGATAGGTCCAACATGCTCATAAAATGTGTCTAAATTCCGATCCGGGTTACGTTCAACAACCTGACGGAACATCTTTATACCTGCCCCACCAATAATTCTATCCTGTAAGTGAATAAGGTACGAACCGGGTATTAAGGTAATCTGACGCTGCCACTGTTTACCTTGCTCAACAGGGGCGTGAAAAAGAAAAACTGTACCGCCATCAACAGATGATTCGGATATTTTTACAAATGGCCCCGTCCGTTTAGAACCAATCAAACCGGCATTAAAATAACGCTGAATAGACTCACTGGTAGTAAACATATGAACCTGGGGTGAACCACTTTCTATACTGTCTGTGTACTGTAAAAACTCGGCATCAGTGATCCAGCCACGGTCATCCATGGACATACGTAAACGATCATTCTGAAGCACAAACTGTTGACCTTGCGGCTGAACATCCTTGGCAACACTGGCAGTATTTACCGACTCATCTGAGGGTCGCAATTCAGGCACATCATCAGGATTTAAAGTAATTTCCTGTCCGGACTGAGCAGTAGCGTTGGCCGAAGAGGTTTGCTGCTGAGATACATTCACAGAATCCTGAACTGTCTGATTTGGAAACAGCTCACCCCAAACCATGAATATCATGATAGAAAGCACAAAAAATATTAATACGTTACGTTGTTCCACTTAACAACTCCTTCGGTCTTTGCATTACTTTGTAAATTCTGAAATTTCCGGAACCGGATCATAGCCACCAACCACACCAGGTCGACAACGAAAAAAACGTCTGACTCCCAACAATAAACCTCTGCCAATTCCAAACGTTTGAATAGCCTCAATCATATACTGAGAACATGAAGGGGTATAAATGCACCTGGAAGGAAAAAAAGGTGAGATAGCATAACGATAAACATGAATAGGGAAAAGGATCATTTTTTTAATCATGGTGATTAAACTTTTGCGAAAGTTGATTAAACAAAGCTAATAACCGACATGATGGATCAGACATATCCCTGGCTGTAATACGAGGAATCAGGAGAATATCAATTGATATATTCCTGACCGGATGTTGTCGAAAGACTTCTCTCATATATCTTTTTAACTGATGGCGATGTGCTGAATGTCCAAATTTTGTCGAAACCGCCATGCCAAGACGCCCATGATCCAACTGATTGATTTGATAAACACATACCAAACCCTGACACTGAAACCTTTTAGCCTGTCGTAAGCGTGAAAAATCTTCTCGCGTACGAAGGCGGTATTCAGGCGGAAATATGAAGCTCAGACTAAATTATGCACAAAGACGTTTACGGCCTTTTGCACGACGACGACTAATAACTGCACGACCGGACTTGGTAGCCATACGTGCACGAAATCCGTGAGTACGAGCGCGACGGACACGACTTGGTTTATATGTAAAACTCATGATTCTCTCCTGCTCACTACTTTCACCCTGATTTTGCTTAGAGGCATATGTAAGGGGTCGCGAAGGATAATTTTGCAAGCACCAATGTCAATAGCCGCGCATGCGTGTCGTAAGAATTTAACATAAGGATGTAGGTAGATAAGCATTACGGTGCATGTATAATTCCGAAAATGTCGATTAATAAATGGAATCAAATAGTCAAAGCACTTAAAGCTCAACTTTCATCAGCACAATTCGATGCCTGGGTACATCCTGTTCATGCTCGTTACCATAACGATAAACTTCATGTCATTGTACCAAGCCGATTTTTTCTGGATGGCTTAAAGCAAGATTGTGGTGAATTGCTAACCCAACTTGTTTATCAGCAATATGGTGAATCAACTGAGATTATCTATCAGATAGATGCTTCTTTAGTACACCAGGCTGAAGCCCCCCCTAAACAAGATGCTGCTCTGATCAAAAATACAGTTGATGGCAACATCGATCCACGTTTTACATTTAAGAATTTTGTAGTCGGATCCAGCAACGCATTTTGCTTTGCAGCCAGTCAGGCAGTCGCAGAGAAACCCGGTGAATGTTATAATCCTCTATACATCCATGGTGGTGTAGGATTAGGAAAAACACATTTAATTCATGCTATTGCCAATGAACTTATCATTCACAGCCCTCTTAAAATTGCATATCGAACCGGCGAACGCTTCACTAACGAACTGATTACAGCAATTCGAAAAGGTACAACTGATCAGTTTCGCAGAAAATATCGACGCGTCGATGTGTTGATTATTGATGATGTACAATTTATTGCCGGAAAAACAAGTACACAGGAAGAATTTTTCCATACCTTTAATGCACTGCATGAAATCAGGAAACAGATTATTCTGGTGTCAGACCGAAGCCCCAGAGACATGAGTCATTTAGAAGAACGCTTGCGATCACGATTCAACTGGGGATTAGTAGCCGATATTCAGCCGCCGGATCTGGAAACACGTCTGGCAATTCTTGAAGCAAAAGCTGAACTGGCGGGCATTCAACTCGATAAAGAGGTTTCCTATCTTCTTGCTTCACGTATCGTCAATAACGTTCGTGAGCTAGAAGGCGCATTAACACGCTTAACAGCTTTTGCTCATCTTACCAATCAATCCATCGATATTCATATGGCTAAAAATATCTTGCGAGATCAATTGCATGTGAATGTCAGGAGTATTTCTGTAGACGATATTCAAAAGAAAATCGCTGAATATTACGGCATTAACCCAAAAGATATGCGATCAAATAAGCGCAGCCGCAATATTGCCTTTCCTCGACAGGTTGCGATGTATGCCAGTAAAGAACTGACACAATTGTCATTACCGGAAATAGGTTCTCAATTTGGCGGAAAGGATCACACGACGATTTTATATGCCGTAAGAAAAATTAATACCATGTGTGAAAACGACAAAAACTTTGATGACGAAGTGTCACGTATTATTTCATCCATACGAAACTGAGTGCTAAAAAGCTATGGAAACATACATCAACAAGGTGTGGATAAAATGGGAGTCATTGGAGTAATTGATTTTAATTTGCAAACAGATGAGGTTTATCCACAAAGTATTAACACACCCTACATAGCTTCTTCTGAATAAATATCATCGTGAAAAGCTATCAGACATTACATTTTTACGTGTTATCCAGTTATCCACAGCCCCTATGATGGCTGTTAAAAGATCTTAAATAAAAAAGGTATGAAAGGAGTAAGCATGCAGATTTCAATTTCAAGAGCATCCTTATTGCAACAAATTCAGCGTTGTCAGAATATTGTTGAGAAGAAAAGCACGAGTCCGATCCTGAGTAATTTCCTTTTACAGGCGGAAAACGGAGCACTTACTTTAATGGCAACAGACCTGCAAATCGCTGTGATATCTTCAACCGGTGTGAATGTTGAAGTGGCCGGAAAAATCACAGTTGAAGCGAAGAAATTTCACGATATTGTAAAAGAACTCGATGCAGAAAAAGAAGTATTACTGAAATATCATAATAACTTCCTGGAAATTAAAAATGGTCGTTCTAAATTCCGGCTATCAACATTACCTGCTGATGATTATCCCGGTATGCCGAAAGATGAAACAGAGATGAACTTTCGTATCGATGCAAAATTATTAGCTCAAATGATTGCCGGTACAGCATTCGCCATGTCCAATGATGAAACTCGTAAATATTTAACTGGCTCACTTTTTGAAATGGATGATAGCAATGGATTTAAGATCGTAACCACTGATGGTCATCGTCTGGCGCTTAAAGAAACAAGAATCGATCAATCCTCTTCACCGGCACAATGTATTGTGCCGAGAAAAGCAGTGACTGAAATCAAAAAAGTATGCGAAGATTATGAGGGAGAAGTCACGGTTGCCTTAGGAGCACGACAAATTCGTGTTAAAGCAGGTGATTACACATTAACCAGTAAAATTATTGATGCGAGATTCCCTTCATATCTGGATGTAATTCCGAGAGATAATCCGATCATTGTTACAGTGAACTGTAATGAATTTGATCAGGTTCTTCGTCGTAGCATGATTGTAGCTAACGATTTTACACACGATCTTAAATTGAATTTCTCAACCGTTAATATCGAAGTATCAGCACATAATACGGAACAGGAAAAGGCTGAAGGTATTGTAGAAGCAAATATAGAAAACGGTGAAGCAGTGATTGGATTTAATGGCCGATATTTGCGTGATGTGCTGGCTGCGCTGACTTCTGAAAGTGTTGAAATGGAAATACGTGATGAATTATCACCGGTACTGATCCGGGGAAAAGGACAAGACGATGCAAAATATGTAGTTATGCCAATGCGCATCTAAACCGGTCTTGCTTTGAGTACTGCTTTACCCTTAATTCTGAAAAGCATAACGCTTCGCAATCTTCGCTGTCATAGCTTGAAATCCTGGGAATTAAATTCAGGCATGAATATTTTTCAGGGAGAAAATGGAACAGGTAAAACCACTGTTCTGGAAGCTGCGTATATGATGGCGCATGGTCGTTCTTTTCGACAATCACGAGATCCGGAACTGGTGAACTGGCAGGCCAAAAGCTTTCAGCTTGAAAGTAAATGGCAGCGTTATGGCCCGGTATATGTATCTATCACCGGAAAACGTGGCCGAACTGAAGTAAAGCTTCAGGGTAAAGCTGTAGCCAAACGGAAAGAGCTGATTGAAACACTTCCGGTTATCGCTGATGCACCTCAGGCAAGACGATTAATTGATGGTGTAACCGGAGAAAGACGCCGCTGGCTGGATCAACTATTGTCTGTTTGTGAACCTGCCTTTCAAACCCATTATACAGCATATCTCAGGGCGATGATGCAGCGGTCACGTTTGTTACGTCGTCAACAGGATGATGCCCAACTGGATGTTTGGGAGCATCAATTGGTACAACACGGTAAAATTGTGCGCCAGTTACGCCAACAGGTCATCGAGCGATTAAATTTCCATTTATGTGAAGAGAGTTCATGGCTGGATGCACCTTTAGAAATACATATCGATCAGGCAGAGATTAAAGTAGCTTCGGATAGTTCAATGATGAACTGGTCAGATGCTTTAGCATACTATCGGTCAAAAGATAGAAAAACCGGACGTTGCAGTATTGGTCCGCATACCGACACCATTCGGATTACACATCAGGGAAGAGAAATTCGTACCGTGGGCTCCAGAGGACAACAAAAACTGGCTTCCATTGCCTTAAGACTGGCAGAATGTGCAACCCGTTATGGATATCGTCATTTGTGGCCGTTGTTGTTGTTAGACGATTGTATGGAAGCACTGGATGATAAACGGCGGTTTCGGTTGCTGTTGCGTTTGCAGCAATATCCCGGTCAGATTTTAATGACAGCACCCAATAATCTGATGATGCCAGAGGATATCAGTGCAACTATTTTACACATGTCAGAAGACTGTGGTGAATCGGATCAACAACAAAGATTCACGGCAGATATGGAGAAAGCAGCATGAGTCAAAATGAACAGAATGATAACAAAACACTCCATGAATATGGGGCCGATGATATCAAAGTTCTCAGAGGTCTGGATGCGGTGCGAAAACGTCCGGGTATGTATATTGGTGATACCGATGACGGAACCGGTTTACATCATATGGTGTATGAAGCTGTGGATAATGCCATTGATGAAGCATTGGGAGGTTATTGCGATAAGGTTGAAGTTATTCTCCATTCCGATGATTCAGTCACCGTACGCGATAATGGACGTGGTATTCCGGTAGATATTCATGCTGAAGAAGGTCGTTCAGCAGCTGAAGTGATTATGACCGTACTGCATGCTGGCGGAAAGTTCGATAACAACTCTTATAAAGTGTCGGGTGGATTACATGGCGTAGGTGTGTCGGTGGTGAATGCTTTGTCTGACTACCTTGAACTGGAGATCAGACGTGCAGGAAAAGTGCATTTCTGCCGATTTGAACGAGGCGACACGGTTGAACCACTCAAAGTGGTTGGTGATGCTGTTGGAACAGGAACCTCCGTACGATTTTTACCGAGTCTTGAAACATTCTCACACCGGAATATGTCATTCGATACCCTCTCCAAGCGCTTACGTGAATTATCGTTTCTCAATAGTGGCGTTCGCATTGAATTGGTCGATGAGCGCGATGATAACCGGCAGGTTTTTGAGTATGAGGGTGGTATCACCGCTTTTGTTCAGCATTTGAATCGTGCTCGTACCCCTGTGCATAAGGATTGTATCGGTATCACAGTAGAAAAAGACGATATCGGTATCGAATTATCGATGCAGTGGACAGACGCATATCAGGAAAATGTTTTTTGTTTCACCAATAATATCCCGCAGCGAGATGGTGGAGCGCATCTGGCAGGATTTCGAGGTGCGCTGACCCGCTGTGTGAATAATTATGCCGCCAATAACGGCTTGTTGAAAAAACACAAAGTGACGCTTACCGGTGATGATTGCCGTGAAGGTTTAACAGCTGTGTTATCGGTCAAAGTTCCCGATCCAAAATTTTCGTCTCAAACCAAGGATAAACTGGTTTCATCTGAAGTTCGTCCTGCCGTTGAAAGTACCGTCAATGAAAAACTGGCCGAGTGGTTTGAAGAAAATCCAGCTGAAGCCAGACGTATTGTCGGCAAGGCAGCAGAAGCAGCAATGGCGCGCGATGCTGCGCGTAAGGCACGTGATTTAACCCGCCGGAAAGGCGCACTGGAAATTTCAAGTTTACCCGGGAAACTGGCTGACTGTCAGGAAAAAGATCCGGCAGCTTCTGAAATATTCCTGGTGGAGGGTGATTCTGCTGGTGGTTCCGCTAAACAGGGTCGTGACCGTCGAACACAGGCGATTTTGCCGTTGAAAGGTAAAATTCTAAACGTAGAAAAAGCCCGCTTTGATAAAATGCTTTCATCGCAGGAAATCGGCACCATGATTACCGCACTGGGCACTGGAATCGGTAAAGACGATTTTGATATTGCTAAGCTGCGTTATCACAAAGTTGTTATCATGACCGATGCGGACGTCGATGGATCACATATCTTAACGTTACTTTTGACCTTCTTTTATCGGCAAATGCCACAGCTGATTGAACGCGGTTACCTGTATATTGCACAACCGCCGTTGTACCGCGTGGCTAAGGGTAAGCAATCACGCTATGTGGCATCAGAAGAAAAACTATTCGAATTTCTGGTTGAAATGGGTATTCAGGATAAGGTGTATCTGTCACATAAAGATGCCCGTGACATGACCGGCGACCGCTTTGTGGCACTGGTGAAGAGCATCCATCGTTTGCAGCGCCTGATTGCACGTCTGTCACAACGCGTTGATGCGGTCGTACTGAAATTCCTTCTCGAAAGTGGAAAAATAAGCACGGCTGATTTACGTGATAAAGAGCGACTGGATGAGCGTTTGAAAAAGCTGGGTGAGGCGCATGATGCCGGAACCCGTGAGGGTGATACGCTGAAATGGACTACCTTTGAAGATGCAGATCAGGGTTGTTTCTGGGTTCAGTTTGAGCGCAGAACGCATGGCCGCATGATGATTTCCCGTCTGGAGCGTGATCTGATTGCAACGGCTGAATTTGTTGAAGCCTTGAAACTATGCGCCACAATTCAGGAAAGTATTGGTGAAGGTGCCTGCATCAAGCACGGTGAAAAAGTCTGGCCGATTTCTCATTATGAAGATATTGCCGGTGTTATTGAAACAGAAGGCCGTAAAGGCTTGAACATCCAGCGCTACAAAGGTTTGGGTGAAATGGATCCGGATCAATTGTGGGAAACTACCATGGATGCAGCCAACCGTACGTTGCTGCGCGTGATGCTGGAAGATGTAGTGAATGCTGACGAAACCTTTTCAACATTGATGGGTGATGCAGTGGAGCCACGTCGCCAGTTTATTCAGGAAAATGCTTTGAAGGTGAGAAATCTCGATGTCTGATCAAGCTAAAAAACAAACGCTGACCTATGCCGATGCAGGCGTAAGTATTGATGCAGGAAACGCCTTTGTTGGTCGTATCAAGGATGCCGTGGCTTCCACCACGCGTCCGGAAGTCATTGGTGGACTGGGTGGCTTCGGTGCTCTTTTTAAGGCTAATTTCGCCGGTATGGAAGAACCGGTCCTCGTTTCTTCGACCGATGGTGTCGGTACCAAGCTATTACTGCTACAACAGCATCAGCGCCCACACGTCGCCGGTATTGATGCGGTGGCGATGTGTGTTAACGATATGGCAGCACAGGCTGCAGAACCGTTGTTTTTCCTTGATTACCTGGCAACCGGAAAACTCGATGATGCCACGCTTGCCAGTGTGGTTGAAGGCATTGCTGAAGCTTGCCGTATTTGTGAATGCTCGCTGATCGGTGGTGAAACAGCTGAAATGCCGGGTATGTATGCACCGGGTCATTACGATATCGGCGGATTTTCTGTCGGTGTTGTCGATAGACCAAAAGTTATTGATGGTAGCACCATTGCCGCTGGTGATGTGATGTTGGGTATCGCTTCAAGCGGCCCGCATTCCAATGGTTTTTCCCTGATCCGTAAGTTAATCGAGGTGGGCGCGGCTGATATTACCAACGATACACTTTCAGATGGTACACCAGCCATTGATACAGTGCTGGCACCGACGCGTTTGTATGTTCCTGCGGTCAAGGCGATGATTAAAGCGGCTGTCGAAGTGCATGGTTATTCGCATATCACCGGTGGCGGCATGTTCGATAATATCGAACGTATTTTGCCCGAAGGCTTAGCTGCTACAGTTGATATTTCATCGTGGCCGGTACCGCCAGTATTTGAATACCTGCTTTCTTTTGCCGATGTTGAGCGTAATGAGCGTTATCGCACTTTCAATATGGGTATCGGATTTGTCGCAATTTTACCCGGAGCCGAAGCAGAAAAAGCCGAAGCAGTATTGCGTGAAACCGGTGAAACAGTGTATCGCATCGGTACAATTCACCCGCTTGATGGAGAAGTGGTCACACTGGTTGGGTGAGGGTAACTGTTCCTTATTTGCAGTTTAATATCTAATATCAAAGAAATCATGGGCGTATATTGGAGGGCGGTTTCAAGCTCTAAGTGCAACACGCGCAAAATGTTTGTGAAAGTCGAAGGACTCAG
>Ga0066647_10000799_pt1 | contig 15606 bp, 14 predicted proteins | sample CryGeyCG2114_250_FD_59512 | JGI IMG/M metagenome (GOLD analysis project Ga0066647, IMG submission 59512) | Groundwater microbial communities from aquifer - Crystal Geyser CG18_big_fil_WC_8/21/14_2.50 | ecosystem: Environmental > Aquatic > Deep subsurface > Groundwater | place: USA: Utah: Grand... | reverse complement strand
GCTGGAGATCAAGGCTGCCCGGGAAGAACTCCAGTCGACGACCGAGGAGTTTGAGGCATCCAACGAGGAGCTGAAAGCCTCCAACGAGGAGGTCATGTCGATCAACGAGGAGCTCCAATCAGCCAACGAGGAGCTGCAGAGTTCGAAGGAAGAGCTCCAGTCGCTCAACGAGGAACTCTCCACGGTGAACACCCAGTTACACGAGAGGGTCAATGAGCTTGCGGAGACGAGCAACGACCTGCTCAATCTTCTGACCAGCACGGCGGTGGGGACTATTTTTCTGGATCCGGAGCTCAGGATCAAGCGGTTCACGGCCGCCAGTACCCGGCTGTTCAACCTGATCCCGACGGACATCGGTCGCCTGATCACGGATATTTCCCACCCGTCCCTCGAATCGGGTTTTTACGAGGAGGTACAGGAGGTGCTCAAGACCCTCGTCCCTGCCGAGGCCACGGTCCTGGCAAGGGACGGAACCTGGTACCTCAGACGGGTGTTGCCCTACCGGACGATAGCGAACCGGATCGAGGGCGTCGTCGTCACGTTCACCGAGATCACTCGACTCATGGAGGCCGAAGAGGAGCTGCGTCAGTCCCGCGATGAGCTGAAGAAACTCGTGGAGAAACGCACGCGGGACCAGAGGGCGGCGAACGAGAAGCTTCGACTCGAGATCAAAAAGGACAGGAAACCCGGATGATGGTCGGCTCCAGTCAGACCGGAACTCCATCACGGAACCTTCCTTTCCAGTTCCTCACTCTCTCCAGAGGATCTCGACCCAGGGTCGACGACCGCGGGGACCGGCCTCAGGGCCCCTGATCTCGATTCGACGGCGTGACAGAAGTCGTGCGACTGATTCCGCCACGGCACCTTCGAGGTTCGGACCGCGCGCAACTTCGATCTGGGCGTAGATCTCGAGCATGTCGATCGAGCCGTGGGTGAAAACCAGATCCGTCACGAATTCTTCGATCGCGATAATCTGAGAACGGGGCTCACCGCTCATGACAGCGGGGATTTTCACCAGGGACTTTCTCCTATTCCAAGGCATGATCAGTTGCTCAGATTCGCGTTCCGGGGACTGATGAGACTCACGTAGCCGACGAGAGGCGCACGACTCGACTCCCGGACCGGATAGGTGTCGATCTGAATATGTCCCTCTCGTCGGAGTGAGGACAAAACCCGTGAGACCTCCAAGGCAAATCCGGAGCCGAGGGCCTCTTCGACAACCTGGAAGATCGTGCCGACTCCCACCCGGGGAGCCCGCTCTAGCAGCGCGATGACCTCGCCTCGAATGGCATCGACCGGGCTCGCATTCGCGTCGGGCGACGGCACTATGATTGGATTACTCACGAGTCCACCCTTATTCATGGTTGCGATGCGGCCTTCCCAGGCCCGGGAAGGTGAAACCACGTTGCCGTTGATTCGAACCTGAACGGATCGGAATGAACAGTCGACCTCAAGCTGAATCGGCACGAGAACTATTGATATGATGCCCAGATCCTCTTTGATTTGACAATATGGAGGATCCGAAGCGCGGATCGTGGAAACCCCGGAGACACCGCAGTTCAGAACAGGGACTGAGAGAACATGCTCCTGAGTGTCTAATCTTGCTGTATGGGCACACAACAACAATCGGACGATCACATGACCGCACGGAACCCGTCGCGAATTCCGAGATCCTCCCTCCTGATCATGAAGGCAAGATCCGCTCAGAATACCTAACGAACTGACGCAGCAGTCTGCCAGCCGCCCGGTCGCAGGCTGCGATGGGATCTCCGACCCGGTTCGTACCCGCTTCGGGTGGTTCGACCGCTCGGTCTCGTCCACATCGTGGCCCATACCTTCTCACGACAAACGGGACACTCACGAGGATAGCAGTATCCGGCCTCGACAAAAATCTGCTGTTCTTTACGCGTCAGAACATAGGGCTCGTGACAACCCACGCACTCCAGAACCAAATCGTGCATACTCGTTACCTCAATGGCGCGACCATGCAAGATTTACGCCCAATCGACTTCGACAGTTAAACACCAGCTACAACAGATTCTCCACGATCGCCGGGTCACGAACCCGTCAAAGGGGATCCGTGTAAAACCCATACATTTCTTTGCTTGAACCAGGGCGGAAGGGATCTTCGGCCTGATCCCATCTGGTCTGAAGCATACTGTGTGGTTTGTAAACGATTCGTCGCTCGCGTGCGCCGGAATTGAGTCGACATCACACATTTTATTCAAGGAAATCCTGACAAGATCAGCGACGCCAGACATCACCGACGAAGGTCCCAACCTTGGAGGCGGGAGGCGGAGGGGGCAGGAGACAAGATGGAGCTCATCCCTCCGAGAATTTCCGAACGTCCATCAATCGAAGATCCGGGTGTCTGTCTTGCAACGTCTTGAGGTCCCAGGTGTCGGTGAACAGAACCATCGGCATTCCCTCGTGGTGCACCAGTTTCGCTGAAAGCGGAAGACGTAGCTGTTCGACTTCCTCCGGCGTGGCCTCGATCCACCGGCTCAAAGAGTACGCCTGGCGCTCGATTCGACACGGCGCCTGAAACTCGGATTTCAGACGAAATTCGACGACCTCCATTTGGAGGCGGCCGACAGATGCCACGAGGGGCTCGTGAGCACTCGAATTCATATCGTGGAGAAGGCGAACAACCCCTTCCCCAACAAGCTGGTCCAATCCTCGGGTGAATTGTTTCCTTCGAGACGTGTCCAGGCAACGAATCCGGGCGAAACACTCCGGTGCCAGATCCCATTGTCCGTCATAGTGGAGGACTTCTCCTCCCCGGAAGAGGGTATCTCCGAGACGAAACCGGTTTCGGTCGATCAAGCCGACGACATCCCCCGCACAGGCTTCGTCGGTACCGTCCCGATCCCGGGCGAACACACGGTGCGCCTGCTTGAGGTGGATACGCTCCCCGGTGCGGGCGAGCGTGACCTCCATGTTCCGCTCGAAGCGACCTGAACAAATGCGAATGAAGGCCATTCGGTCCCGATGCCGGGGATCCAGGTTCCCCTGGATCTTGAACACCACTCCTCCGAATTCCCTCTCATTGACGGCAATGGGCCCCCTGTCGCTCATCCTCGGCCCAGGCGGGGGGCAAAGGCTTATCAGAGAATCCAGCACGGGTTCGACTCCGAAACTCGCGAGGGCACTGCCGTAGTAAACGGGGGTTTGGGTTCCCGCGAGAAACTTGCTGTGATCGAACGCGACCGAAGCCCCGTCGAGAAGCGCCAGATCCTCCAGGAGCGTCGACCCGGTCCCGGATTCGTGGATCTCACGGGAAGCCGATTCGAAATCGAGTTCACGAACGGGAGCCACATGGGATCCGTGCTGCACCCGATCGTATCGGTAGGCCTTGTTCCGGACTCGATCGAACACCCCGGTGAAATCCTTCCCGATTCCCATGGGCCAGTTCAATGGAATGGCATCAATGCCGAGAACCTCTTCCACCTCCTCGAGAATAGCGAGAGGATCCCCACCCGGCCGATCCAGCTTGTTCACGAAGGTGATCACGGGGATCTTGCGGGCCGCACAAATACGGAACAGCTTCCGGGTTTGCTGTTCCACGCCCTTGACGATGTCCAGAATCATCACGGCGCAGTCCACGGCACTGAGAGTGCGAAAAGTTTCTTCGCAGAAATCGTCGTGTCCGGGCGTGTCGAGGAGATTGAACAAGATCCCTCGAAACGAAAACGAGAGCACCGTCGAGGTGACGGAAATCCCCCTCTTTTGCTCGATCTCCATCCAGTCGGAAGCCGTAGCGCGTTGCCTCCCCTTCCCTCTCACAGCTCCGGCCTCCTGGAGACAGCCGGAGTAGAGCAAGAGCTTTTCGGTCAGGGTCGTCTTGCCGGCATCCGGATGCGAGATGATGGCGAAGGTACGCCTCTGCCGAATCTGGTCCAGCAGTTCGCCGGACTCATCGGGCGATCCATGGAGATCTGGTACGGCAGTCGAGTAACTCCAGCCCTCGGTCGTAGTCTCATCCTCGATTCGAGAAGATTCCTCGCAGTTCATGACTTTGCTCTCTCCCGGCGGGGCTCTCTGACGGCCGTTCTATCCAAGGGTTCCCCACTGAAGGTCCGCGACGCAGTGGTCGAGAACGGAGAGTCTCCCTGAAGAGAATCGGGATCCGACTCGTGTCCGCCGACTTCGAGATGGAAACCCTTGTGTCACGCTCGGGGCCCGCGCCCGGGTATCGTTTTCAGGGCTGGAGGAGTCCCGCGTGGGACCGGAACCTCGACTCCCGACGGTTCACCCGACTCGGGGATACTCAAGACTTGTGAGGCTCCAATTCGGGTGGGATTGTAGCCCATGCGGCCTGTTGCGGGTAGCCCCTTGACCGGATCCAGGCCTTTCCATCAGGGAGCATTGAAATCCAGTCATCGGCCAGGGCCTGTCGGCTGCCTCACGTATTGATCAAGGTTCTACGGCGTCGGAATCAAACCCGCCAAATCCGGGTCTCCCGCCTGCCTGACGGGGGCCCGCTACGGCCCCGTGGTCACTCGGCCGAAGGTCATGCATGACGCCGTGAACACGGTCGGTCAGGTTTCTGTTCGCTCCCTCCGATTGGGAACCGCCGGATATCAGTACTCATCGTCTTGCTGGCTCTTCCTCCCCCTGCGGGCTGGAGTCTTTCTTATGTGAGCCTCATCGGCGAGGAGGCGCCCTCCAGAGCCACCGGTCGGCCGACACCTGGACCCGCTCCCGCCCTGTCGGGGGTGCCGAACCCGTATAGGTCGTTTCCAGGCTCCCCGGAGTCAGGAATCCCGGAGCCAGGAATACCAGATACAGGATTCCCGCCAGCGACACCTTCCATCCCGCGTGCGGACTCACGAGGTGAAACGCCCTCCGGTCCTCGCACATCGGACGGGACGAGTGCGCCCTTTCCTGGGAACTCGAACGTGCCCCCTTCGGCCGCCGGAGCGTCCGCCGGCAGCTCTTTTCCTGAGGAGTCCACGGGGGACGAACCGGGGATCCGCCCCGCACCAGGATTCTCTCGTGCGGGTCTTGCAGATTCCCGGTGAACCAACCGAGGGTTCGGGTCAAAGGCGACCTGGGACCGGGCGGATCCGTGGTCGAACATCCACGAAAGCTTCCTCGGCACCATCACCCGAACCGCCATTCGGAGCACAGTCAGCAGCGCCGTCTCCCGGCCCGCTGGAATCTGCGGGTCCGGGCTTCCCTGGAAAATCGACGAATGAATTTGATTCCGAAGGAATTCCCTCGGGTCTCACATCGGATATCTCTCAAATGATAGAGTCGAGCCGGGCGCGGCAGGAATACCCGAAAAACCAGACGGTCCATACCCGCATGGCGGACGCTAAAGTCAATGGTGGAGAACCGGGAATCACTCCACAAACGCCGACGTTCATCAGACCCACCCCCGCGCCGGTCGCACATGAAGAAAAGCTCTCCGTTCCGGAGAGGGGCATGGAGTGGGCCCAGTTCGGCACTTATCTGATGAACTATGATTCCGATATCGCGAGCGGTGATGTCACTGAACTCGTTCCGTCCGGTGGTGGTAGTATCATGGATCTGGAATGCGGACTCGGAGGACCCTGGTCTGCAGGCTACTCCCGAATCTACGTGGGCGGTGACCTTCCCGGATTCCAGGCAGACCTGCATCTGAACTATCGACTGCCCGAGAACTGGACCTTCCAGATCGGCACTTCGATGGGAGAGATCGCACAGTTTCCGGGCGGCCCCCTACGCAACGACTTCAGTGGCGTCACGTACGCACTGATCAAGAGTTTCAGAATTTCACGACAGTGGACCTTCCAGGCCAGCTACACGAACGTTCCCAACCGGTCCTACGTGGGCCCCATTTCTCGACCGGTAAGATCTCGCTTTGGCTACCATTTACTAACCCTTTCTTACACACCAACCCGGTCGCGAGAGTCTGGACACGATGCGTCGGGAGCAAAGAATTCACAGAATTCGATCGGAGAACGGCCGCGCAAGAAGTTGTGGCCGGTGTCGCTGGATCTGGGAATCCTGCGTCTGACGGATATTCGCCCCATCGGGTTCAGTTATCTCTATGCCGGTTTGTCCTATCGATTCCGGGTACCCCGCCTGCTGAAGAGATTCTGAATCGGCCCTTACATAGACACTTACATGGGATTGCTGCGCCGGGTAGAATAGTGCGTATCCCATGGGTTCTCTGAGTCAATCTGCTCGGCAGCTGTATGCGCAGACCCTTGAGGGATCGCAAGTCTCGCTCCCTCACCGGTTCCTGCTCTGGTTGGTCTACGTGCTTTACCACTCAGCACGATTGATCAAAAGCTCCCTCTATTCCCTGCGGATTCTCCCTCGTCGGCGATTATCGGTTCCCACGATCTCAGTTGGAAACCCGACCATGGGCGGGGCAGGCAAGACTCCTATCACGGCCTGGCTCGCCAGAGTTCTCGGCCAACCGGACCGACGCCCCGTCATCTTGAGTCGCGGTTATCGCCGGGGCGCGCATCGCTGGATGACGCTTGTTTCTCATGGGGGTAAGCTCCTGACGGACTCCCTGGAAGCCGGAGATGAACCCTACCTTCTGGCCCGAAAACTACCAGAGGCATCCGTGATTTCGGGAAAACGGAGAGCCAGCACGGGTCGTGTGGCCATCAAGAACCTGGACCCCGGATTCATTATTCTCGACGATGGGCAGCAGTACTACCGCCTTCAGAGAGATCTCGATATCTCCTTGGTCGACTTGCCGCTGAGACCGTCGCAATTCAGACTATTTCCCTTTGGCGAGCTCCGCGAACCCCTGTCCCGACTGGCCCGCTCTGATTTGATTGTCCTCACTCGCGCGGATCAAACGACCGCAAACCAGCGCGATGCTGCCGTGAGGTTTCTCGATTCGACGGCGCCGCGGATCCCGCGCGCCTGGGCCTCCTTTGTCGTCCTGCGAGTTCGTGAATTGGGCTCGGCCAATGACGTCTCCGTTTCATCATTCAAGGATCGAAGATTGCTGGCCCTGGCCAATATTGCAAAGCCAGGGGGATTCCACAGGATTTTGAACGGGTGGGCGCCAACCAGCGTGTGTACCGTCAGCTTCCCAGATCACCATCGATATGATGTTAAGGATGAGGTAAGAATTCTCACTGAGGTCATCAGGAACAAGGTCGACTGTGTCGTGATGACCGAGAAGGATGAGGTAAACCTTCCGCCAGGCTTCCGATTGACGGTGCCGGCGTTTGTCGTGGAGGTCGACCTCGAAATTCGCGGGGATGGGTTCGAGATCGTTCCGTTTCTCGAAGAGAAGCTGTTCAAGAAGTCGCAGGACTACCAGTACCAATCGATGGCGTAGTGGGATTCCTTCCTGAAGTACTTCACGACATTCGCCGATCTGCTGATGTGCTTGATTTCATCAGGAACGATTTCAAAGTCGGTCCCCTTGTCCTTTTCCAGATCAACCTCAACCCAGCGGGTTCCGTATCCATGAATGCGGCAATGAGCCTTGAAGACCAGCTTCGAGACTCCCACGGGTACGTGCAGTGAATGCGACTCGACAGTGAAGGGCCAACCGCCTGGTGTCGGCTTTTCCAGAAAACGCGTGAAGACCGGGCGATTACGCTCATCGACGGCAATGACCTTGTCCAGGAAGTGATTCCACCCCGTATCGTCGTGGAGGAGCTTCATCTGGAACCAGTACTCGTTCCGGAACCGTCGGAGTTTCACGTAAAGAACCTGGGGTTCGTCGGTTTCGTCTGGATAATCGAGCCATGGCTCACTGGCCAGTGTCCGAATCGGGACCATCGAAAGCCAGAGGGCTGAGGTCGTGAGAAGTGTCGCGACGAAGGCGGCCTGGGACGATAAGGGATTCCGGCTCACAAGACTTCTGTTAGGGCACGATCGTTCCCCGAAGCAACCGTCGTCCAGATCTGGAATTCACAGGTGCCGGTTGATACGATGATCGTCCCTGAAAGTTCCGCCAGCCTGCGGCGCGACAGTTTGCCTGCCGCCAAACGGAACCTGGGATCAACGTTTATGGAGGAGCCACGCATGACGCATCGTATCGAATCCGACAGCATGGGTGAGGTCAAGGTTGCAGAAGATCGCTACTGGGGTGCACAGACGCAGCGGTCCCTCCAGAATTTCGAGGTTGGTGAGGATAAGTTCAGTCGACCGATGATCCGTGCATTCGGAATCCTGAAGCACGCGGCGGCCACCGTCAATGAAGAGTTGGGACTCCTTCCGAAGGATATAGCCGATCTCATCCGACAGGCAGCTCAAGAAGTGATCGATGGCAAGATCGATGATCATTTCCCTCTTGTCATCTACCAGACCGGGTCTGGAACTCAAACGAACATGAACGTGAACGAGGTCATCTCCAATCGTGCGATCCAGATCTCTGGTGGCACCATGGGAAGCAAGAAACCGGTTCATCCCAACGACCACGTCAACAAGAGCCAGTCTTCCAACGATACGTTCCCGACAGCGATGCACATCGCCATTGCAACGGAATTCACCGATACGTTGCTCCCGAACGTCAAGGACCTCAGAGATTGTCTGGCAAAGAAGTCCGACGCGTTCAAGGACGTCGTGAAAACGGGCAGGACTCATCTCCAGGACGCCGTACCTATCACCCTCGGTCAGACGATCTCGGCGTGGGTCAGCCAGATCGATCGGGCTCTCGGCAACATCGAAGCCGTACTGCCGCAGTTACACGAACTCGCGATTGGTGGCACTGCCGTCGGGACGGGGCTGAACACGCACCCGGAGTACGCCGCCAGGACATCAGCCAAGATCGCCGAGTTCACCGGAAAGCCATTCGTCTCTGCGCCGAACCTCTTCGAGGCCCTCGCGGCCCATGATGCCGTGGTGGCAGGGAGCGCCGCCCTGCGCGGCCTCGCCATGGCCCTCTACAAGATCGCCAATGACGTCCGGTGGCTCTCGTCCGGTCCTCGTTGCGGAATCGGTGAGATCATGATTCCAGAGAACGAGCCCGGAAGCTCGATCATGCCCGGGAAGGTGAACCCGACCCAGTGCGAATCGATGACGATGGTCTGTGCGCAGGTCTTTGGCTACGACTCGACGGTCGCCTTTTCGGGAAGCCAGGGGAACTTCGAACTGAATGTCTACAAGCCCGTCATGGTGCACAGCATCCTGAAATCGATCCGGCTACTTGCAGATTCCTGTCGCAGCTTCAGAATCCACTGCGCCGATGGAATCGAGCCCAATCAGGAACGAATCAAAGAGAATCTGGACAAGAGCTTGATGCTCGTCACAGCTCTGAATCCGCACATCGGGTACGACAAATCAGCGAAGATAGCCAAGAAGGCGTTCGCAGATGGCTCGACTCTCAAGGCAGCCGCGATCGAGCTCGGGTTCCTGACGAGTGACCAGTTCGACGAGTGGGTGAATCCGGCGAAGATGACGTCTCCCTGAGCTGACATCAGGAACCCTTGCCATCCAACCTGCCGGGTAACGATGCCGTATCGTGCCCGGTCAGGAGGATCCGGTACCTGACCTCGACGAGCCTGTTCTCGCCAATTCCAATGGGTTTCCGGGTTCCATCAGGACGCAATCCCATCCGCTCATAGAACGTTCTGCCAGAGACGTTTTCTTCGAGAACCCAAAGGCTCGTCGAAGATCTTTTCGCCTCCACAAATATATCCAACGTGTGTTGCATGAGTTTGTGGCCGACCCCAGATCGCCAGTGTGTGGGTAAAACGTACAGGGAATAAATTTCCTCATACCCTCCGGGCATCAGGTCCGGATCTCGATGGGGACCGAATGCGAGCCATCCGACGATTTCATGATCCTTCAAAGCGACCAGATTGATGACCTCGGAGGTCGGATCTTCCAAGTAGCTCCGCCGACGCTCAGCCTCCACCCCCACGTCCAGGAGGTCGAGGACAGAATCAGGGACGATACCCCGGTACCCGGCTTGCCATCCTTCGATCTTGCAATGAGATATCTCTCGGGCATCCGCCGTCGTGGCCATGCGAATCTTGATTTCCATAGAGCAACTTTTTCCGACAATGCTGACGGCCCCACTTTCTCGGGGTATTCTGTAGTCAGCTGATAGGAGGCTGAATGACGGTTTTGCTCAAGTATGCCTACAAACCAGGTGCGGTAGTTGATTCGGAATCGACGGTCCAACAGGCGGTCGAAGCGATGTCCAAGGACAAGGTCGGGGCCGCCGCGATCGTTGATGAGGGAATCCTCGCGGGAATCTTCACAGAGCGAGATCTGATGTTCAAGGTCGTCCTCCCGGGCAAGGATCCTCGAAAAACAAAGGTTTCCGAGGTTTGCACTCGGAATCTGATCACTATCACAGAAGGATCTACGCGGGAAGACGCGCTTCGCCTGATGGTGGATAAGCACGTACGCCACCTCCCGATCGTGGATAATGGGCGTCAAATGAAAGGCATGATCTCGGTGAGACACCTGTTGCAATGGCAGGTAGAGGCCCTGACTCATGAACTCGAATCCATGGAAGCCTACATGACAGCAGATGGTCCGGGAGGTTGAGTAGGACTGTGGTCTGACCGGAAAATCCTCTGGTCAGACCCGTCGGGGGCGACATCAGTCCTTGCCTGCCCGATCATCCTCGTAGAGCTTGTCGAGCTGTTCACCGAAAGTCTTGATGATTTCGCGACGTTTGAGCTTCAAGGTGGGCGTGAGGTAGCCGTTTTCGGGGGTGAGTTCGGTATCGGTGAGAACGATTTTCTTCACCGTCTCGTAGCGCGCGAGGTGTTTGTTTTTCTCCTCGACAGCTGACTCCAGGATAGCCAGGACTTCCGGACTCTCACTCAAGGGACCTTCCGGGGCTGTCTGACCGCGACGCTTCAGTTCCGCACGTACTTCGTCTGCGTTTATGGAGATCAGAGAGACCAGATAGTTCTTCTTGTCTCCGTACACCATAGCCTGTGAAACGAGGGCTGTCGTCTTCAGGATCCCTTCGATCTTTTGCGGAGCAATGTTCTTTCCCGCGGACGTGACAATAAGCTCTTTCTTTCTGTCTGTGATCTTCAGCCAGTCGTCATCGGTAATCTCTCCGATGTCTCCCGTGCAAAACCAGCCGTTGGCGAACGCTGCTTCGTTGGCTTCATCGTTCTTGTAATAGCCCTTCATGATAACGGATCCACGGACCTGAATTTCACCATCGGGTGCTATTCGAGTCTGGACTCCCTTTATAGCCTTGCCCACAAAACCAACTCGGATATCGTCGCGGCGGTTGACGTGGGTAGCCGCCGTCGTCTCCGTCAGTCCGTAGCCTTCCAGGATATCGACACCCATTCCCTGAAAGAACGAAGCGATCCCGACCGGCATAGGCGCACCGCCTGAGACCAGGTAACGCATGCGCCGCCCGAAAATCTTCTGCCTCATTTTCTCAAGGACGATGGATTCGGCCAGGGGGTGGAGACAGGCATCCAGGAGGCCCGGGGACTTCCCCGCGAGCTTGTCCAGATACATGCGTTCGCCCATTTCCAGCGCCGACTCGGCCAGGTATCGCCTCAGCGGTGGAGCCTTGGTCAGGGTTCCTTTGATCTTTGCGTAAATCTTCTCGAATACCCGCGGGACGGAAGCCATGAACGTGGGCTCGATCTCTCCAATGTTCTCGATGACCTTGTTGACATGCTCGGCATAGGCGGTGGTGTATCCACGCTCGATTCCAAGGATGTGAATCATGCGCGCGAAGATGTGGGCCAACGGGAGGAAAGACAGGGTCATGTCGTCAGGTGTGAACTCAAGGACTTCGGCAAGACCCTCACATTCTCCTGTCAGATTGCCGTGGGTCAAGCAGGCGCCTTTGGGCTTGCCCGTCGTTCCCGAAGTAAAGACTATTGTTGCGACATCGTCAGCACTCAGATCTCGGATCGCCTCTTGAAACAGATCCACGTCGGATCGTTCCATCGCTTTCCGCCCCAGCGCCCTGAGGGACTCAAATGAGTGATCCAAGTCACTTGAAGGTTCTCCCGTGAACAAGATCGCCGGGACATTCGGGGGGAAAACTTCTGGGCTGGAGCGGATTTTCTCGACGTCAGCCAGGGTCTCGGCAAAATACACTTTTACATCTGCATGGGAGAGGATGAAAGTTGTGTCTTCGGCCGTGCAGGTCGGGTAGACCGGCACCGTGATGGCGCGTGCTGACATGATCCCGATGTCTGCCATGACCCACGCGATACAGGTATTGGAGTGTACTCCGACGCGATCGCCGGGCTGGACTCCGAGGCACCTCAGACCGTGGGCGATCTCCAGAACCGCAACACCATAGTCAGCCCACGTGACATCCACCCATTTCCCATCAACCTTGTGCTTGAGGGCAGTTTTATCGGGTGTCGTCTTCAGCCGGTTTGCGAAGAGGGCCGGCACGGTGGACAAAGATGTGCTTGCAGTTGTTGATTTTTGAGGTTCAATCGCGGTCGATTCGGTCATCGGAGAGGTCCTTTTTTCACCATCTAGAAGGGGGTTCAGTCTAAAACATTGAGTGCCTGAGTCGTACGTTCGAAAAGGGGTGATCCTCAGCCCGAGAGGCTCTTCAGCAACCGCGAAATATCAGCACGGATCATCCCCTCGAGCTCGTGGTAGGGAAGGTCCGCGAGTTTTGCGAGTAACTTATCGGCCTTGAGCACTTCAGCCTCGTCCACGTAGACTAGCAGGGGTTCGATGAGGCGACCGAAGATTTCCCGCATCACCTGTCGACTCCAGTACTGAATGTTCTCCTTCGGCGTAAGCACCTGTCGAATCACCTGGGGGCCGACGACGGGGCCGGCGGCCACCAGTGCAGACGCTGCTTGACGGCGAAGCGGCCAGCAGCGGTCGTCAAGACGCTCGATCAAGAGTTGAATGGCCTCTGGTCGTGGCTCCCCCTCCGTCATCGCATCAATGGCAAATCCCTTCTGGTCACGATCGCCCTTCTCAAGCAGTCGCTGCAGCAGACCGAGCCCTGGAGGACCAAGCTTCCCGAGGGTCGCGATGGACCAGTACTTCACCTCTTCGGACTCGTGATCCAGGCCGTCTCGCAGAACGACAACCGCCCGGCGACCGGTCTCGGCGAGGGCCGTCGACGTGGTCTTTCGAACCATCCAGACCGGATCAAGAAAGGCCTTGAGAATCAAGTGCGCCGTTTCGGGCGAGGGATGTGACGCGCACGCTTTCATCACGGCGCAACGCGACTTGACCTTACCCCTGTCAAGTGTTTCTGACGCCAGAGACAGGGCCTCCTGGGGAGAAGTCTGGAACAGGGTCATCAAAGCTGTGTATTGCTGATCGGGATCTCCCCCGCGAACAGCCTCGATCAAAGGTGCGACTGCGGGGCGTCCGAAAGAACCGAGAACTTCGATAGCCTTCGCCCGGACGATCGAGTTCGTGTCAGACAGTCGTTTGATCAGGCTTGGTATTGCTCCTGCCGACTTGAGCCCCCCCAAAGATTCGACTGCTAGGTATCGCACATCGTCGTCCGGGTGACCGGTCAGCTTCGCCATGATCGCGAGGCTGCCGTCACCGAGTAGGGTCGCCAGAAGTCGGACTCCCCAGTAAATCCTGTTTCGCTCACCCCGAGCCATGTCCTGTTTGATGAGGCTCGCCGTGGACTTCTTGTCCTGTCGATTGGCGAGCACGTCAGCGGCACGGCGACGATTGGCCCACAAGGGGTCATCAAGCGCTTCGATGAGCGCGAGAACAGCACCTTCTCCCTTACGTCGTGCGAGGCTGTGGATGGCGTAACGACGATGCTCAGGGACCTCAGACTTGATCAGGGCCATGAGGATCATGTCAGCCTCAGGCCCAAGTCGAGCCAGTGTGTGGCAGATCCAGTAGGCTTGATCCTGACCAGACTCGGGAAGTCGATTTTCCAGCGCCGAAATCATCGAATCACCGCGCTCGACCAGTATCGAGGAGGCGAGGCGACGAACGTGCCAGGAAGGTGCCGCAAGCGCCTTTACGAGCAGCTCGGTGGCACGCGGGTCAGGTGAATCGGAGAGAGGCGCGAGCGCCGTCTTCATCGCTTCCGGGCTACCGGTTGCCAGTGCGTGGGCTGCTAAGTTGATAGGGTCGAACTCGTTCATCGGGTCTCCATGATACACGCGTCGGTCTTACATGTATCGACCTTCGGGCCAAGTCTTCTTCCCGTCCTCAGCGACAAAAACGAGCCGGTCACGGTGGCAAGAATGCCCTCAGGGGCCGACGGAGAGCCCATCATGAACCCGGTCCAGCCAGCCGTGTTAGTTTCACCCGGCCCCAGGCCCAGCTCAATCGCTTACGACACACCGCATGAGCCCGATCCAAGGCTCACGCAATCAATGACGTGCGAGCCCCAGGAATTCCATGTCATGGAAATTTATCCTTGGATCAGCACTTCATCCGTCCGATAGGTCGTTGGGGAAGTGCAATGTCCCGTCTCGTATCAAGTTTTCGCATGAAGTTCCCGTACCAAGGAGGATCACTCGTGTCCCTAACTCCAAAAGCTGGAGCACTCGCGCTCGCTTTGCTTGTTCCCGGCGCCGGATTCGCCAACTATCCTGATGTTCCCCCATCGCACTGGGCCCACGATGCCGTAACTAAAGTTACGCAATCAGGTCTGATGAGGGGCCGAGTCGACGGCAGATTTCACGGAAGCAAGGCCGCTTCCAGATATGACGTGGCTGTTGCGCTCGCCAAGTCCCTTGCCGAAATCGAGAACACCTGGGCGGCTCACGGTCAAAGCCCAGAGGATCTCGTTCCTTACATCGAGCAGATCAATCTTTACGTCGCCGATGAGCTCGATCACTTGAAACAAGGCCAGCGGGAGTTACGTGCCTGGATCCACGAGATCAAGGTCCAACTCGATGCGCAGGGCGGCAGACACGGAGTCTCCTCGCAACGCGCCTCCATGCCAGCCGTTCGTACGCCTGAGTCCTTCAGGAACGCGTCAGCGCCACAGGCCTCCGCCGAGAAGCCCAAGCAAATGGCTGCGTCCGCAGAGAAGATTCGTGATAACTACGGCAAGCTGGGAACCATTGAACCCGCCACTCAGGTTGCTTCCACTGGTAAACTGAGCGGCTGGCTATCGAATCTACTGGGCAAGAACAAGAGCCCTCCGGACTATCGACCGGTGGCCAGCCCTGTCGCGCACGATTCCCAGATCGGGGCCGCCATTGTAAAGTCAGTTGAAGAGCCGATGACAAAGAGCGAAGTCGACCTTTCCCATGAGGAAGTGGGCTTCATGTCTGGCGAGAGGTCGGATGAAGAAAAGCAGGCAACTCTTTTCCTCAACTCGCTCAATTCAACGAAGAAAGCGAATTCCCTGAACCCCGATGAGGAAATCGCCTCCGATTCGGACTTTGTTCCAGTCGATAGTAAACCTCCGGTCGAAGTTACCCCGGTTACCCCGGCCACCCCCATTGCTTCGGGCAAGGGTGCCGTCGGTGAGTTCGTCGTGCAGGACCAGGTCCTCAGCCTCAGTGAAAAGTCACGCTCGATTCTTGAGGAAATGCGCAAGCGTCGCGAGTAAATGAGTGGGTGCAAACCATTGCACTTCCCGATAGGAACACCCCGGGCCCATGGGCCTGGGGTTCTTTGTTTTGGTCGGTGAAATTTAGCGCCTACTGGGGTTTCGGAGGACGGAATCAGGGAATCAACTCCAGGGAATCAACTCCAGGGAATCAACTCCAGGGAATCAACTCCAGG
>Ga0066647_10000782_pt1 | contig 15760 bp, 11 predicted proteins | sample CryGeyCG2114_250_FD_59512 | JGI IMG/M metagenome (GOLD analysis project Ga0066647, IMG submission 59512) | Groundwater microbial communities from aquifer - Crystal Geyser CG18_big_fil_WC_8/21/14_2.50 | ecosystem: Environmental > Aquatic > Deep subsurface > Groundwater | place: USA: Utah: Grand... | reverse complement strand
TCATCATTGGTTTATTCTTCACGGACGGTACACTTGCTTAGCCAGAAAACCCCGTTGCGGCTCCTGTATTATCGAAGACCTGTGTGAATTTAAGGATAAAACAGAGTAGTGAGATCCTTGGATTCTTTTTCTGCGGCTTTTAAGTTTTTGTTGCCCTAAAATTAAGGTATAGATTTTCGGTAATAGATAAATTCAAGCCTCTTTTCCTTTATTTTCTTCATTACATTGGCACTCAAACGAGTAACTATAATAATTAGCACTCGTTTGAGCACCATTATGTGACTATTTAATGTATAAAATTTTCGCTTAGCTTATTAATATCACTGAACATACACTCTATATTCCCAAGGTTTCAATTTAAAGCTTGTCTGTTGAGTAAGTTTACCTTTTTGCTTACTCAATAACGCTGTATATTCTCCAGATGTTTGTGGTCAAAAATCATCTGATTTAGCAATAAAAAATTTGGCTACAGTAAGCCAAGATTTATAGTTACTGCTTATATTTGTAATAAAACTATTATAAAAACACATAAATAAAATCTAATCAGCTGTTATACTCTAATGACTCAGAGAGGGTCTTATTCTAGTATGGTTACAATTAAGCAAGTGGCTGTCCACGCAGGTGTTTCATTCAAGACAGTATCGCGAGTGGTCAATAATGATCCAACAGTCAAAAAGATTAACCGCGAGAAGGTTCTTAAAGCAATAAAAGAATTAGATTATCGCCCTAATCGTGCGGCAAGCTTAACGCGACGTAAAAAATCAAACATTTACGCAATTATTGCTGATGAACTGCTTAGTGTTCCTTATACTTTCGATATTATTCGTGGTGCCCAAGAAATTGCTTGGCAGAAAAATAAAGAACTGTTGATCCTCAATGTTAACGAAACCCAAGCGAGTATAGACAGAGCTATCGAAAGCCTTTTAGAGTATCGCGTAGAGGGTGTTATCTATTCAGCAATGTATCATCGCCAAGTTGTAATCGCTGATGAACTAAAAAAAATCCCAACTATTTTAGCTAACTGCTTCCCTGCTTCAAATAACTTTCCTTGCGTAGTACCTGATGAGCAACAAGCCGGTGAAGATATTACCGATGCATTAATACGTAAAGGCTATCGCCGAATTGCTTTCTTAAACTTAAATGAGCATATAATTGCTGCCAAAGGTCGCAAACAAGGCGTTATAAATTCATTTAAAAAGCACGGCTTACCATTAGATGATTTACTCATTGAATCGGTTATTTTTTGTCAAGCCGATGGTAGTGATATTTCTACCTCGAGAGAATCTGCGGCGCGAGTGATAGACGAGTTTAAACCTGATGCTATTATATGCGGGCAAGATCCCATGGCGCTGGAAATTTATTTTGTTGTGCATGATAAAGGAATGGTAGTTGGTAAGGACATTGGTATTGCAAGTTTTGATGATTGGGGCAGTATTCCAGAATTATTACAACCAAATTTAACCACCATGGCATTACCACATCATGCGATGGGACGTTGGGCAATGGAGTATCTTATAGAGCAGCGCACTGATATTGTTCACCACCACTTACCGTTTAAATTGATTGCTCGCAATTCGTTTTAATAGCATCTGCCTTTAATGCAAAAAACGATAATACGATAAACACACAGATAACCAAACCCAAATATTGATAGGCTAACGCAAAGCCTACATGATCATATACAACGCCTACCCCGACGGCTAACATTGATGCCACCAATTGCGTAGTAAATTGAAAGCCAATAATATAGATCATCGCTGAATAGCGAGCGTCAAAATGCATATTTATATATTTAAATAACGCAATCAGCATCAGCGGTAATTCAATTGCGTGTAACAATTTCAATAAACTAATGCTGATAGGATCACTAACAACCCCCGAGCAATATATTCGCATCGCCATCAATACACCACTTAACAGCAACGAATTTTTAACGCCCAAATAATTCACCCATTTTACAGCTAAATACAAAATAACCGCTTCAAGGATAACTTGCGCTGAAGTTAAATAGCCAAAAATTTCTCGACCTTGCTCTGGGGTGTCAAAAAAAGAGGTGTAATAAATAGCAAATTGCTGATCAAATACCGCATAAATACAACTAACACCGATCACAAACACACTTAACCGCCACAGTCCTGCGATTTTAAAAAAGGCTTTAAGCTGTTTTACAGGAGTAAAAGTTCGAGAAGGCGCTATTTCACTCTGATTTTGTGCGACCTTAACAAAGGCTAAAAAACCTATTAAGCAAACCGCCGCAATGCTTGATAACCAATAATTTAAACTAGGGGATAAATTAAACGATAAACCGGCAAAGTAGCTTGCCATGGCCCAACCCAGTGACCCCCACATTCGAGCTTTACCAAATTCAAAGTTCGTCGAGCGACTTTGTTTATCAATATAACTTTCAAGCGTCCCTACTCCAGCTAAAAATGCACATGAAAAAACGGCACCGCCTAAAATAGCAGCCAGATAAAACTGCGTTTGTAGTAGTGGCGCGTATACATAACTAACAAACGGGCCAATCAACATGATGAAAAATGCAATGAAGTAAAGTAGTGTTTTTTGTAAACCGAGTTTATCTTGCAAAATGCCGTAGCAAGGCATCACGAGTAAAGCCATGATGGAATTAATACTAAAGATAATCCCGACTTTAGCACTATTGAGGCCTACTTCTTGACTAAGCCAAATAGGAAATAATGAAAAAGAAAAAGACCATGCCATAAAATAAACAAACAAAATGACACTTAAGAGTCGATAGTTGCTACTCATATATCGCATAGCCTTGGAGAAAGATTAATGACTCTATAATAATATAGAGTCATTTTGGAAGTTATTTTTCTATTGCTATATTATTTAACTTAACGTCACTAAGCGACAAAGGCTGCTCAGAACTTACTTGTATTTTATTGTAAGGAGAGGTTGGAAAAACAATCGAGGTCATAGAGCTAACCCCTTTATTTACAAACACTTCTACCGACGCTTTATCTACCCATATCTCAACATCGTAATACTCAAGGCCCTTTTGTAATGGGGCTGTTTGTAAAGATGCAAAACCATCTTCAAAGTCTTTTAAACCTGATTGTCTGCGATCAAGTACAAGTTGCCCTTGAGCTGGGTCTAGCTGCAGCTTAGTGTATTCACCCGTATCAGAGCTAAGCACGATATCAGTAACTTGCTCAGCGTTTGATAAACTAAAGCTCACCTTAAATTGCCCAGGTTCAACAGTAAAAAGCTCATCTAACTGATAGCTATTTGCACCAGTTAGGCTTGCCTTTTGTTGTGTGTTACTCAATAAACTATCGAGTTCTTTAATAGGCTGAGATGCTAAACGCACGCCACTTGCTGTTTGCAATAAGGTTAATTCTCTGGGAATCGTCATTGCACTGCGCCATACTTCAGTGGGTACTTGGTTTGCGTATTGCCAGTTACTCATCCACCCCATAAATAAGTGTCTACCGTCTTTGACATCAGAAAAAGTGACACCTGCATAATTATCTGTGCCGTAGTCTAACCATATTGAAGGTTCGTATCTTTCATTTGCTGCATTATCAGAAAATACGATATCAGCGATTTTTATATGCCCCCAATCACCTCGTTCATTGTCGACCACTTTAATATAAGCTTGCTGGCCTTTTAATTGACTCACGTTCCATGAACGCTCTGTCATAGTACCGGTATTATTTCCGCTTGCGGTTTTAACAATCTCGCCATTAACTAACAACTGTATTGCGGTACTATTGTGATGCTTTCCGCCTGCAATCTTGAAGTTAATGAAATCATGATCGATCGCAAATGATGTTGAGGTTAATGTGCCAATTGCCTTATCAGAACCTTTAAAAGAACTGGCAATCGTATTTGCTGGTTGATCATTAACTATATGGAATGCATCACCAGATACTTGCCAATTTTTTAAACCACTCTTGAAATTAGAAAAATCAAGTCCTTGGGGGAAAACGGCTGGCGTTGCGGTAAGCATTTTTTGATAATCACTATCAAGTACAAATTTTTCACCGTCGAAATCGCCGACAAAGTATTGTGTACCAGAGCCGCCATTTGGCGCGCCTGGGTTGATGCTCACTAATAAAACATATTTATATTCATCTGTGCCTTCAATACGCACGCGAATAAGGTCTGGACACTCCCATACACCTGCGTGACTTCCCCAATCGGCGCCAAAGTTACTTTCAAATTGCCATGTTTTTAAATCTTTTGAGCTGTAAAAGCCAATATGATCATCTTGGGCCAATACCATGACCCACTGCTGGGTATCCTCATGCCAACTTACTTTAGGATCACGAAAATCACGGATCCCAGGGTTTTTTAATACCGGATTATTAGCGTATTTTTTCCATGTACGACCTTTATCGGTGCTATATGCTACGCCTTGGGTTTGAAAATCAATCGCCCCCAGTGCAGCCTTTTTATCATCGTGATAAGTAAATATAGCCACTAATGGTGGATTTTCTTTAGTGCCAAAGCCGCTACTATTTTGCCAATCAACCACCGCACTACCGGAGAAGATAGTACCGTGCTCATCAGGAAACAGCTTAATGTCTTGATGCTGCCAATGAACCATATCTTTACTAATTGCATGTCCCCAATGCATTGGCCCCCATACAGATGAATCAGGATTATGCTGGTAAAACAGATGATATTCACCTTGGTAATAAACCATACCGTTAGGATCATTCATCCAATGCTTTTTAGGGGTAAAATGAAAAGCGGGACGAAACACCTCTTTGCTAGGTTTATCTACACCCTCAAGGGCAGTTTGTTCAGTTTGATTTGTCATGCTACATGCTGCCAAAAATGATGAAATTAACACTAAATTAACGGTTCGCATCTAATGCTCCATGCTTATTATTGGTATCTAATGAAATTGCTTCTAAAGACCGTCCTTTTGTTTCTGGCATAAACCACGCAACAAAAATTAACTGCCCTAACATCATTAACGTAAAGAAAGTGAACACTTCAGTGGCACTAAAGCGCTCTAAGAAAAATGGCATAAGTAAAGTGATTGCTGCGGCAAAAAACCAATGCGTACCTGAGCCCAAAGACTGACCTTTTGAACGTACATTATTAGGAAATATTTCTGCAATGAAGACCCAAATAACGGTACCTTGGCCAATGGCATGAGCGGCAATAAATACAAATACAAACGCTACAACCGTTAAGCCGCCAGAATCCGTACTAAACGCCCATGCCACCACCGAAAGAGAAATAACATAGCCAATTGAGCCTATATACATCAGCGCACGGCGACCATACTTATCAATCAATGATAAACCTAGCATGGTAAAACATAAGTTAACCACACCGATCCCTGCGCCTGAAAGTAATGATTGATTTACATCCAAACCAGCAAGTTCAAATACACGCGGGGCATAATAAATAATAAAGTTAATGCCTGATAATTGATTAAATGCGGCAAATAAAAATGCAAATAATATGGCCTTATTGTAACTACCACCAAATAGCTTTGATTGACTGTTGTGTAACTTGTCGCGCTCAATTTCATTTAATACTTGGTCAGGATCTTCTTCACCTAAGGTAACTAAAATGGAACGCGCTTTGGTTCTCTGATTTTTCTTTTGCACTAACCAACGTGGGCTTTCAGGTGCCTTAATGATCATTAACAAATAAGCTAAGGCAGGTATTGCCTCCACACCTAACATTAAACGCCAATCAATTGAGGATGTACCTGCAATTAAAAAATTAGAAACAAACGCGACTAAGATACCAAATACAATTTGGAACTGATAAAGCGCAACCAAACGGCCACGGAACTTAGCTGGAGCAATCTCAGAAATATAGGCAGGTACAACAATTGAAGAAATCCCCACTCCCACACCGCCAATAAATCGCAATAAAGCAAAGCTGTAAACTTCAGGAGCCATGGCAGAGCCAAGTGCCGAAATAAAAAATAACACCCCGACTAAAATCAATGTGGGTTTTCTCCCCCACTTATCGCATGGGTAATTACCGGTTAATGCACCAAGTAGTGTCCCCCATAAAGCCGAAGACATAATAAAAAGACCATGAAATAACGAACTCGTATTCCATAATGCTTGAATAGGTTTATCAGCACCGGATATAACCGCGGTATCAAAACCAAATAAAAATCCAGCAACTGCAACAGTCGCTGACCAGTAAATAATTTTTTTCATAATCGCTCTTAACACGTTAAATTTAAAAGGTGGGCCGAAACCCACCATTAATTAGTAACCTGAGTTTTGTGTATACAAACCACCGCTATTAATCACCTGAGTTTGTGTATACAAGCAACCGCTATTAATAACCCGGGTTTTGTGTATACAACCCACCACTTAAAATCATTTGCTGATTCGGAATAGGTAAATACTCATCACGACCTTTAGTGAAAACAGCATCGGCCAAATAAGGTTTGCGTAACGCTTCAATTGCTAAATAACTATCAATCGTTTCTTTCGCTATTCCCCAACGCACTAAGTCAAAAAAGCGATGTCCTTCAAGCCCTAATTCTAAACGTCGCTCAAAGCGCAATGCCTCTCTTGCTTGCTCTTTAGAAACAAAACTTGTATATGAGCCAATATTATAAATACTGGCGTTGTGTAATTTACCGGTGCTATTTTTAGCGCGCTCACGAATGCGATTGATGATTGGCAATGCTTCGTCATACCGATCTAACTCAATTAACGCTTCTGCTTTCCAAAGTAATACATCAGCGTAACGAATGAGCGGTGTATTTAATGAAAAGATAGGAAATGGTCCATTCTGACCACGACAACTACAATCTGGGTGTTCAAGATCCTTCATCGCTGTAAAGTTGCCATATATCCCCGGAGCTCGAGCCCAACTATCACCGCCGTGGATCAAATTCTCGTCATATTTAAATGGTTTACCTTCCATCGCCACAGTATGATCTAGGCGAGGATCAACGGCATCGGTCACCTTGTCGTAATTGAAATCGTTAAAAGTGTCAAATAACGGTAAGCCTTGTTGATCTGTTTTAAACGCATTGACAAAATTTTCTGTTGGTACATGGAAACCACAGCAACCAAATCCTCCAGCCAATGGGGCATTTAATGCACTAGGCCAGCTTCCACGTCCATCTGGCGAACCGTCATTTAAAGAACGCTGAATAGCGAATACTGATTCTTTGCCATTTTCACTTTCAAACAAAAAGTTATTCGCGTAATCATCAAATAAGCCATATACGCCCGCCTGTTCAATTTCATTAACCAGAGCGACCACTTTTACAAGTTTATCTTTATTAATATTGATAACTTGATGTAACTCATTCTGCTCATAAGCCTGGTAGAGCAATGCTTTAGCTAAATATGCCTTAGCAGATAACGCTGAAGCTCGCCCGACATCTTTTTGAGTTTGTGGTAAATGATTGGCAGCAAACTCAAAATCAGCAGCAATTTTATCCCATAACTCCTGATCGCTCAGATCACTATTAGTCGTGAGAAGTATCTGATCTTGTGTCATTGTTTCATCAATCCACGGGATATGTTTATGATGTATTTTTAAATCAAAGTAGAAAATGCTGCGAATAAACCGCAGTTCGGATTGTTTTGCAGCACTGTCTTCAATTGCATCTGGCGCATTTGCGATTACCGCTAATGCTGAGTTGACTCTTGAAATACCGGTGTAATTACGCACCCATTTTTTGTTGTTCAAATCAATCAAATCTGGCGGGAATGACTCCATATCAGGCACTACTGGCTGATATAAAGACAAAGCATGATAAGCAAAAATATCACCAGGTCCATTACCGCCTTTATGGGCGTCTCCTGCGCGTAAATTCCCCGTCGGCCATAAAAAGTTAGGCGCGGTATAATGATCGTTACCTAGATATGAGTAGGCTGCGATGATCAACGCATCTACATTTTTACTGTTAGAAACTTGTTCTTCGGTCAATACCCCTGAAGGTGCAACATCAAGATCAGAACCACCACACGAAGCTAAAAAAAGAGCAAATGTAGTTGCTGAAAATAGCGTTTTTATTTTATTCATAATAAGTGCTCGTATCGTTTTTGTTTTAATAAATCAAAAAGTGAGGTTCACGCCTAACGTGAAACGTTTAGGATTTGGGAAGGTTCCGTTCGGAGTTTCAGGATCCTGAGTTAACGTCCCTGATGGCGTAATGGTCAATAAGTTACTTCCCTGAAAATAAATTCGTGCAGAACTTATACCGTAGTGACTTAACCACTGTTCATCGGGGGTATACCCTATAGATAAATTGCGCAATTTAAGATAGGTACCCTCTTCCCAAAATAAGCTTGATTGACGACCCTCACCATTGTTATCAATTGCAGTTAACGCAGGAACATCGGTATCAGTATTGCTGCTTGACCAAGCATTAAGAACACGATCGCCATAGTTAGAACCTATGTTGAGTGATGTAAAGTCTGTGAATCCACGCCAACCATTTCGAATTTGACCTCCTTTAACACCTTGCCAGAACATAGTGAAATCCCAGCTTTTGTATTTAAAGTTCATATTCATGCCATAGATAAAATCAGGATCGGTATCGGCAAAAAATGTTTGGTCGTTTTCATTAATAACACCATTGCCATCAAGATCCTGCCAACGAACTCTTCCTAAGCCAGCACCTGATTGAACAGCGTGAGCATCGATTTCACCTTGATTTTGAAATAAACCGTCGGCAACGTAGCCATAAACTGAATTAATAGAATGGCCAACAATTGTCTTATCAGCGCCATTGCCGCCAAAGGAGTTAACAACATCTTTTGGAAGGGAAACAACTTTATTTTTAGCGGAAGAAATATTGAAGCTTATATCAACATCAATATCATCATCTAGGCTATCGAATGAAAGGTAATCTGCGTAGCCAATTATAAATTCGAAACCTGAGTTTTCTATTGTGCCACCATTAACCCACTGCTGAGCGCCTTCACCTAGCGTCGCAATAGGGTTGGTAAGAGTTAAGATATCTTCAGTGGTTTTTTCAAACCAATCAATGCTGCCGTAAATCGTGTCGTAATGCATGCCAAAATCAATGCCAATATTTTTTTGCGTTGAAGTTTCCCACTTTAGATCATCATTACCTGTTTGAGCTTTGACAAAACCTGAAGGTAAGGTGCCGCCATTAGCGCCGCCGATATCATAAGCGGTGCCTTCATCTTGCTGATCAGTGAATAAAGACTGTGTTGCATATCGACTTAAATACGTTGTATATGTTGCATCTGTAGGAATTTCTTGGTTACCCGTTTTACCCCAACTAGCTCGTACTTTTAAGGTGCTTAAAAACTCGAAGTCATAAAATGATTCGTTGCTAATGACCCATCCCGCTGAAGCAGCTGGAAAATTACCGTAACTATTATTACTACCAAACCGAGATGAACCATCGCGACGAATAGTGAGCCCAGCGAGGTAGCGATCATCAAAGTTATAATCCATACGAGCAAAGTAAGAATCGAGTGTCCACTTATCACCATCACCTTCAACACGTACGTCTCCAGTTGCTTGTGATAAATGAGCATAATCACGATCATCAGAGGCAAAACCTGAACCAAAACCAACAGAGCCTTCATACTCATAATCGATTTGTTCTGTACCGGCTAAAAAGGTAAAACTGTGATTATCACCAACATCTAATTTATACTCTGCAGTGTTAGTCCAACTAAAACTACTATTCCAGTTTTCAGTAACTGAAAGTTGATCTCCGTAGTTTAATGAGCCAGCTTGAAACGCACGAGTATAGTTTCTGAAGTAGTATTGTCCGTAATCAAGTCCAACAGTACTTTTTAGCGTTAACCCATCAATTAATTCATATTCAAAAAAGATATTACCCATTAGTTTATTAAACCGACTGACATTATCGCGGTTCATTTCAATTATTCTAACTGGATTATCGCGGTCCGTGACACCAGGAACAGGGCCACCCCAGCCGCCTTCATCATTGTAAACGGGCACAATAGATTGTTGCTCTATTGCCAGCCCTAGAATTTCACTAGCTCTCGCATTGATGAGATTTGACTCTTGATTAGTAACAGTGAAGTTTTCGCCAATTTTTAATTTGTCGGTTAATTGGTAATCCGAATTAACTCGAAAACTAATTCGTTCAAATTCCGAACCATCAACAACACCTTCAGAATTGAAATAGCCTAAAGAAGTATAAATAGAGGCATTTTCTGAACCTCCTGATAAAGAAATGTTAAGGTCACTAACTTTAGCTGTACGGGTTACCTCATCAAACCAATTAGTGTCTGCAGGACGCTGTACTTGTTGAGGATCGGTATAAGTAGGTAAGATCACCGCGTTTAATTGGGGGTTACTGAAGTCACCATTCCAATCATAACGATATAGCGAACTGGCTGAATTTGGATTTGAACCATCATTAACAGCAGCTTGCCATACAGCTTGTCCACGTTGTTGGGTATTAAGCGGATTTAGATCATAGCTATAGTCATCTTGAGATTGGTTAGCAGAGAAATTAAAATCAAGTCCCTCATGACCTTTTTTCGTTGTAATGACTATCACGCCATTACCAGAACGTGCACCAAATATACTAGCAGCGGCTGCGTCTCGTAAAACCTGAATATCAGCAATATCATGGCTATTAAGTTCATGCATTCCTGACTTAGTAGGAATACCATCAATAACATATAGAGGGTCATTATTGCCTAATGGCCCTAAACCTTGGCCACGTATCCTTACCGTTGCAGTAGACTCCGGTGAACCATTAGTTGAAATTTGTAAGCCAGGTACTCTCCCCTGCAAGTTTTGCATTATATTACCCGAAGGCATATCAACTACATCGTCTAACTTAACAGAACTTACAGCACCTGTTAGGTCCTTTTTTTTAACACTGCCATATCCATAAGACACTTCGATAACTTCTATATCGTCATCCTCAGGAGGCTCTTGTACTTGTTCTTGTTGAGCTGCTAAAGAACTGTATGGCAAGAGCAAGCCTATTAATACAGCACTTACGCTCGCAGTAAGTGGCTTTTTACGAAACCTTTGCATTATGTGTGTCCCCAATTGATCAAATTAATTAATGTTGATATTACTCACTACAAATTAACAACGTTGTCTTTTTTTTGTTTTTAGGCTAGTTATCAAAGTCTACATATTAGAATATTTATTCAAATTCGAAGTAGCTTTTGCTGATTTAAACAACGTTGTCTTTTTAACATCAAAGAAACTAAGTTTCAACATATATTGCAAACTTTATGTATAATTCTATTTATTTTATTACCAAGATAGTCAATCTGTGCGGTTAGATAAACTCATTAATCTGCTGATGAGATAACGTTGAAGTTGCTCCGTGACATTGAGCTCACATAGCCCCAACCGCACATGCAAAATCAATCCCTTGCTGTGGTGATTTATTAAGACAAAGTTGATAACCAAGCGCCAATAAGAAGTAATATAGAGCAAAAACAGTGTTATAGACGTTTGTGGAATAACCTAAATTATAGTAATGCTTACCCTTAACCGGCAATAAATCGCTATGGCGCCGTTTAGTAACACATAAATAGTCTGTGTCTGTTTGGCTATAAATGCTCAGTTTTGTTCGAGTGATTGATATTGACTACCCCTTGATTGGTACAGGATCTTATAGCGACTTTGTTTTCGTGATCCTGGAGTATTTTTCAATAAACAAACTAATAACTATTGAATATTGTTAACAAGTCGGTATGACGCAGATGCAGTAATTGCCCTATATACGGCTAATAAACCACTTAACTTTGAAGTACCTGATTGGGTAAGATTTGAAAATGGACAAGCAATTATTTATTCCGACCAAAACGATAATAAACCAGATGTAAAATATTGAGCAAAAAGTGAAAATACATGGTTCTCTGGCCAATACCCTGCGCAAGAAGGTGAATTTTTATGCAGGTAGGACTGCTAGCCCGCCGACGTAAACTCTCATGTTTGGTTGGGCAGCTCATAAGAATACACGCTCTAATATAGGCAATGCTGATTTTGGTGGTGACTTAGCAATATATAAAGCCTCAATGACTACGTTTCACTTTATCAATACATTTATTACGTTAAATACTATGAGAGCCTAGCGACTTACCGTAACTGCGACACTTAAACACATCAATACCAGATAATATGCCAACAAACTTTTGTGAGTCTTTAGTGGCGCCGCGCTTAGACCCGTCAGCAACTAAATAATTAACCTCAGCTTTATTCATCAATGGCGGGTAGTTGTCTTCAAGAACGTAATCCCGCCCCTACTTTGGCATTGAGCTTACCAATCAGTACTCGGCGCTTTACTGCTTTATAAACATGCACCCAATTATAGTGAACAGTCCCAGCACCAAACTAACCATTAATTAACTCAGCGATTTTTACACCATAGCCTTTTTAAACAGCTCAATTTTCAAAAATCATGGTTTTATTATGAGGCTCAAACTCAAACTATCTTTTGTCGTCATTCCACACCACCCAACTAGGCGGCTTAACAAATTCGCCTCAGGTAAAATGTCGATCAAGTTGAACTGAATATGCTTAAACTGGTGCCGAGTGAGTTTAAAGTTGATGTTTATCATTGGTTTATTATTTACAGACGTTACACTTGTTTCGCCAAAAAACCGGTTGCGATTCTTGTATTAACGAAATGTTGTGTGTATTGAAAGATAAAACCGACAGAAAAGCATTGAAACTAGTTGGCCGATTTTGTAAATATCAGCGTGACATCACCTTGTCCTAATTGTTGCGACAAGCCTGAAGTATCATCGATATGCCCAATACGCGTGTATGAGTATGAGGTATTAACCTTCTTGTAGAATACAACCATAGTGCGAGAGCCCCACAGCATCAGATCGCCATTGTTGATCGTCACAGGTTGATACGGATCAGTTGATAATGATTTTGGTAACTCGGCATGCTTTTCGTTACTGTTAAGATCGTCCATGTCGAGAGTCAGTGGTAGCATGGCAGCAAATTCACGTGCTGCGCTGGTGTTGGCTAAGGTTGCTTTGAAACGATGATCTCCTATGGTTATCCACATATGCGAACTCTCCAGTTTAATGGCTGTGTGTTTAGTTGCGATAGGACTTGCCGTTAACTCAGTTGCATAGCTGCTATCGAGTGTTAAAAAAAACAGTACTAATAGCCCAATTGGTTTGATGAATGCTAAGCGCTGATGAGGTGCTATTATGAATAAGGTGTTGACCTTATGTATGTTGACAGCAACAGGGTTATTCATAATAGCGGCCTCGTAAATTTTATTGTTTGAATAGACGGATATATTTTAGTGTACTCGTGTGCGATAGGCTTGAAACGCCAGAAAAGCGCCAATGAGTAATACTGCTGCGCTTGCAATAAAAGTGCTTTGGTAGCCATCTGCATCGAAAAGTATTCCTCCGACAGTAGAGCCTAGGGCAATAGATAATTGCGCTACTGCCACCATCAAACCGCCACCGGCTTCAGCATTATTTGGCATCGCTTGCGCAAGCCAAGTCCACCACGCAACAGGTGCCGCGGTTGCAACCAGTCCCCACAGTGCAAGTAGTATTGCGACAATGAGTACATTGTTGCCGAAGGGGATCAGTGCGACGGCAATCATCGCCATAAAAGCAGGAATGCCGACAAGCAAACCATATAAAGTGCGTTTTAAGATTGTACTAATGATTAACGTGCCGATAAGCCCTGAAAATCCAATGGTAAGCAACAGCAGAGATAATGTAGATACGCTGGTATGGGTGACAGTTTCAAGGAAGGGTCTCAGGTAAGTAAATAATGCAAACTGCCCCATAAAGAAAGCACCGCATCCAGCCATGCCATAGGCAACAGCACGATTGTTAAGTGCCTTAAGAATATTCTTGGAACCTGAAGAGCTCACCTCAGTTTTCATTGCAGGTAATGCCTGCCATTGCCATATCAAGGTAATGAGCGCGATAGGAATAAGCACTAAAAAGGTACCACGCCAGCCTATAAAAGAGCCTAAATAACTGCCCAATGGCGCAGCGATAACCGTTGCTAACGCATTACCTCCATTGAAAACAGCCAATGCTTTAGGGACTTTATTAGGCGGCACTAATCGAATAGCCATCGCAGCTGACATTGACCAGAATCCGCCAATGACTACGCCTAGGACTCCGCGACCAAGCATATAAGTTAGGTAGTTTGGAGCCAGCGCTACAATGGTTCCAGAGATCCCCATCAAAATAGTTAATATTAACATTAACTTTTTGCGGTCCATGGTGCCGATCAGCGTAGGAAGTAATAAGCTGGTTAGCACGGCAAAGGCGCCGGATATTGCAATACCTTGGCCAGCCATTCCTTCAGTGATCTGTAAGTCGCTGGCAATGGGAGTTAGCAGGCTAACTGGCATAAATTCGAAGGCGATAAGCGTGAATACGCATAAAGACATTGCAAAAACGCCACTCCAGTGAGCGGTAGTATTTGCCGTATCAGAGGGTGTTCCATCATAGGTATCAGATGTAGTGGATTTCATAGATTTTTTAGTTACGCCTCGGTTTTACAAAAGTGCTATGCGTGCTCAAATAGCCCACATGGTTTAGGAAATACTGCTTAGTTAACTAAATCGTAAGTGTGGGCATTAAACATGATGCGGATTGACTTCATTAGTTAATAGGGCAAAAGGTTTACCTTGTGCCCTTCTCATCTCACTTCAAATACCCCACTATTTATTAAGCGAGGTGTTGCTTGAAGAAGCTTGTGAGCTTCTCGAACGGAATGACATCCACTTGATCATATAAATCAACATGGCTTGCGCCTGGAATAACCATCAACTCTTTTGGTTCAGCCGCATTCTCATAGGCTGTTTTAGCCATGTAGAGCGAGTGGGCTTTTTCACCATGGATAAACAACACCGGACGAGGAGAAATCTCAGAAATATAGGTCAATAAAGGCATGTTCATGAACGACAATGGCGTCGTCTGTGACCAAGCGTTACCTGAGTTGACCGCACGTGGATGGTAGCCTCGTGGTGTCATGTAATAATCATGATAGTCGAGCATAAATTGCGATTCGCCGCCTTTTAACACGTTGTAAGACGGCTGATAGGCTGGTGTGCCTTTCTCTGCATCTTGCCAACGTTGCTGACTCAGTTGCTCTAGAGTTTGTGTGCGTTGTTCTAGGGTAACACTGTCGTTATAGCCTTTTGACATAACACGCGTCATATCATACATAGTGCTTGCTACAACGGCTTTAACACGTTTATCGACCGCGACGGCATTTAATGCCATACCGCCCCAACCACAAATGCCGATCATCCCGATGCGTTCACGATCCACATTGGCTTGCATACCAATACAATCTACCGCAGCGCTAAAGTCTTCCGTATTGATGTCTGGCGAGGCAATATTGCGAGGTTCGCCGCCACTTTCACCTGTGTATGAGGGGTCAAAAGCAAGGGTGACAAAGCCTTGTTTTGCCATTATTTGCGCATACAGACCCGATGATTGCTCTTTCACCGCACCAAAAGGGCCACCTACGACGATAGCAGGCAGCTTGCCAGTGCTGTTTTTCGGCTGATAAAGATCAGCGGCAAGGGTTATGCCATAGCGGTTTTTGAAAGTGACTTTTTTATGATCGACCTTGTCACTTTTAGCAAATTTTTTGTCCCACTCATCGGTTAGTGCAATTGATGATTGAGCAAAAGCTTGGCCAGTGGTTAGCGAGGCAACCCCTAGCGCAACAATACCTGCACCAGTCATCTTCATCATATTGCGACGTCCTTCATTAGGCATATCTTGTTCAGTAGTAATCTTGGTCGTTTCAGTATGTATATCCATGGTTATTCTCCGGACAAGTTAAAATT
>Ga0066647_10000771_pt1 | contig 15898 bp, 14 predicted proteins | sample CryGeyCG2114_250_FD_59512 | JGI IMG/M metagenome (GOLD analysis project Ga0066647, IMG submission 59512) | Groundwater microbial communities from aquifer - Crystal Geyser CG18_big_fil_WC_8/21/14_2.50 | ecosystem: Environmental > Aquatic > Deep subsurface > Groundwater | place: USA: Utah: Grand... | reverse complement strand
CTTCAATGGCTGAAGTGCGCTTTTTAAGTAGACTGGCATACCAAAGATAAGCCAGAATAGCGGCTAAAGTGAGGCTAATAAATAGCGCCTGCATGGTGACATCCTTTATTATTGTTATTCACTATCATAATCATAATTTAATCAAAAGTTCATCTTTATCGATGATAGCTTAGCTAAAAAATAACCATTAAAGTATCAGTAAAGCACGAATAGATGTTAATAAGCTGTTTTAATTAACATTTTGACTATAACACAACAAATCTGCACATGTGTGACCTAAAACCGTACCGTTTACAATTAAATAGCTAACTTTATCAAACACCTAATACAATTTTAACCAGAGTGTTTTTTAAACACATTTTCAGTTTTCTATTGAATATAAACCAAAATACCGTTTAATAATGCCGACTTAATACCTTTTGAGTCAGTTTTCACTCTCTGTATCTCTTCAAAAACAATAGTCATAAAAAAGCCCAGTTAAACTGGGCTTTTTACAATCAATAATGTAAAAAATTAAATATTTTTTCTATCGTTATCGACTTTTTCATCTTCCTCTTCCGTTGGTTTTTCACGCTTACTGAAAATGCGCTCAACCACCACAAAGAATAACGGCACAAAGAAGATACCTAAGAAGGTGGAGGTCATCATACCGCCCAATACCGCAGTACCGATGGCATTTTGACTACCAGAGCCAACTCCAGAACTAATCGCTAATGGCACAACACCTAAACCAAATGCTAATGAAGTCATTAGAATTGGGCGTAAACGCACACGTACCGCATGTAATGTTGCCTCAATTAGCCCAGATCCTTTTTCGTAATATTCCTTGGCAAACTCGACAATTAGAATGGCGTTTTTAGTCGCCAGGCCCACCGTGGTTAACAGACCGACTTGGAAGAATACGTCGTTAGGTAAACCGCGACCATTCATTGCCAATAGCGCCCCAATAATCCCTAGTGGTACCACTAAAATCACCGATAAAGGCACTGACCAGCTTTCATACAGAGCAGCCAATACCAAGAACACAATTAGGATAGATAAAGCATACAAACTAGGTGCTTGATTACCCGACAAACGTTCTTCGTACGACAAACCATTCCACTCTAAGCCGTACCCTGGAGGAAGCTGCTTGGCCATCTCCTCTAATGCATCCATCGCGTCACCAGTGCTATAACCCGGTGCTGTTGAGCCTTGAATATTGACCGCGGGTACACCGTTAAAGCGCTGTAATTGTGGTGAGCCAAATTCCCAAGTACCGGATGCAAATGCCGAAAACGGTACCATTTCACCATTATTGTTACGTACATACCAAGAGTCTAAATCACCAGGTTGCATACGATATTTAGCATCCCCCTGAACATAAACCTTTTTAACTCGGCCACGGTCAATAAAGTCATTCACATATGACCCACCCCATGCGGTACCCAGCACGCTGTTGACGCTATTAATATCAATATCTAAAGCACGCAATTTAGCGTGATCAATATTAATTTTGTATATCGGCGCATCTTCCTGACCATTTGGACGAACCCCAACAAGATTCGAGTTTTGTGAAGCCATGCCTAATAATTGATTACGCGCTTCAATTAACTTGGCGTGTCCTTGACCATTTAAGTCTTTCAGGTAGACATCAAAACCATTTGCAGTACCAAGCTCGATCACTGATGGCGGTACAAAGGCAAACACTAACGCCTCTTTAATTTGCGCAAAGTGACCCATGGCTCGTCCTGCCAATGATTTAACATCTTCACCCGGTGCTTCACGTTCAGACCAATCTTTTAAACCCACAAACGCAAGTCCCATATTTTGCCCAGAACCAGCAAAACTGAAACCTGAAACGGTAAAGACTGACCTCACAATGTCTTTTTCTTCAGTAAGATAATAATTAGAAACGTCTTTTAATACCTTAACCGTGCTTTCTTGGGTGGAGTTAGTTGGCAAAATCGCTTGTGTAAACAAGATACCTTGGTCTTCATCGGGTAAGAATGCCGTTGGCATGCGTAAGAAAATCCAACCCACAGCAATAACTAAACCAACATAAATCAGCATGACTCTAAAAGAACGCTTAAGAATACTGCCGACACTTGATTCATAACGCGATGTCATTGCATCAAACTTACGGTTAAACCAGCCAAAGAACCCTGTATCTGCGTAGGAATGACCTTTTTCGATTGGTTTTAACATGGTGGCACATAATGCCGGCGTTAACACGATGGCGACAAACACCGATAAAGCCATCGCTGAAACAATAGTAATAGAGAACTGACGATAAATGACCCCGGTGGAGCCAGACATAAATGCCATTGGTACGAACACCGCCGACAAGGTCAAACCGATACCGACTAAGGCACTGGTAATTTGATCCATTGATTTTCGGGTTGCCTCAAGCGGACTTAAGCCTTCTTCAGACATTACGCGTTCAACGTTTTCAACCACAACAATCGCATCATCTACTAGCAAACCAATCGCCAATACCATGGCAAACATGGTTAAGGTATTAATGGTAAAACCGGCTGCAGATAACACAGCAAATGTTCCTAATAACACCACAGGCACAGCGATTGTTGGAATAAGTGTTGCTCTAAAATTTTGTAAAAACAGGTACATGATCAAGAACACCAACACTATGGCTTCTATCAATGTATGCACCACACCTTCGATTGATTGCTCAACGAACGGCGTTGTATCATAGGGATAAACCACCTCAAGCCCTTGAGGGAAAAACTCTTTCATCTCATTAACTTTGGCTTTAATACCCTCTGCAGTGTCTAACGCATTCGCACCGGTGGCTAATTTAAACGCTAAACCAGATGCGGGTTTACCATTATAATATGAGTCTACCGCGTAGCTTTCTGCGCCTAATTCCACTCTGGCAACATCGGCTAGAAAAACGTTGGCGCCCGACGAATCAGATTTAACAATAATTTTCTTAAACTGCTCTGGTGTTTGTAAGCGGCTTTGTGCTGATACCGTCGCGTTAAGCTCTTGACCCGCAACCGAAGGCGCACCACCTAATTGACCCGCTGATATCTGAGCATTTTGCTCACGTATTGCAGCAATGACATCAATACTGGTTAGTTTGTATTGGGTTAACTTAAGCGGGTCTAACCAAATACGCATTGCGTACTGCGCACCAAAAAGTGTCAGTTCACCCACACCAGGTACACGGCTCATTGGGTCTTGTACGTTGGCAGCAACATAATCGGCAATATCGCTTTTCCCCATTGAACCATCAGCAGACACAAAGCCAAGCACCATTAAAAAGCCCGAGCTGGACTTGTTAACTTGTACACCTTGTTGCTGAACTTCAGTGGGTAATAACGGAGTAGCCGCTTGCAGCTTATTCTGAACTTGTACTTGAGCAATATCAGGATCGGCCTCAGCATTAAACGTCAGGGTAATCTTCGCATTACCAAAACTGTCACTGGTCGATGAGATATAACGTAAGTGATCCAGCCCGGTCATGCGCTGCTCAATCACCTGAGTAACCGTGTCTTCCATGGTTTTAGCCGAAGCACCAGGATAGAAAGCACTGATCACCACTGTTGGCGGTGCAATACTCGGATACTGTGCAATGGGCAAGCCTTTAATGGCTAACACACCCGCGAGCATAATTAATAATGCAATCACCCAAGCAAAAATAGGGCGATCAATAAAAAAGCGAGCCATAATGATTCCCTATTTTTGTGGTTGGTCAGCCGTTAACGCCTGAGCTGAAACAGGTGCACCAGGACGAATTTTTTGCAATCCTTCGACAATTAATTTATCGCCAACAGACAAACCATCAACAATGCGCCATTGATTACCAATCACTTCAGCTGTTTTTACCACGCGCATTTCAACATTACTGTCTTGATTAACTATCATTGCGACAGCTTCACCTTTAGAGTTACGCGTAATGGCACGTTGTGGCACTAAAATCGCTTGTGGATCTTGGCCAGCATTGAGCAATGCACGAACATACATACCCGGTAACAGTATTCCGTCTGGGTTAGGAAACTCAGCGCGAAGGGTTACAGAGCCAGTCGTTTCATCAACGTTAACTTCAGCAAATTGTAGAATGCCTTGTTGTTCGTAGGTGCTACCATCTTCAAGGATTAAGGTTACTTTAGCATTTTCACTTTCCAGTAACTGCCCAGAACGTAAGTTAGCTTTTAAACGTAACAGCTGCGCACTTGACTGCACTATGTCGATATTAATGGGATCAAGCTGTTGAATTGTCGCTAACGTATTGCTTTGGTTTGCCGTCACCAAGGCGCCGGCAGTCACTGATGATTTGCCAATACGACCAGAAATCGGTGCTTTAACTTCAGTATATTCAGTGTTAATTGTCGCAGTATTAATCGCGGCTTTAGCAACCACAACCGCAGCTTGTGCTTCTTTATATGCCGCTTCAGTCTCGTCAAAATCTTGCTTACTGATCGCATTGGTTTTAACTAACTTGTCATAACGCGCTGCTTTGGCTTTAGCGGAAGCTAAACCAGCATTGGCACTCGCAAGATCGGCTTGCGCACTTACCAGTGCAGCTTTATAGGTTGCGGCGTCAATTTGATACAGTGATTGACCTTGCTTAACTTCAGTCCCTTCAGTAAAGGCACGTTTAGTGATAATACCTGTGACTTGCGGTCGTACTTCGGCTTCTAAATACGCACGACTGCGGCCAGGTAGCTCAACTTGAATCGCTTGCGAAATCGCTTCAACGGTCATCACGCCAACAGGTGTAGGTGGTCGCGGTTGTTGTGACTGGGCATTTTCATCCCCTTTACCACAAGCGGTAATCCATAATGCAGCAGAAATAACTGCGGCGACTTTCAATGCTTTGTGCATGAGTGCTCCTACTCCAATTTATTTTCAATATGCGCCACTCGATCTTGAGTAGCCGATTTGAAAATAGCTAATATTAAACTTTAAAATTTTCTGTGTACTTTATCGCATAGGTATAAAATTCAAACAACTTAGCTGATGCGAATAAATTGTAAATAAATAATAAGCTTACGTTATATATACTTAAAAAGTTAACAAATTGTGCTATTCGAGTGAGTAATAAAACAAGCTCGATCAATTATTTCATTCTTAACACTATTTATTAACATCTCAGCTGGATCAATTTGTGGGTTAACAACCGCACCAATGTTCACCAGTAATACACTAACCTAGTGGTTGTTGATGACAAGCTTATTTAAACCATCAATCTTTTATACTGCAAGCATACTATAGCCAGCATTACTCGCCAGCTTGATAATTAGCCAACCATTTGAGTATCATTAAAAGTCAGCAAGCTCATATTATATTTAGTTAATTGACTGATACGCCCAAAAGACTCAAACCAATCATGTAATGGTAAATTAAACGGGCTATTTTACTTACTTTATCACCTTAGCGTTAACATCAATATGAGTCTGTGAGCATGGCAATGACAACATCTGGATATCGCGTGGTAATTTATTATAGGCGCCCATAGCAAACATGCTGAGTCAAACAGCCAAAAAGAGTTATCAATTTGTAAAAGCCATTAAAATAGCCACTGTTAAACAATACATTATGCCATTAGCCTTACATGCCATCAGGCGATTTAATTTCAATGCCCTTTGTGGCTGACTAAGATGATCCTCTGCCACCACCAATAGCTCAAAGCAGTCTGATTAAAAGTTTGAGGAACATAATGATAGTGTTTATCACCCTTAAATCTGCAACTATTTTTAACTATTGCTTCAAAAAGTAAACTACACAGTGTAGTTTAATAATCCATTGTTGAAAAGTAAACTGCTCAGTGTAAAATATTACAATAAGATCGCTTAGATGAAACCAATGAACTCAGAAAAACAAACACGTAGCCAATTAAAACGTGCTGCGATTATAGAGGCCGCCAGAACAACCTTTAAATCATTAGGGGTTACGGCTACCAGTATGGATAAGTTAGCCGAAGTGGCTGGGGTGTCTAAACGAACAGTCTATAATCACTTTGCGACTAAAGAAGCGTTAGTCATGACTTTAATGACTGATTTGTGGGAGCAAGCATTATCTCAACCCACTGTAGCGTATGACGCGCATCAACCTTTAGAAGCACAATTACAGCAGTTAGTACGTGACGATATGGACTACTTACAATCAAAAGAACACATTGAAGTGTCGCGTATGTTAATTGGTCATTTGTTCTATACCACTGAAATGCAGCAAGAATTACAAAAAGTGATCAAAGAAGAGAATGCCATTTTACGTTGGATTAAAGCGGCCACGCAAGATGAGCGATTAAGCGTGACAGATGTCGAGCAAGCGCAAGCAGAATTGCAGAGTTTGATAAAAGGCCAATGTTTTTGGCCATTAATCTTTCAAGTTGAAGAGCCACTGAACGACGAACAAAAACAACAGATTGCCGCCAATATTACTGCCATGTTTTTATGTCGTTATAAGGTTTAACCGCATCGTTTAAAGCATGAAAAATTAAACGCGATTATCGCCCACGCCCAATGAAATAGTCCGGCTAATTTGCGCCAAGCTCATGCCCGACTCTTGTTGCCAATGATTAAAAGCCGCTTGGGTTTGGCGTAAAGCCGTTTGCGATGTAAAGCCAGCATCAACCACGTTATGGCCAGTTAAATAGGCTTGAACATCTTGGCTTAATAAAAAGGTATCTTTACCAATTGCCCGTAAAAAATAGGGCCCAGTATTACCGCCTAAACGAGTGCCGCGCTTTTTAAGCACTTGCCATAAACCGGTAATATCATCGCTTGGCCAATGAGCAATAAACTCCGCAAAACTTCCATGCTCTTGGTTAATGTGTTGGATCATATAGGCATTATCAACAATCGCCTGTGTTTTCTTTTGATGACGAATAAGCTCAGGGTCGGTTGCACGCTGTTGAATTTGATCGGGTGAAAGCATCAGTACCTTCATCGGCTCAAAACCAAAAAAAGCTTTCTCATAGGCAGGCCATTTGTTATCAACCACTCGCCACACAAATCCACTTTGAAACACCCGCTTGCTCATCACAGACAGCAATTGAGCATCAGTATATTGGCTGATTTCGTCAATATCGAGAGTATCCGGTAACATCGACTTCACTACTGCAGGTCCGCCTTTACGCTCACAGGCTCGAGCCCAAATATCGCTGAATTTTTCTAACCTTGCCACGCTTCACCCTCACTACAATATCAATTATATAAACACTCATCACTGGTACGTAATCTTGTACCATCCAGTTTACTTTAGAATGTTATTCACATAATGATAATTAAATATTACGTTGTTTTTTAAGCTGTAAAAACTGTTTCCATTTAACCACTTCCGCTGGCATCTCTGGCACATCGCCAGTGAAACCGGCTGCCGCAATTAAGGTTTCTATCGGCACTTGTTTACCGCGACACATAAATACACCGCGTACATGAGCAATACAATGTAAGCCGCGCTCGGTGTGCATCCGATGCTCAATATAAAAATACTTTTCATCCCAGCCAACAATTTTGGTGTTTATGGTAAATTTTTCAAATGGCTTAATATCGCGGATATAAGTAAACTCAGCAGCATTCACAATAGGTAACCATCTGTTTTTTAAAAATGCCTTCATCAAGCCCATTTCGGCTATCAAATAAGTGCGGGCTAGATCCATAAAGGCTGGATAGCGGGAGTTAGTCAGGTGTAAATTGATGTCACAATCTAATGGCAACACACGATAATCAATCCGGCTAGTACCTAAAAAACCGATGCGTTTACAATGCCCTATACGCCATATAAACAACCAAATAAAACGAAAATACAAATTCATTAACTGTGACTCCTGATATAAACGCATCAGGCTAACAAAGGTCATACCAGTGAGCAAGCTCGTTCAACTCATTAAACAATAGAGATTTGCATCCAGTGATTAAGATAACTGAACCTAGGTATTGCTGCGCTGTAAAATAAGCATTAGTAATGCTTTATTACATTAATGAGATCGATACCCCTTTTCATCTTAATCTTAACTGATTAACATAGTTGCGTGTTTTGCTGAGCCAGCAGTCTGAGCTTAGATGTTTAACACACACATATTGTTTTTAATTCTCAGGGCGGGGCGCAATTCCCCACCGGCGGTATACTTGAAAAAGTGAGCCCGCGAGCGCTCGATTCGTCGAGGTCAGCAGATCTGGTGACTTAGGTATTTACTCATGAGTAATGTCTAACAGTCCAGAGCCGACGGTTATAGTCCGGATGAGAGAGAATAGAGATACATCAATTAGCCTAGGCTATTGATGCAATTTGTTTTGGATTTAGATCCCTCTTTACAAGCCCTGATTCTGGTCATTTTAGGAGTACAACCATGAATCAGTTATCACTACTTGCCGAATTTGGCGAACCAATCACCCGTGTAGAAAATGCATTAGCAGCGCTAAGAGAAGGCCGAGGCGTATTACTACTCGATGATGAAGACCGCGAAAATGAAGGCGACATTATTTATTCTGTCGAGCACTTAACCACAGCCCAAATGGCATTAATGATCCGCGAATGCAGCGGCATTGTGTGTTTATGCTTAACCGACGAACACGCCAACAAGTTACAATTGCCGCCAATGGTTATCAATAACAACAGCGCCAACCAAACTGCGTTTACCATCTCCATTGAAGCAAAGCATGGAGTGACCACTGGCGTTTCCGCTCAAGATCGTGTTACTACCATTAAAACTGCGGCAAACCGCGATGCCAAAGCATCAGACTTGGCTCATCCTGGACACGTATTCCCATTACGTGCTCGCGCTGGCGGAGTGATGTCTCGTCGTGGTCATACCGAAGGCACCGTCGACTTAATGCAAATGGCAGGCTTAATGCCAGCTGGCGTATTATGCGAACTGGCCAACGAAGATGGCAGCATGGCCAAAACACCAGAAATTATCGCCTTTGGCCTTAAGCACAACATGCCTGTACTCACCATCGAAGACATGGTGATGTACCGCAACCAGTACGATTTAAAACTGGCATAATATGTTACTAATACGTCATTCATAAGCAGACTTGTCTGCAGTGAATGAAGATGAAATAACAAGATTAAGAGGTGCTAAGCACCTCTTTTTTTATGCTTGAAATCATGAAGATTATAGAAAATAAGGCCTTATGAGTTAATCCTCGTATGACTTGTTATTTGCCATCCATAACCTCTCTTCCTCACCCCGAGGACTACCACCGCATAACTCTCATTTGAACTCAACGAGTATGTTTACGCTATGCAACACTTTACATTGCAGACTGAAAAAAGCAGGATAAATAACCTCAAAATATATTGCTCACGGCTACCCTTGAGAGTTAGCCAATATTAAATAAAGGACGCTTATGAGCAAATGGAGCACCACTAGCACACTTTCGCTGTACTTAACGCTAATCGGCTCAATTAGTGTAGCCAGATTTGTGACATATTCGTTGGAAGATAATTTTACCGGGTTATCTGACTTACCCCGTATCGTTGATATCGGTATTTATGCCGCCCTAATGACAGTGTTTTATTATTTTTTCGGCCAATTTTTTAACTGGTTGTACTCTGAAGTTCAAAAAAATAACGACGAAAATTCAACTGAGGATAATAAATTGGAGAGGTAACATTGAATAGTTATACCAAAAATATCACTCCTTACGTGCAAGAGCAGTTATCTAAAGCAGATCAATCCGACCGTTTAGGTAATGTTGCAGATTCATTTGTTTACCTTGAGAATGCTCACGTGCTTGGGCAGGAATCAACCTATTGGCATGTAAAAGTGCATTATTTAATGCTGCGTTGGGCAATAAAACAGCGTGATATGAATGAAGCCATAGGTCAAATGATTCGTATCATTGGGGCGGTTTTATTCACTGCAATAAAAGGCGTACCAACGGGGAACACTGGCGGTAGCAATGTTAGCCTAGTAAAAGTCATGCCCATTAAACCAGAGCATGCCGAGATCATAGCGAAAGTAAAAAAACAACATAACTCAACGAGCGAAAAAGATTAATAGACGCCTAGCTACATCATACTGTAAGCCAATAATGGAATGTTAAATACATTACCGGGTAACACAAAGACATCTCTAAACATGGTACATGGGAGGTTCACATGAAACGAGTCACAGGTATCGGCGGCATATTTTTTAAAGCAAAAGATGAACCTGCATTACAAGCTTGGTACAAGCGTCATCTCGGCATTGATGTTCAGGAATGGGGCGGCACGGCTTTCTCTTGGAGCGACTCAAATAACAAACCCGTAGGTGGAACGACTATCTGGGCGGTGAGTTCAGAGAAAAGCGACCAATTTGCTCCAAGCCAAGCCCCATTTATGATCAATTACCGAGTTGAAGACCTCAAAGCTGTCGTCGCAGCCCTAAAAACTGAAGGCTGTAACGTCCTCGATAAGATAGATGAGTCTGAATTTGGCAAGTTTGCGTGGGTGATCGATCCTGAAGGTAATAAAGTCGAATTATGGCAACCGCCTTTAGGTCAATAATAATGCTGAATGTAGCCATTTGCAGGGTAAAAAATAAATGATGAACATGAAAGCATTTTCGACGTTAGCCGGATTATCTTCTCATACGCTGCGATATTATGAAAAAGTCGGTTTACTCAACAAGATTCAGCGAAACAGCAGTGGCCATCGAGTCTACACAGCTAAAGATTTAGAATGGATTACGTTTATCAAACGCCTCAAAGACACTGGCATGCCTTTAGTAAAAATTCAAGAATACGCCCAATTGCGAGCATTAGGGCAAAGTACAGTGCTAGATCGCCAACAACTACTTGAGCATCACAAAGACCAGTTGCAAGCTCACATTAAACGCCAGCAACAACATTTACTGGCGCTAGAAAACAAAATTAATTTGTATAAAGCTAATAAAGTCAGTTGACTTAGAGTTAACTCTAACTTGTAAGGTGTGACTTCTACTTATCAATAGGAGTACATCAATGTCAAATTCAAGATTCACTTTAGGTCTGGAACAGTTGTCCAAAATTGACGGTGAAGCAGGTCATAATGTTATCGAAAGCCTACAAGATATTTGCCCTGACTTAGCTCGATTTACCATTGAATATCCGTTTGGCGATATATATACCCGACCCGGTTTGGATGTAAAGTCGCGAGAAATAGCCACTGTTGCTGCACTGACCGCATTAGGTAATTGTAAACCTCAGCTCAAGGTTCATCTGAGTGCGGCTTTAAATGTCGGTTGCAGCGAAGAGGAAGTAAAAGAAGTATTATTACAAATGTTAGTATATGCTGGTTTTCCTGCGGCATTAAACGCTATGTTCGCCTTTAAAGAAGTGCTTCAAGAGCGAAAACCAGAATAAGCAAGTTGCGATTAATTGTGAGTCCATAACAAGGACCAGCTTAAGAGCCGCTTATGCTCCAACACTGACGTTAACGAAATGATTATGCCCAAGACTCTAGCTTATAACTCAATAGAAAGCTGGTTCAATATGGCCCTAACTTGTTCATCATCCTCTGCAAATTGAATACCTACGTTAACTTTTCCGTTCTCAAAGCGACTATTGCACACCTTCGCGGGAATGGTTATTTCAGTATCGTTGGGTGAACGCATAATGATGAAAATATCTTTCGGATTAACTTTAACTTTCGAGTTATCAGTTTTGAATACAAAACCACAGCCTTTGGCAGAAATATCCGAAATAATGCCTTTTAATTGGGATAGTTTTTTTACATCATCATCGTCTCTTGTGACAATAGATGCAGGTATATGAGTCACAAAACGTTGATGAGTGCGAAGCTGACGGTTTTCTATTTTAGCGGGATAACTTAAGAAGATAAATTTTTCAGGGATTTTAGTGATATTTCTAATGGTCGATCGAAATGCATAACACTCGCCTTGCTGGCCCTCCAATAAATAACGAACCACCACAACATTACCTTCCACAAGCACATCACTGTAGTTACTCATATTCTGAGGAGCTGGATGCTTGAGGATAATATATTGACCTAGATCGTACCCGACCAACATTGCTTTAAGACGCAATTTAACGGGATGGTCGATCTGTAAATCAACAATTTTTCCGGGAGTTAACTCGAAAAATATAGCGTTGGGTGTGGTTGTCAATGTTCTGGATCCATGGGAGTTTGATGATAAATTTACAACCGTAAATGTATGCTGTGAATAAAACCAAAACAATAGTTATACACAGTTTAAAACTAAAAAGATGTCGCCAAATTAAATTAATTAAATCTTTATTGAATATTCATTACTCAATAAAGATTAATTAGTCAGTTAATAAGAGGCACGAGTTAAGTACCTCTTATGTTTGAATCCATCCAATTACACCGCAATACCACTGTGACGCAGTAACGCATCAGTGTTTGGTTCACGGCCCATAAAGCGTTTAAATAACGCCATCGGCTCTTCACTGCCGCCCATCTCAAGAATGTTGTTTAAAAAGCTTCTACCAGTGTCAGCATTAAAAATACCTTCGGCTTCAAAACGCGAAAAAGCATCAGCGGAGAGTACTTCGGCCCATTTATAACTATAGTAACCTGCCGCATAACCACCAGCAAAAATATGAGCAAAACCATGCTGAAAACGATTAAAGCTTGGTGGGGTTAATACCGCAATCTGGCTGCGTACTTGGTCTAAAATGCCTTGAATATCGACACCTTTTGCTGGGTCAAATTCGTGATGCATTCTAAAGTCAAATAATGAAAACTCAAGTTGGCGCACCATCATCATGCCAGACTGGAAATTTTTAGCTGCCAGCATTTTATCCAGCAAGGCTTTTGGTAATGGTTCACCAGTTTCATAATGACCAGAAATTTCCGCTAACGCTTCTTCTTGCCAGCACCAGTTTTCCATAAACTGGCTTGGTAACTCTACTGCGTCCCAAGGCACACCATTGATACCAGACACGCCACCAACATCTACCTTGGTGAGCATATGGTGAATGCCGTGGCCAAACTCATGGAACAAGGTGGTTACTTCATCATGGGTAAATAATGCCGGTTTGCCATCCACTGGGCCATTAAAGTTACAAGTTAAATACGCTACCGGTTTTTGCAAACCCGTAGAGGTCATACGGCGACCGCGACAATCATCCATCCATGCACCGCCACGCTTACCGCTGCGAGCATATAAATCTAAGTAGAAGCTACCGCGATGGTGTTTTTGATCATCAAAAATATCAAAGAAACGCACGTCTTTATGCCAAGTGTCGACACCTTTCTGCTCACTAATAGTTAAGCCGAATAAACGGTTTACAGTATAAAATAAACCTGACAAGACTTTATCTTCAGGGAAGTACGGGCGTAATATTTCTTGTGACACTTGGTATTTATGCTGTTGCAGTTTTTCAGCGTAAAAACTTAAGTCCCATGATGCCATTTCGCTCACGTCATAATGCTCTTTAGCAAACGCACGTAGCTCGGCTAATTCAGTGGCTGCCTGATCTTTAGAACGCTCGCCTAATTCATTTAAAAAGCCCAGTACTTGCGCTGGATTTTCTGCCATTTTAGTGGCTAATGATTTATCAGCGTAGCTAGCAAAGCCGAGTAAATTAGCTAACTCGTGACGCAGTGCGACGATTTCATTCATATTGTTGGTGTTATCAAACTCACCAGCATTAGGGCCTTGATCAGACGCACGAGTCACAAATGCACGGTAACATTCTTCACGTAACTCACGATTTTCGCTGTAGGTCATCACAGGTAAATAAGACGGGAAATCAAGTGTGAATAACCAACCTTTTAGCTCTTTAGCATCCGCCATTGCTTTGGCAGCTGAAATCGCTGATTCCGGTAAACCGGCTAAATCGGCTTGGTCAGTAATCAACTTGGTCCACGCTTCGGTAGCATCTAACAGTTGATTCGAAAAGTGACTAGTTAACTCAGATAAACGTTTAACAATCTCACCATAACGTGCTTTTTGGTTATCGTCTAAGCCGATACCAGACAATTCAAAATCGAGTAAGCTTTGCTCTATGACCATTTTTTGCGCTTGGGTTAACGCAGTAAATTCAGCAGATTGATGGATCGATTTGTACGCTTCGTACAACCCCTGATGTTGACCAACATAAGTGCCGTAATCAGACAAAAGCGGCAAGCAAGCATCGTGTGCATCGCGTAATTCATCACTACTGATCACTGAGTTCATGTGTGACACAGGTGACCATGCTTTACTTAATTGATCATCGATCTCTTCAAGGGGTGCAATTAGATTATCCCAAGTGTATGAGCTATTTTTAGCTAATAGCTCATCAATGGTTTCACGACATTTGGCAATCGCTTGCTCAACAGCAGGCTGAATGTGTTCAGGTTTGATTTTTGAAAATTCTGGTAATTCTGCGCCACTTAGCAATGGATTGCTCATAAAGATTCCTCGAAATATTTCGCGTGAGTATTTAGCTTATATTGGGTTAAATAATGCCATTTTCAAGCATTGGAGCAATTTATCCTAACAAATATAACCAGCATTTCTAATACACCCGATGATATTTCCATTGCCCATTTTCGAGGGTACGCTAGCAGATCCATTACAGCATATGCTTTCTGCTTAACCGATTTATCAAAAGAATAGAATGACCAGGCTCCCACTTTAATTTGCTACTTGAGCAAAATATCTAATATTCAACAGAAGTCTCAAATAAGACTTATTATCATTTAATTAATTTTTAAAAAGGCTAACATACGCGGCATCAACATCTCTCTAGCAATATTGTAAGTATGAGCAAGATAAGTATGTCCTTTGATTGTTACCTGCCAAGTCAGAAGCATTGTGTCTGCTATTTTTGGGTTGCTCTCTTTATTGCAATAACGTTTCCCTTAACATCCACGCTTGCCATGGCAGACGACCAGCCAATAATGGCGTTAGATGTTGCCTGGAATGATCATTATATTAGCCAAGGACGCAATAACTTAGCCAACGGTGGGATTGTTTGGGGTGTCGCCAGTGTTGCACAAGATAACTTAGTCGCTTTCGCCATTGCTGGACGCGCGACTCAAGTTCACTATATTGAATGGAATGCAGGTCTAGAATACACCCTCCAACTTCATGATGAAGTTGATCTCTCCCTGGGTTATCAGCGCGTAGAGTGTTATGGCGCTGAACGCACATCTGACAATGAATTTTTCAGTTCATTAACCTATAACGGTATTCGCTGGCTGGTACCAACCATTAACTACACGTTTGCCACTGAAGCGGCGGGCTACTTTGTGGAGCTCAGTTTACACAGTCCATGGGATATTAACGAGCGGCTCACATTAACCCCCTATTTAGTACATGGCGTTGATTTTCAGTACAGCAGCGAACAACACAATGGCGCTAACCATGTGCAATTTGGTTTAGAAGCACTGTACCAATTAACAGCTAACCTAACGGTTTCAGCACAACTTAGCCGCACTATTGCTCTAGAGGACATCAAGCTGCAAGCCCGTACCGAAAATCATCAAGGCAGTCTAGATACAACCTATACAGGTGTGCACATAAGCTGGACGTTTTGAAGCCTTAGGCTCGCAATTTAATCATCTGCGACTACACTTAATGACCAAGATTAAGCTATGCAAGGAACGCATATGTTTACCCGCCAAGTGCAATTCGCCACCTTATGTGCCGTGCAATGGATAACCTTATTAAGTGCTCCAATATTATATGCTGGAGAACTCAGTGAGTTAACTCAAGCATCGACGAATAAAGCCGTATCACTCACTAATGACAATGCCAAAAACTTACCACTACAATCTGCCAGTGATAGCCAAGGTAATACGATTAGCTTACCCAGCGACACCCGCTCAGCATTAGAATATCGCGCCGATGAAATCTACCTCAAACCTAGCCTACAAAAGCTTATTAAAGCCAACCAACAAACCAATACCTCATCACGCCAAGCTGGCATCAATGTTGTGGACGATCCTAGCTGTCGTTGGCTAAATAACCGTATAAAGCACTTAACCAAACAACAAAGACAAAATCAAA
>Ga0066647_10000689_pt1 | contig 16832 bp, 25 predicted proteins | sample CryGeyCG2114_250_FD_59512 | JGI IMG/M metagenome (GOLD analysis project Ga0066647, IMG submission 59512) | Groundwater microbial communities from aquifer - Crystal Geyser CG18_big_fil_WC_8/21/14_2.50 | ecosystem: Environmental > Aquatic > Deep subsurface > Groundwater | place: USA: Utah: Grand... | reverse complement strand
CTGCCGATAAAAAGCCAGTTCCTATGATTGCGATAGTCTCTCCATAACTGTTAAGCTCTCTAATCCAAGAAGCAATCACATCGGTAAGTCCTGCATTTTTAAGACCATAGACAACAACATAAAGCCCTATACTAAACCAAACAACCTGCCATGGTGCGGACTTTATAGTCTCTATTGGTTTGACTGCTTTATAATGGTTTGCTATCGCTAAAAAGAGCAATGCACCGCCAAGAGCAAAAACAGATACTGGCATGTGGAAATAATCACCAATAAAATAGCCACCCATTAAAAGTGCTAAAAAAATCCATGAAAATCTAAACATCGTCTGATTTTTTATGACAGAAGAGGCTTCTGGCAGTTTGGAGATATCAATGACACGAGGAATATCTTTACGAAAATAAATCCATAGCACAACAATCGAAGCAAAGATACTCAGCATATTTGGAAGAAACATATTTTGGAGATATTCAACAAAGCCTATATCGAAATAGCCAGCCGTCACAATGTTTGTGAGGTTAGAGATGATAAGCGGATTAGAAGCACTATCTCCAATAAATCCTCCTGCCATTAAAAAAGCAAAAATAGCAAGTGGGTTCATCTTAAGATACTTCATCTTCGCAAGTAAAATCGGTGTAAGTATCAGAGCCGCTCCATCATTTGCAAAAAATGCCGCTACAAGAGCACCTAAAATAAGGATGTAAACAAACATCTTATCTCCATTTCCTCCACTGAGTTTTGCCATTTTCAGCGCAGCCCACTCAAAGAAACCTATCGCATCGAGCACTAAGGAGAGGATAATTATCCCAATAAAAGAGAGTGTTGCATCCCATACAATCTCTGTAACAACAAAGACATCTGCTACACTGACCACACCAAAAAGAAGTGCTACAAGAGCACCAAAAATAGCCGAAGTTCCTATCTGTAAACCACGCGGTTGCCAGATTATAAATAGTAGTGTGATTAAAAAAACACCCAATGCTGTTGCCATGACTCTCTCCTCTTTAAGTCCGAAACTATAGCAAAATTAAACATATAAATCAATATATGTTGATATAGTAATGTTTTTCTGCTACAATTCTTCAGACGGAGGAAGAGTATGGAAACTTTTTTAAGAAGCATTTCGGCACTCAATGATGAAACAAGAGTGTTGCTGTTACGCTTTATTGATACAAATGGTGAGTGCTGTGTATGTGATTTGCAATCCTCTTTAGATATGATACAGTCGCGTCTCTCTCGACATCTTAAGATTTTAAAAGATGCAGGTTTCTTACGCGTTGAGCGTAAAGGAACTTGGGCGTACTACTCTATAAAAACACCACTAGAGCGATATGCAAGCGAAACACTTCAAGAGATAAGAGTCTTGCCAATCACCCTTCCACCTCTTAAAAAATCATCCGATTCAGGAGTATGCACCCTATGAATAAAAAGAAAAAAGTTCTCATCCTTTGCACAGGAAATAGTTGCCGTTCTATCATGGCAGAAGCTTTAATTAATGCAAAGCTTGGAGCATGTGTTGAAGCACAAAGTTCAGGAGTAAAAGCGAGTGGAACTGTAAATCCACATGCCAAAGCACTTTTAGAGTCTAAGGGATATTGGAGAGAGGGTTACCACTCCAAAGTGATTGAGTCTGTTTTAGATACAGCTTTTGATTTAGTAGTAACCGTTTGTGACCATGCTAAGGAGACATGCCCTATGTTTCCAAAGGCGATAAAAACTATACATATCGGTTTTGATGACCCGAGTGGAAAAGATGTGAGCGAATATGAAAAAACACTCGACCTCATAGAAACAGAACTGTTGCCAATCATAAAAAAAGAGTTCTGCTAAAGAATTCAAAGGAAAATATATGTTTAAAATAAGTAATACCGACAATGGTGTAAAAGCTTTTATAACTGGATTTAAAACAGAGGAACTCTCAGCAAAAATTCAAGAGTGTCAAAATGGTCATTGTAGTTGTAACTGCGACCCACAGATCATGCAAAAGATTGAAAATATAGAAGTTACAAGTGAAAAAGATGGAACAAATATCATTATTAGTGGTAGCATAAATGCAAAAGAGTTAGAACCACTTATGAAAGAGTGTTTGTTATGAAAATAGAAGTTTTAGGAACAGGCTGCAGCAAATGTATTGCTTTGGAAGCTGTAGTTAAAGAGGCCATTGCCAAGAGCGGTAAGTTTGTTCAACTCGAAAAAGTGGATGATATTATGAAAATTATGGAGTATCAGGTCATAAGTACACCTGGACTTGTCATTGATGGCAAAGTTGTAAGCACTGGAAAACTTTTAAGTGTTGATGAAGTTTTAGCTTTTATGAAAGCATAAGCTATGCAAGAAGCCATTTTAGAACTTCTAAACTCCCACTCAATTTTAGCTTTTGTGGGGGCCTTTGGGGCTGGTAGTCTTACTGCAATCGCACCTTGTTCGCTTGTTTCAGTTCCGCTCATTGTTGCGAGTTCTGTTGCGATTAACAAAGATTTAAGTGGACGTAAGCGTACCTTATACACCTATGCCTTTGCTTCTCTTTTTGCACTTGGTGTCATGATTAGTTTCTCTATTTTAGGCTATCTTGTTGCAAAGTTTGACGGCTTTTTCTCTATAGCGCCTCAGGGTGCCTATATAGCCGCATCCCTTATAAGCATACTTATTGGGCTTTATGCTTGGGGAGCTTTTGGGCAAATCAACAAAACAGGTATTTTATTAAAGCTTCTCAAATACCGTCTTTGGGGTGGTTTTTTTATCGGTGTTATCTTTGGTTTAGTCAGTACACCCTGCGCCTCTGCTCCGCTTATTGCAATCGTTACGGTAGCAGCAAATAGTGGTTATATCTATGCTTATGCTCTGATTTTAACTTTTGCTTTTGGACACTCCCTTCTGCTTTTGGCAGCGGGAATCTCTGTCGGTTTTGCACAGAGCATTACATCCAACACAACACTTGCAAAATTTTCAGACTATCTCAACAAGATTTTTGCTCTACTCTTAATCGGCTTTGGTGCTTACTTTGCGTACTTAGCATCTCTTGAATTTTAAACACAAGGAAATTTTTATGAAATATTTCATTCTACTCGCGCTCGCTTTTTTCTCACTGATGGCTTCAGAAGAGGAACAGATGTTAAAAGCGACACCCTATGAGTTTGTTCAAAGTAGTATAGGAAAAGGGAAACCTTACTTCTTAGAAGTTGGCTCGGAGAGTTGTAGAAGTTGTAAGATAATGTCTAAGCAACTCTACAAGATAACGCAACAATATCCTAGCTATAACATCAACTTCATCAATATAAGAAATGATAGAGAAGTTGCAAATGCACTTAATGTTCGAATGATTCCCTCTCAAATCATTTATGATAAAGATGGAAATGAGGTCTATAGAAACATAGGGCTTATTGGCTCACAAGAGCTTTTAGAACTCTTTAAAACCTATAAATTTGAGTAAGGAGTTTGGCATGTGGAAAGAGAGTGTTGATTATCTGATATATGATCTGTTCAAGCTTGAGGGTGCTTTGGGTGAAGCGATTAACTTCTTCATCTATGACACCATAAAAATCTGGTTTTTACTGATTACCATCATCTTTATAGTCTCCTACCTCCGTACGCATTTCAATACAGAATATGTCCGTGCGCATCTCCAAGGGAAGTCTCAACTCTATGGAAATGTTTTAGCGGCACTCTTTGGAATCATCACTCCCTTTTGCAGTTGTAGTGCGATTCCACTCTTTTTGGGTTTCATTCAGGCGCGGATTCCTATTGGGGTGACTTTCTCTTTTTTAATCAGCTCTCCTATGAACAATGAGATTGCGATTGCACTTTTGTTTGGTCTTTTTGGCTGGAAAGTCACCATTGTCTATATAGGTTTTGGTCTTCTTGTTGCCATACTCGGCGGTTATGTCATCGGTCGTTTAAAGATGGAGAAATATATCTTGATGGATGTCAAACCGATGGAAGGGGAACTCTCAGAAGTAAGGATACAACTTACTATGCGTCAAAGAGCGCAAGAGGCGTATACCTACACAAAAGATATTTTTAAAAGTATCTATCTCTATGTTCTCATCGGGGTTGGAGTGGGTGCTTTTATCCATGGCTATATCCCCGCAGACTTCATCGCAGAGTATGCTGGGGCAGAGAATCCTTTTGCAGTTTTAGTGGCGGTTATTATGGGGATTCCTATGTACTCAAATGCGGCAGGCGTGATGCCTTTAGTGGAGGTTTTAACAGGAAAAGGGATGTTGCTTGGAACGGCGCTTAGTTTTATGATGGCAGTTACAGCACTGAGTCTTCCTGAGGCTATGATTCTCAAAAAAATCCTCCATATCAAACTCATCGCAACTTTTTTTGGGATTGTGGGTTTAGGGATTATCGCTATAGGGTATCTTTTTAACTTTTTACTCTAAACTTTTTTTCTCTCTTTCCCTAAGAGAGTCTAAAAAACCTCTTTTTTTCCCTCACACAATATCTACACAAAAAGAAATTACAATGTTTTTACGAAAAGAGATTTATCTTCATGATTTCTTCATTTAGGTAGATTAAAATTCAGCTATCAAAACAAACAAAAGGATTTAAAAATGAGTAAATCAACATCAACAATTATCTTATCAATCGCAATGGTTAAAGTATCTCTATTAGCAGTTGGAGCTTTTGTAGCGGCTTCATTAGTAAACGTATAAGAAGGAGTTTAAAATGCAAAGTATATCAACAAGAATCATCTGGGCAATCGTAGCTTTTAAAACAACTTTACTTGCAGGCGGAGCAGTTACTATGTTCCTTTTAAACGCTTAGCATATTTAAAAAAACGAACCAATTTAACTTAACAAATTTCTTCATCTCGCTGTTTTAGTAAGTTCTCCCTCTTACTGAAATAGCGCCCCCTCTCCTTCTTTTACTTTTTTGTTACCAACATAACGTTCCGATGTTAGTATGTTATTTTATGCATCTCTATGAGAGCGGAGTAGTCTCCATTATCCGCAACTTTAAGCGCTTGAATATAGGCATCTCTTTTAGGATTTTCTTTTGAAAGTAAATCTTCCTGCCATTTAACGGGCATAGAACCATTTTGTCTGAGGTAGATGTTTGCTAACATTCTTGACCAACGACCATTTCCATTTTTATAAGGATGGATTTGAACTGCACGATGGTGTATGCGTGCTGCCATCTCATAAATATCAAAAGTTTTGTGCGTATCCCAAAAAGCTATATCATCTGCCAACTCTTTGAGTGCAGTTGGTACTTGATAAGCTTTTATGCCTATAGAGAGTTCAACTTGTCTAAATTTACCAGCCCAATCCCATACATTTCCAAACATCTCTTCGTGAAGTTTTGAGAGCCATTCGTAAGAGAATGAAGCTAGTTTTTTAGAGGGTGGTGAAGCTAAATACTTTAGAGTTGCAAGTGCTATATTATTTGCTTCTGCAACATAAATCTCTTTGAGTAAGTAAACTTTGTCCCTTGGTAGTTTGAGTCCCGATATATCATCAAGTGGCGTTGCATCGTCTATGGGCTTTGTGGAGTGTATCATTTTAAGCTACCCAAAGCGTATCTTTATAACTGCCACTTAGAAACTCTTTTTCATACATGGAGATAATCTTACTTAAACTCTCATCTTCTAAACCTTGCATCTCTAGTGTTGATGTGCCCTGAACAATAGAAGCTAAAAAGAGAGCTTTCTCATGTGCTCTTTGCTTTTTAAGTGCACTAAGAGAGAGTTGCTCATTACCCGCAAAGTCCAGTCCTAAGAAGTTTGTTACATGCTCAACTGTACTGAGTTTTACATCTTCATTTTTCAAGAGTCTATTTATCGTTCTAACACCTACTCCGCTAAGCTTAGCAAGATTCTCAACCGTAATGCCAAGTTGCTCTTTTCTAGCGATGATTTGATTTATTAACTCTAAGCGTTTCATAAGAACTCCTTTAGAAGTATTATGCCATAAGTGGCATTAATTTTCATCTGTCTCTTATGTTTCCACATGCCAAAGAGTTCCACCACTTACAGCCTACCTACATCTCCCTCAAAATAGATATAATAAGATAAAAATATTTGGAGCGTTTATGACTGAAATAAAACTCTCAGTAGAGAGTAAAAACTTAGAGAGTGTGCTTATGATTTTAAACAATCTCAAGTCTGGTTTGATTAGCGAGATTCAAACAAATGGAAACTCCATCAAAGCTAGACCTACGCAATATCAGCCTAAAACGAACACGATTGTCAAAGAGACAACTGGCAAATACCTGAATGCCTCTGCTTTTAAAGAGCGTTTAAAAAAGAAGCCCACCTCATGAAATCCATCATCTTTGTATGTTTAGGAAATATTTGTAGGTCTCCTATCGCGGAGGGGTGCGCGGCTCAACTTATCAAAGAGAATGCACTCGACATTCAAGTGAGTTCTGCTGGAACTGGAAGTTGGCATGTGGGTGAAGCGCCCTGTTCTAACTCGGTGAAAGTATGTAAAGCAAACAGCATCGACATTTCAATGCTTCGTGCTTCACAGTTCACGCCTAAAGATATTGCAGAGTACGATTTAGTTGTGGCACTCGATGAGAGCAATATGAATGACTTAAAAGCTCTGGGAGTCAAAAATCTTGTAAAACTTGGTGCTTATGGTTACGAGTCACAAGATGTTCCTGACCCATACTTTTTCAATGGGTTTGACGGGTTTGAAAAAGTGTTTAGTATGATTGAGGGCTGTGTCAAAAACTTATTTGACACAGAGTTTAAAAAGTAGAGAGTTAGTCTCTGTTGTGTGTTTGCGTAACGACTTCTGCTAAGGCTTGTTCTGCGCTCTCTTCAATCGTTATGTCCTCTTCCTCAGAGAGACCTGCATCAGGGTCATTGTAAACATTTACATCCAAAGCACTTTCACTTTTGGCAACAACTACAGAAACAACCGCATCTCCAGAGACATTCACTGCTGTTCTTATCATGTCAAGCAATCTATCCACTCCTAAAATCAACCCTATTCCTTCGATAGGCAATCCAACCTGAGAAAAGACCATAGAGAGCATAATCAGCCCTACTCCAGGCACACCTGCTGTACCGATAGATGCGAGGACAGACATTAAGATAACGGTTAAGTAGCCTACCATCCCAAGTTCTACACCATAAGCATTGGCTATAAAAACAGTTGCAACACCTTGCATAATCGCTGTGCCATCCATGTTTATAGTCGCGCCAAAAGGTACTGTGAAAGATGCTACAGAATTTTTTACTCCAAGTTTATCAATCACCGATCTAAGTGTGACAGGAATCGTTGCATTCGAGCTTGAAGTACTGAAGGCAAATATCTGCACCTCACGCATTTTTTTCAAAAAAGTAAACGGGTTCATCCCTGAAAAAACTTTTAAAACAATCATCAAGGTAACAAAGAGATGGAATAACAAGGCGAAAATCAACACTCCGACATAGCCTGCCAAATCAACAAGTAGGTTGAGTCCAAGGTCGGAAATCGCTTTGGCAAGGAGAGCAAAAACAGCATAGGGCGCAACTGCCATCACGATGTTTACCATCTTCATCATAATCTCATTACTGATTTCTAAAAGCTTCACGACTGGTTCCGCTTTTTTACCAACCATCAAGATAGAGATACCCACTAAAATGGAGAAAAAGATAATCTGCAACATTTTTCCCAATGCCATTGCATTGACAATATTACTAGGGATGATGTCTAAAAGTACCGCACTCAGAGCAGGTGCTTCTTTGGCACTAAAAGCCACTTCTGAACTCATCTTGACACCTTCGCCAATGCCGACTGTGACTGCGATACTAATCCCAAGCGCGATAGCGATAGCGGTTGTTAGCATATAAAGAGCAAAAGATTTTCCACCTACTTTACCTAACGCCCTGACATCTCCGATGCCTAAGACCCCAGTAACCAGAGAGAAAAAGACCAAAGGAACCACAAGCATTTTGAGTCCAGTTACAAACATTTGCCCTATGGTAAAAAAGAGTCCATTGACTATGTACATATTGACAAAGGAACCCTCACTGTTAAGTCCTAAAAGGTTAAATGCAAGCCCTACTAAGATACCAAGCCCCATCCCCATCAACACTTTAGTGGTGAGTGTTATCTTTTTCACTTCAGCCATTAACCTACTCCTACTTTTATTTTCCACATGCCAAAATTTTAACAGCTCTTTCTTAACACTGTTTGAGAGCTATTGCAATGATTTTTTTATATTGAAAATAAACTCCGAAATATCATCATGCAGAGCTTGTAAATCCTCTTCATGTTCCACTTCATCTGCCAAGATTTGAGAGACCATATTGTAGGTAACAATATCTTTGTCTTTTACAATATCTACGAGAGAGGAGTAGGTGCTGATTGCACACTGTTCTCCTTTAATAGAATCCTGTAAAATCGCTACAACATCAAATTCTTTAGGCTCATCGTAGCCGCAGTTTGTCTGCTTGAACCACTCTTGTGGATGCAAAAGAGGTGTTCCGCCAAGTTGGAGGATTCTATCTGCAAGTAAATTTGCGTGGCGAAGTTCATCCGCCGCATGAAGTGTAAGTTCAGAAACAACTGCATCTTTCATAATCCCCTTAGTCACTTTTGACTCGATAAAGTACTGGTAATACGCCAACCACTCATCCGCATAGGCTCTGTTTAAAAGTCCAACAATCTCACTTATTTCAATCCCTTTGATAATCGAGTTTCCACGAACAGCCATAACCAACTCCTTAAATAATTTCTATATCAGCTTATTCTACATGAATAAGCTTTGAGGATGATTACAAACAAAATATATAATGTAAAAAGCTACTCCTTCTGAGCCATCTTAAAAAAGTTTGCCATCTCAACTGGAAATGGAAAAACCAAAGTACTTGTTTTATCACCTGCAATGTCGCTCATAGTTTGAAGGTATCTTAACTGTATGCCAAGCTCATTTTGACTCAGTTTTTGAGCCGCTTCAAGGATGTTCGCACTTGCTTCAAGCTCCCCTTTTGCATTGATAACTTTCGCTCTACGCTCACGCTCTGCTTCAGCCTGTTTTGCAATAGCACGGATCATGCTCTCATCAAGGTCTATATGTTTTATCTCCACATTTGAGATTTTAATTCCCCAAGTATCTGTGCGTTTATCAAGGATTTCTTGAATATCTGAGTTAAGGCGCTCACGTTCTGCAAGCATCTCATCAAGCTCATGTCCGCCAAGGACTGAGCGCAGAGTAGTTTGAGCCAACTGACTTGTAGCATTATAAAAGTCTTCCACTTGAATGATTGCTTTTTGTGGGTCGATAACGCGAAAATAGACAACGGCATTTACATGCACAGAGACATTATCATGTGAGATAACATCTTGCGTAGGCACATCGAGAACAATGATACGCAAATCGACTCTTACCATCTGTTGCACAAATGGAATCAAGATAATAATTCCTGGTCCTTTGATGCCAGTAAAACGACCTAGCGTAAAAACCACTCCACGCTCATACTCTCGTAAAATACGAATCGACATTGCCAACAAAACAACGAGAAACACAACAACATAAATTCCTATGGCTGGTATATTTATAAACATGACTTACTCCTTAATTGGTTTGACGTTTAACTTAAGACCAAAAAGCTCCGTAACTTCTACTTCTTGTCCAACTACTAATAGATTGCTACTTGTAGCATCCCATATCTCACCATGACATAAAACCTGATACCCTTTTGCATCTACTTTAACCACTTCTGCGACTGAGCCAACCATCTCTTGAGCACCTGTAACTATTTTTTTAGATTTTGAACTATAAAAAAGTTTCATCACCACTATAAAAAAAATAACTCCGACGAAACCAAAGGCAATCACTATAGGAACAGATAGCGTGTAACCAAGAGTATTTTCATCCAACAATAGTAATGAACCAGAGACAAAAGAGAGAACACCCCCAATACCAAAAAAACCAAAACCAGCTACAAAAACTTCTATAAATATAAAGCTAACACCTAAAACAATCAGAAACAATCCTACATAATTCAAAGAGGTTACTGTGGAGGCATCAGATGCAATTTCACCAGACACTGCCCCAAGAACAATAGGGAAAAGTGCACAAAACAGGAATAGTAATAAGCTTTTCATAATTAGACTCCTTTAACTAGATTTTCATACTTTTTAAACGCAAAGCATTTGTAATAACAGAAACAGAACTGAGACTCATAGCCGCCGCGGCTATGATAGGTGAGAGCAGCAGTCCAAAAAATGGGTACAAAACTCCTGCTGCGATTGGAACACCCACGCTATTGTAAACAAAGGCAAAAAAGAGATTTTGTCTGATGTTTTTCATCGTAGCATGGCTCAGTTTTCTTATTTTTAAAATACCTAGAAGATTTCCTTTGATGAGGGTGATTCCAGCACTCTCTATCGCCACATCCGTACCTGTTCCCATGGCGATACCTACATCTGCCTGTGCTAAGGCAGGCGCGTCATTTATCCCATCGCCAGCCATCGCCACAACAGCACCATCCGCCTGCAATCGTTTGATAATCTCAGCTTTCTCTTGAGGAAGGACATTTGCATATACTTTCATAATATGAAGTTTTTTTGCTACAGCGTTTGCAGTTATCTCATTGTCACCGCTAATCATTACAATATCTATACCTTCATCTTTGAGCGCTTCAATCGCTTCTGCTGAGCTCTCTTTGATTGGGTCTTCTATCCCTATAATGGCGGCTAGTTTAGAATCAACAGCCAGAAAAATCACCGTATTTCCCTCTTCTCGCAGTTGCTGGGCTTCAGTGATACTCTCTTGCGTGGAGATACCCAAACTTTGAAAAAACTTCTCACTCCCCATAGCGATTTCTTTATTGTCGATTTCGCCTTGGATACCTTTGCCTGTTGTTGCATTAAAATGAGTCACTTGCATAAGTGATAGATTCTCTTCTTTGGCTTTATGAACGACTGCTTCTGCTAAAGGATGCTCACTTGCGCGTTCTAGAGTTGCGGCGTAAGAGAGTGCTTTTGCTCTATCTATCTCACCCAAAGTTTTAAAAGTTGTAACCGTTGGCTTGCCCTGAGTTAATGTACCAGTTTTATCCACTACGAGCATAGTGACTTTTTCCATCGTCTCTAAGGTTCGCGCATCCTTAACCAAGACACCCTCTAAGGCAGCGCGACCTGTTCCAATCATGATGGAGATGGGTGTTGCTAAACCCAAAGCACACGGGCAAGCGATGATTAAGACTGAAACTGCGGCTACAACAGCGTATGCCAAACGAGGTTCAGGTCCAAAAATCCACCATCCCACAGAAGCCAAAACGGCAAAGAGTACCACAGCAGGTACAAAGTAACCAGAGACTGTGTCTGCAAGCTTTTGAATCGGAGCACGTGAACGCTGTGCGTGTGCTACCATCTCTACAATCTGTGCTAACATGGTATCTTTTCCCACACTTTGCGCACGCATGATGAGGGTTCCATTTTTGTTAAGCGTAGCACCTATGAGAGAATCTTCAACACTTTTTGTAACAAGAAGAGGTTCTCCTGTTATCATCGATTCGTCCATATTGCTTTGACCCTCTGTGACGACACCATCTACTGGCACTTTTTCGCCAGGTTTTATCCTCAAAAGGTCACCTACTTCAACTTGTTCAAGAGCGACATCCTTCTCATTTCCCTCTTTATCAATCAGATGGGCTTTTTTTGGAGCGAGATTGAGGAGAGTTTTAATGGCACTATTGGTTTTACTTCTTGCTCTGAGTTCTAGCACTTGCCCCAGAAGTACCAAAGAGGTAATCATAGCCGCTGCTTCAAAATAGACATGGACTAAACCAGATTCACTCCGCATTAAGGGTGGAAAAATCGTTGGAAAAAAGAGAGCGACAACGCTGTATATCCATGCAGTTGCAACACCGATAGCGATGAGCGTAAACATATTTAGATTCCATGTGACAACGGATTTGTATCCGCGGACAAAGAAAGGCCATCCTCCCCACAGAACAACTGGAGTAGCCAAGAAAAATTCAAACCATTGAATGTTTTTCATGCTGATGCTAGCAGGTAAGTATTGTGGGAAAAGGTCGCTTGTCATAGCAACTATAAAAATCGGCACGGAGATAATCGCACTTATCCAAAAACGCCTGCTCATATCGTGAAGTTCATCACTTTCAGCACTCTCTTTGCTCACTTCTACATTGAGAGGTTCAAGTGCCATCCCGCATTTTGGGCAAGTTCCTGGATGGTCTTGGTGAATCTCTGGATGCATAGGACAGGTGTAAAAATTCTGCCCGATACTACAAGTGCCGTTGCAAGAGTTTATATGTTCCTCTTTACTCACAATAACCTCCTATTTTTATAGCATCCTTATTCAGCTTCCTGCATTTTCCATAGCATCAATCGAATCTACATAGTCACAATAAGGCGTATTATCGCTGCAAAAATTGGAAAAATAATCTCCGCGATGCTTTTCATGGTTTGCATAGTTAAACGATACAAACTTCCAATTTACAAGTTTCCAGAAACCTTCAAGATAATCTGCTCGCGCATTTCTGTAGTCGATATAGTAAGCATGTTCCCAAACATCACACACCATTAAGGGAACTAATCCTGAACGGATAGGGTTATCAGCGTTTGAGGTGCTCACAATACTAAGATTTGTTTTCTCATCAATGCAGAGCCAAACCCAACCTGAACCAAACAGAGCAAGCCCTTTTTCAATAAAAGCTTTTTTGAAAGCTTCTACAGAACCAAACTGCGCATTTATAATGGAATCAAGTGCTAAGGATGGAGTTGTGTTCTCAGGCGAGAGATTTGTCCAAAAAAAATCATGGTTGTAAACTTGCGCAGCATTGTTAAAAATCGCACCCTCTGCATGCTTTATCATCTCAACCAAACTTTTGGTTTCATACTCTGTTCCAGGAATCAAGCTATTCAACTTGGAGATATAACCTGCATGATGTTTACCATGATGGTATTGGAGTGTCTCAGTTGACATTATAGGTTCTAATGCATTGTATGCATAAGGTAGTTTTATCAATTCATGTACCATTTCCTACTCCTTTTCGAGTTTTTTTATCACTTAGAGTAAGTCTATCTAAAGAGTATGGAGAAACTATGGAGAAATTTAGAAAGTATAGTTATGAGCCGAATATTTAGAGGAGTAATCTATATCCTTCAGCTCTTACGCTTTCAATCATATTTTTAGGGATATATCTACGAATATTTTTAATATGGGATGCGATTGTATTTGTTTGTATAAAAAAATCTTGCCAAATTTCACTGATGAGAACTTCATACGTCACGATTGTATTTTTATGATTTATCAATAGTTTTAAAATCTTTCGCTGTATTTTTGTTAACTTCATAATGTTAGAAGAGCAATAGAGTTGTTCATTTTCTAAATCAAAGCTCATAGTATTGCTAAGTGTGATTTTTTTCTGGGCTGAGCAATCTAACAATCGCTCTATCTTCAACCAAAGTTCTTCTAAGAGAAACGGTTTTTTCATGTAGTCTGAGCACTCAAAGGCACACCCTTTTTTAATACTCTCAATATCTGTATATGTTATTATAAAGAGAGTTGGAACATGAGCATCTATTCTCTTAATCCACTCAATAACTTCAAAACCTCCAGCTTCATGGTTTTGAATACCCAAAACAACAATATCTGCTTTAAAGTTATAATTATTTAACAACTCTTGCGCATCTAAGTAAGATTCGACATACGCACCTTTGGATTCTAAATACTCTTTTATAGTATTGTTTAACAAGTATTTATCTTCGAGCAAAACAACTTTCATAATCTACCTCTCAATGATGTCACAGAATCTTTGAAGAAAACATCTAGTTTGATTTTGTATCTTTAATAACATTGTACTGCTATGATAAGCTAATATTACTGTCACTTGTTTGTAGTACTTTAATTATATCTATTTTATAAAGTTATCTAAAACATACAGATGGTTTTTGACAAACCCTCTTCTTTAGAAGATTTATTTAGAGCGTTCATACTCCAAATCATCTCTCCATAGTGGATGTTTAAAATGTAATCTTCTGTCGCAAGAGAAAGATGTTGCAGAGGCATCGAGTTTGATAGTTCCTATCATTTGCCACTCTTGTTCTTCCTCTACACTCTTACTAGCCACCGATATGTTAAAGACTAAAGGCTTGGAACGCTCTACTTTCAGCTCCTCTCTAAAATCCTTCTCGTCTACTCTTTTGGAGTCCGCTGCTTCTATCTTCATCCATTTTGGAGTGAGGATTTTTGCGTTCGCGTTTTCGCCAAGATAAGAGATTGGGTAGAGTTGTCTGATGGAAGGGTTTTTGTCGGCATCTGAAAATGCATTTGAAACTTTGAGTCCGTAGGCTATGTTTTTTACTACTTCCATCGTTACGCTCGCGGGTGGTTCATTTGTGAGAATCACATCGCTATAATGTTTCGCATCTGTTCCACCCAAGTTCTCTATAAGAAAGAAGTTCGCACTTGCTTGTTTACTTATCTCTTGTGGATCCATCGTCGCAAAGAGTTTGCCAGCAAAACCAAACGCCCGAGTCGAACCGCTTTTTGTGTTACTCATGGCAGTGGATGCCCTTGCTATGAGAAGCGCTTCACTCCCTTGTTTAAAGTAGCCACCATAAGGGTTTTGCACATCTATCTTCCAAATACCTTTAAAACAGATACCATTAGGATGTGCTAACTTCTCAAAGGGTTCCAATATATCTGCATCGTTATAGAGTGTTCGCATGGCATCATGTGCAATGCCCCCATTTTCATTAGAGAGTTTAAAGTAGGAGACTTTCGTTTGTGGCAGTTGAGCGTAAACATCAGCGCTCACTACACTCCAAATATCATTAAAACTAAAAGTATTCTCTTTTTTCACAACATTTACCTCTGCTTTGGATGAACAAGATGAGAGTGTAAGCAGTATAAATATAAATAGCAACAGTTTCACTCTTATCTCCTTGTACCCATCATAACTGAGTTAATTAAATTAAACTCTATTGTATCAAGATTGATTTAAATAACTTATATTGAAAACTTCACACTATATCTACACATTTACAAATTACAATACATTTACAAAAGAGATTTATCTTCATGAACTCTTCATTTAGATAGATTAAAATTCAACTATCAAAACAAACAAAAGGATTTAAAATGAGCAAATCAACATCAAAAATTATCTTAGCAGTCGTAATGTTTAAAGTCTCTTTATTAGCAACTGGAAGTTTTATTGTAGCTTCTATGGTTAACGTATAAAAAAAGGATTTCAGATGAATAGTACATCCACAAAAATTATCTGGGCAGTATTGGTATTGCAAGCAACTTTAATAGCAGTTGGAACCCTCATGCTTTTTCTCATAAACGCTTAAAAACTTAACAAATTTATACTAACTGATTTCTTCATCTCGCTGTTTTAGTAAGTTCTTCCCTCTTACTAAAATAGCACCCATTCCTTACTTAACTTTTATTTCCACATGCCAAACAATCTTAGTTTTGCAACTCTGGCAATTTTTTTAAATAAGCTATAATATCATCCATATCATTTCAAAGGTTACGACAATGACTTTACATTTAAATGCTTCAGAGAGTGTTTCACAAAAGATACTATCATTTTTAGAATCATTAAAAAAAGAGGGTGAATCTGTAGAACTTATTGATGACTCAATCTATAAATTTGAAAAAAATGGTATTTTACAAGGTTTAAAACAGATAGAAAACAGTGAGGTTTACTCCTCGGATGAACTTCTTAAAGAGCTCAATAAATAATTTTTTATGAAAGTAAATTTTTCAAAAGATTCTAGAGATTTTTTACTTCAACTCAAAAGCTTCATAGCCAAGATATATTGATATTAATGAATCAGAGATAACCATAGAATAGCTTCTTAGTAGCCCTATCTTGGCATGTGGAAATAAAAAGCTACACTAAAAATTTCCACATGCCAAACATTCATCATACTTCACACTATATCCACACATTAATCAATTACAATACATTTACGAACAGAGATTTATCTTCATGATTTCTTCATTTAGATAGATTAAAATTCAACTATCAAAAAAGTAAAAAAGGATTTAAAAATGAGCAAGTCAACATCAAAAATTATCTTAGCAGTCGTAATGTTTAAAGTATCTTTATTAGCAACGGGAAGTATCATCGTAGCTTCTTTAGCAAACGTATAACAAGAGTTCATTATGAATACATTATCAACAAAAATTATCTGGGCAATATTAGCACTTAAAGTTGTACTCATTACTGCTGGCTCGCTTGTCATTTTTTTATTAAACGCTTAACCTCTTTTCCCCTTAGCTGTTTTAGTAAGTCCCCTGCTTACTAAAACAGCGCCCTCTCCTTCCTTTACTTTTTTGATACCAACAGAACAAAACTGAAGCTTTGGCTTCGGATGAGTGTAGTGACTCAACTGCCATATCAAGCGAAGGCAAGCCATCGCTTCCAAAGATTTCCACAATTAAAACAGACATTAAAATCAAAATTCCACATGCCAAAGATTTCCACATTTTAGACGGACGTTAAAAGCAAAGTGAACTGCTTCACTTTGCTTAGTCCTATCTCCACAGAGTCTTTTTCGTTTACGACGCAGTCATAGAAAAAGATGGTTTCCAGATGCCAATTATATTTCCACATGCCAAGATATTTTTCTTATTTAGGTATCTAAAAAAGCATGGGAATTCAATTCTCAAACCAAGTGATTTTCTACTTTTGAGGGAATATTTTGAGTTCTATTAATTATAAATATTAAGGGTTCTTGGAACGCAATATTTTCCTCTGTATGAAAATTATTGTTCTGTTCGACCATTATCCAAAACAAAAACACAACCCAATTTCCACATGCCAAAGAGTTACTTCAAAATATATGCAATCGTTATTTTCAACTCTTTTGGAAAGCTAAAGAGTGTTTTATCTACCTCAACGG
>Ga0066647_10000388_pt1 | contig 23733 bp, 19 predicted proteins | sample CryGeyCG2114_250_FD_59512 | JGI IMG/M metagenome (GOLD analysis project Ga0066647, IMG submission 59512) | Groundwater microbial communities from aquifer - Crystal Geyser CG18_big_fil_WC_8/21/14_2.50 | ecosystem: Environmental > Aquatic > Deep subsurface > Groundwater | place: USA: Utah: Grand... | reverse complement strand
GGGGTGGCGGCATGAAAACCAAAAAACAAAACACCGCCACAGCTATGCGTCGGCTGTATCAGGCTACATCAGACATTGTGGCGGGCATGCGCAAGGTATACGCAGAAAACGACATGCCCAGCAGCGGTGAGATACGGGTACCGGTGCTGTTTCGTGGCACCGACATGCGCGTGACGATCGAGGCCGGGCAAGGCGTAGCCATGCGCAACGCGGTAGAACACGCACAAATGAGTGCCAGCGACAAGCCGGTTAGCGAACCCGGCCTGAGTGCCCGTGGTGAAGCAATCACGCTGCTGGCTATGTACGCATCCGAGATCAAGGACAACAGCACCGCATCCGGGCGCTTTGTTGACCCCGACGATGAGAAATTTTTTAACCGGGTGGTCAGCGCGATGAAGGCGCTTGATTTTCCAGATAGGACGCCAGCATGACAAACCTTATCCGACTGCCGCCAACCACCACCATGACCGCAGAGCAAGCGCTGGAATCGGCGCTGGTGGATGCCAAGATTAAGCACCTGCAAGACGTGTTGATCATCGGGTACGACGAAGACGGGGATTTGTTTGTCAGGTCCAGCCGGTTGACGTGTGCTGAGGCATTCTTTCTGGCGAATAAGGCCGCGTGCTGGGCAGAGTCTGGAGGTGAACTGTGACCATCACCCTCCCCCGGTCTGACCAGCATGAAGCCACCCGCCATTTGCTTGAATCGCAACCAGATATGTTGCAAGAGATCAAGATGCTTAAAGAAGCGATAAGCCTGGCGTATGGGCATTTATGGCACATCAACACGGAGATGCTTGCGCCGGTGGCGCTGTATCCGCCAGACCAAGCTGCAAGCGCTGCGCGAAAGTCACTCTTGACTGTTATGACAACAACAGAGAGAAGGAGTGCAATTGATGCGTTTCGTTTGGCAAGGGAAGGAGAAAAAGATGGAGCTAATTGACTGCATTCTTTTGGTTTCCCTTTCATTTGTTTTTGTAGTCGCAGCAATAGCTACGGTTATTTTTATAACAGAGGACTGTGAGCACTTATTAGCGCGAGGCGAAGGGCAAGGCCATGAATAACAAGTGGAAGATATTTTCAGTTCAGCAATTTTTCAGCCACGACCCAACGCCAAAAGAAGCTGTTGATTTATGGGGTGCACTAGAGCAAGCCCAATCTGCAGCAGAGGTGATGGCTATTGAAGAAAACACAATCCGCTGGGAGTTTTATGAAGGTATCCCCAAGCCGGAGTTTAGGAGCATGGTGGTTGATACTGCTCGTATCTGCCAGCAGCTTGAAAATGAGTCCACGCCGTATCTCTGGGCGTGGATAGATGAAAAAAACGAGCTTGTAGAAGTAAGCGCGTTTGAGACAACCAGGCATAACGTGCCGCTGTTTAGGCGAAACGGAGAAAAGCAATGAAGCCATACCAAGCAACAACCCCAAAAATCGGCCAACATTGGCCAGAACAAAATGGCATTTATGCGGGTATTGCCCGTGGATTTTACGGTGAGCCAGACGGCCATATCGTGCTTCTGGACGATATGCCACCAGAAAAGAGAATGACCTGGAAGGATGGAATGGCCTGGGCTGCAGGTCTTGGCGACGGTGCGAGACTTCCAAACCGGTTTGAAATGGCGCTAATTGGAGCCAATATCAGCGACACGATCAGTCCAGAAGGCTTTTACTGGTCAGCGTCAAAGTATTCAGAGGGTGTCATCTGGAACCATTACTTAAGCCCATCTAACCCTGGCTTTCAAGAATTCTGGCATAAAAAGAATAAATCTTGTGTTAGGGCTATCAGGAAGTTAGTAGTATGAACAAAAATTTAGAAACAGCTTTTGGTTCGTATATTGAACCATCCGGGGACGAAGCGATTGAACTTTGCAAAGACAGTGGTTTGAGTGCAAAGCCTGTGGGCTATGTGTATCAAGAGACTGACTCTTTTACTGGACACAAGCACCTTGTAGGTGCAATTGATAAGCAAACGCTTGCTGTTGGTACGCCTCTTTATGCGCATCCACCAACGCCTGCAAAACCACTTAACGACTTTGATATGCGCGAAGTGCTTGCGTCAAGCCTGCTGTGCTGGCCTAGGCTAACTGAATCGGAAACGAAAAATTTGATTTGCTTTTTTGAGAATGTTTGCAAATACGATCAGCAAGCAATGGAGCTTTGCGAAGTCTGCGGATGGAAAGCAAAGATGGACGGTGAACCGTGTCTTGTTTGCCAAGCGCCACAAATTAATAAGCTTCAAGCGGCTGCCCAACTGGGGCTAGATGCATTCGACAAAATGATTGGACGTAAGCCTGAATTTGTTGAACAAGCTATAGCAGCGCTAAGGCAGGCACTCAAGTGATCACGCTAGAACACACAAGAGAGAAGTGCCTAAATGCGCGGGAATTGCTAGCTGCTTGTGCATCTTCAAAAGGAGCCAATCATGCGGGGAACTGACCGTGGCACATACCAACGCATTGCCCAATCGCTCTTGCGACACAATTTAAAACCAAAACCATTTTGTCGCTTCAACGGAGTAAGCCTCGAAGTGGGAACCCAGAGCCTTCACCGGACACAAGCATCAAGAACGTGGAGGACTTTTTGGAGAATGAAACTGAAACGAATCAAAGGAGAAATGCTAATGCATTCGACAAAATGATTAAAAATAAGCTTGAATTTGTCGAACAAGCCATAGCAATATTAAAACAGGCGCTCAAATGATCACGCTATCAAAAACAGAGAAAGTTCTTGCTGTTGTGCCAACTTATGCAAGTGGGCCTGGGTGGTCAAACCGCCTTGCCTCGATATATATCGGTGACTTTGCTACAAGTAAATTCCGCGTCGTGTATCTACAACCCGAAGAGCAAAGTAAAGGCCTCCATACGTTATTTGATATTGGGGCTAAGGCACATGACGCACTAATTAGTGCTGTGGAAACAAAGGTGAAAAAATGATCAAACCACCACCACTACCAACGCCAACCATTGTTGATGGACGCAGCTTGTACACGTCTGGTGATATGCGCGAGTACGCAAAAAAATACGTTCAAGCAACCATGGTCGCCATTGATGTTATTGGTTCGTCCGACATCAATCAAAGTGCAAGCGGGCAGGCTGAAAAGCCCGATGTTGTCAGCGAACTTTTTAAATGTTTCGGGATGAAAAAATGAGAGAACCACCAAAACTTGTAGGGATTGAGTACCTTGTACCCATATTGGGCAAGTCCCTAAAAACACTCAAAAATGATGTGACAGCAAAGCCAGAAACTTTGCCGCCACGGGCGAACATTCCTGGCCTGCGCAAGCCCATGTTTTTTGAATCCGTGGTGATTGACTGGTTGGAAAGTTTCATGCCAGCAAAGCCAGAACCTGCAAAGAAGCGCGGCAGACCGTCGAGCGTGGTCGCATGAGTAGGCTTGGCATCTTAAAAAAGTCGTGGGGCTATGAAAATAGTACGCCTCGCTGCATGTTGTGCCACCACTATGTTGCAACCTTTTACCGGATGACAAATAACAGCCAGGCTAAGGTTTACAACCACCATTGCAACCTTGGCGGCTTTACCGTTCGTCCAAACGGTATTTGCAACAAGTGGCAAGGTCATGACGGAGCCGTTTTGGAGGATGATGACAATGCCTGATGTATTTTTTAACGGTTGTGTGATAACTGTTGGTGGCGACTTCAAACCTGGTGACCAAGCGCCAACTGGTTACCTTGATTGGCATGAGTGGGCAGATGTGCAAAGTAAAGCAGGGCTAAAGCAAAAACCTTGTGGGAGGTGCGGCAAGTGGAGGTTTCCGCAAGAACTTAGCGGCTTCGTTGATAGGACAACCATGCAAAGCAGGAAAGGACAGGTAGTCATTTCCTCTGTCGTGTGCAATAAATGTTCTACCCTAGCTTGTCCGCCAAATCCGCAGGCACGGGATGGTAGTAACGGTTTAAACTTTTCAAAGAACGATGCCCCGTGACAGCCGCAAGCTCCAGCACGTTTGGCAGCTTCTTACTCATGGCTGTAGCGGCAGTATGTCGGGCATCATGCCCATGCAGATGTTCCAGGCCACAAGCCCGGCGCACATCAAGCATGTATTCACCCAGCGTGTTGGCATTGATTGGGATGATCTTGTCATCAGGCTTTTTACCTTTGCACAAAAACGTGATGATGGCCAGCGCCTTAATTGATAGTGGGACGTTGCGCATATCACCGTTTTTTGTGTCTGATAGGTGAACAAATTTCAAATCAGGGTAGAAGTCGGCCACTGTTGGCCTGCACAGCTCACCCATGCGCATGGCGGTTTCAACTGCCAACAATAGCGCCCACCCCACGTAGTCACGCCCTATGACCGGGCGAACACCCTCCTCCCAATTTGAAGCCTTCAGGAATTTTTGAATATCGGCATCAGTCCACACCTTATTGCGCGGCTTGTCTGCGCCTTTGAATCGGCTCACCGCATGGCATGGGTTAGCTGCCATGGCCATACCCCACTCTTTGATGGCGTGGCTGAAAACAGCGCTGATGGTGTTTAGTTCCCTATGGACGCTTGAATGCTTGACTTGCAGCGCCCGTGCGTCACGCCAATCTCGAATGTCACTTGGCGCAATGCGATCAAAGCGCAATCGCATAAATGCCGCGTCACGTATCAGGCGATCCAAAATGTTGACCGCATTCCTGCCTTTCATCCCAGTGCCAACTTCGGCCAGGTATCGTTTAAACACGTCCCCGACGGTCGTCACGGCAGCTTGTTTGAGTTGCAGCGCATCGTACTGACTGACACCCATTTTTGATTCAGTCTCAGCAGCCCATATTTCAGCATCCTTTTTTCTGTCAAAGGTTTTGCTTTGGGCTTTGAACCCAACACGGCGGATAATGACGCGCCAGGTCTTGCCTCGGTACTGTGTGATGCTTGCCATGGGCGCATCTTACGACTAAAACCTTGCGCAACCTTAACCTATATTTTGCACAAACTGAAATACAATTGCACAATTATGTACAACCTGGAACCTAAAACCTTTTATTCATGCGGGCTGCAGGCTGTTACCTTATTCACGGTTCAGGATGCCGGTCTGGTGCCACGGCAGACACCTTTTCCTTACTCCATGTCCTTTGAACCCTCCCTGATTGTTGAACTCGCCCTGCTGGGTCTGGCCACCGGCTTTCTGGCCGGTCTGCTGGGCATTGGCGGGGGCATGATCATGGTGCCTTTCATCACCGCCATTCTGTCGCACCGGGGCGTGGCCAATGAACTGTCGATCAAGATGGCCATTGCCACGTCCATGGCCACCATCGTGTTCACGTCAGTGTCCAGCGTACGCGCGCACCACAAATCAGGTGCCATCCGCTGGGACCTGGTGCGCGGGCTGGCGCCGGGCATTGTGCTGGGGGCGGCGCTGGCCAGCCTGGGCGTCTTTGCCCTGCTCAAAGGGTCGGTGTTGGCGCTGTTTTTTGCCGGGTTCGTCAGTTTTTCCGCCACCCAGATGTTTCTGGACAAAAAGCCGGCGCCTTCGCGCACCATCCCCGGTACCGCCGGGCTGGTGGGTGCGGGTTCGGTCATCGGGTTTTTGTCCGGAATGGTGGGTGCTGGGGGAGGTTTCATCAGTGTGCCGTTCATGACCTGGTGCAACGTGGCCATTCACAACGCGGTGGCCACCTCTGCTGCGCTAGGCTTTCCCATTGCATTGGCCAACGCGGCCGGTTACATCCTGGGGGGGCAACACCTGGCCGACCTGCCACCTTACTCTTTTGGCTACATCTGGCTGCCCGGTTTGGCCGTGATCGCCAGTTGCAGCGTGCTGACTGCGCCGCTGGGTGCGTCGGTAGCGCACAAGTTGCCAGTGAAAAAACTCAAGCGCGTGTTTGCCAGCATCCTGTACCTGCTAGCGGCCTACATGCTGTACCGCGCCGTCAGCGCCTGATGTAGTCAGCAGAACCAGGAGCTCCGCCGGGCTTGAAGCAATTTACCGAACCACCCATGCCCAGAGCATATTCATGATCCTGCGCCAGCCCGTCGCGCTGCAAAGTGACACCGCCATCGTGCGCTCAGCAGGCTGAAACTTTTGTACCGGTCAGATTCAAAGTGCGTGCGGTAATCCGCAAGACCTCGCCGCCCGGCAGGGCGACTGAGGTCCGGTTTCATTGACTTTGAAGCAAAACTGGCTGTAGCCCTTATCCATCATGCGCGGCAAGCTATGAAAATAGTAAAAATTCAGGTATTTTGCTTTTGTCCCCATGCAGTTCCGAAAGCCTTGAGGCGTGGTGATTGGGTCAGGTGACCGGGCTTTGGGGACATATGCGCGCGCCGACAAAAGCGGGCGTGCTGATGCATCAACCCCGCGTGTGCTTTGCTCCCAAAACCGCATGCGCCTGACCCAGTCGCCGCGCCGTACGTGGACAGTGCCTGTTTGACGCCGAGGACTGTCTCCCCATGGACGTACGACAAAGGTCACAAGTGGTAACGCCAGCATTTTGCGTTGCCGCCATTATTTCCAAAAAGGGTAGCGTCCCCTTATTCCATTATACAAAAAAGCCGCCACGGCGAACCGGGCTGCTTTTTTGGGAGCAACCAAGACTGGGGCAAGAACCCCTTTTTCTTTAGGCGCCAGTGGCACCGGTGCTGGATTGTGTTGAAACGGTGCTACCCGTATTTACACCATTAGCAGTAACAGAACCCGTTGAACTGATCGTGACCGGAATCTTGACCGTGGTTGTAATTGAATTCGAAGTTAAAGAAGTTTGTCCAAATTGAAACACTGGAGCCAGCGTCGTTGATCCAACTACCACGTTTTGGGTTGGAAGTGTAAACTGGCAGAACGGCCAGACAATTTGCATGTTAACTGCAAATGGTCCAGCACCAGTAACCGTCTTAACCTTGATCGTGCAGGAGCCGAATGTATTATCCCCTGTAGCTGTTTGGGTTCCAGAAGCAAGAGATACACCAGTATCTACCGTTGCCGCTGCGGTAGCGTCTTTTGTCGTGAATGCCAGCGTCACAGGAGCTGTGAAGGCTGCTGCTGCACCAGTAACAGTCGCCGTTGCTGCTTGTGCTGCTGTAATAGAAACAGGTGCCGTCGCAGTGGCGGCGACAGCCACCGCTGCCAATGCGGTCTTTTGAGTTGCTTGTGTCGCTGCTGAAGCCGTTGGATCAATAGCGACCACCGCATTGGTAGTTGCAACAACCGGTGCAGGCGGCACATAGTCGCTCCCACCGCACGCCACCAATGAAGCGGCAAAAACGGAAGCTAAAGCCAGCTTGGTGCTGGTGGCATGAATGAAAGAAGTCGCTAGCATTGAAATCCCCTTAAATGACGTGGATGAAAAAACACATTTGCAATTTAACACATCTTTTCAGATAGCGTCAAAAAATTTTCACCTCACTGTTGTTTGCACCAACCTCTTGCGCAAAACGATACAAAACATGGCATGACCTTCAAGGCGAGGGATAAGGATGGCCCACCTACGCACGCCCCCGCCATCGGCCTCTACCGATTTGCCGCACCCTGCGCCAGCACACCGCTGGCAGCATAGGTGTAAAACGCTTCGCGCATGCGATTGATCTGGCTCAGCCAATAGGCCTGTGACACGCGCCCCGCGTTGCGGTGTGTTTCATCCAGCCCCAGCTCCAGGCGCAGCGGTACAACTGCCCCCGGCGTGATGTAGTTGCCTGGTGAGGCAGCATCGGTGAGTCGGGTGCGCACGGCTTGCGGGTGGTGGCCAGTGCCGCCAAAGAATCCTGTGCCCGGCTTCATGCCCTGGCGCGGCGTGAGCGGAAAAGTCAGCTCAAAACCGGCAAAGCGCGTACTGCCGCCTTTGCGGTAAAACAATTGCACACCCACGTCGCCGTACCAGCGCGTCCACTCAACGCTGGGGCCACGCGAGCCGTCGGTAAACTGGTGCGCGCCCAGCTCCACAAACATCGCCGGGGCCAGCGCGTGGCGGTAACTGATGGAGCTTGCCCGGTCGGCCCACACCAGCGACCCCGGAATGCGGTCGTACCAAGCGCCACGCGCATGCCATTCGCCGTCGGCCCAAGGAGCTTGCAGCACCGAGTCGATCTCGGCGCCATTGGCTTCATACTGAAAGCGGCCCACGCTCACCCGGTTCAGCCACTGGTCGCCCAGCTTGACAGTCTGCTGCAACGCCAGCGTTTTCAACCCGCTGCGCGGCTTGAACACCCCAAACAGGCCGGTGTCGTCCATGTTGGGGGAATTACCCACCGGGGCCATACCCGTGGCCAACACCTGGCCGCCGCTCCACAGCGGCACCACCGCTTGCAGGTTGGCCGCCAGCGCGTGGTCCAACGCGCCGATTTCGGTGCCGATGGTGGTGCGCAGTTCGGGCCGCAGCGTGACACGCACGCGCGCCGCCGGGCCGGGGCGCGCTTGCGCCCACTGCACCGCACCCGCAGCGTAAGTGGGCGCGGGCGACCAGCGCAGGCTGTCGCTCACCGCACCACCCAGTCCAGTGCGCAAAAACTGCCGATACTCGGCCACTTCCACCGCTGTTTCATACATCGGCAAGGCGTTTTCTACCGCCACCGCATGGATGCGCGTGGCCCCTGGCCCAGCCAGTTCAGCCCCTACACCCAGCACCAGGCCCAGCGCGTCTGCGTCGTTGTGTGCGTAACGGTGGTTTTCATATTCGATGACCACGGCAGTACCCACCGCGCCCACACGCACGCGCTCCAAGCCCAGGTCAATCAGTTGGGCCGCAATGGCGTCGAGCGCGGCCACACGTGGCGCTGGCAGTGCTGCGTCGGCAGGGTCCGTGGCCGCTACAGCGGGCATGATCAGCGCTTCTACCGGCTGGTAACGCTCGTCGCGCACTTCTTTGTTGCCAAACGGCATGATCAGTGACAGATTAAAACTGTTACCGCCACCCTGCGCACCCAGGTTGTTGAAACTGTCACTGTCGCGCTGCGCCTGCGCCACCACCCGGGCATAGGCCAGTGCCGGGATCGCACTGGACATCCAGCGCACCCCCAGGTGGCGCTGGCTTGACTGCAGCTCGGCCAACGCTGACCAGTGCTCGGCAAAACGGAAATTGAGCGCGCCAAAAGTGCCGTCAAACACCTTGTTGCCGCCCCCGCCCAGAATGTTTTTGCCCTTGGCGAACCCCAGCGACAGCCCCAGCGGCCCATAGTCTTGCGTGGCCACGGCGTACGCCGACTGAAAGAACACTGCGCCCCCACTCAGATCGTTCACGCCCAGCGCAATCTTGGGCAGGCCCGGGGCAAACAGCGGCAACTGGTATTTGAGGTTGGCCGAAATGTCGCGCGTGCCGTTGACAATAATGCTGCCCGGATTAGGCATGGTGTATTCAGCAAAGCGGCCAAAAAACTCCAGCCCGGGCAGCAAACCAACGCCCAGCGTGGCGTTTTGGTGCACCGGGCGCAATGCGCCCAGCGCCGGATCCTGGTAATTGCCATAGCTTAGCGCCACGCTACCCACCGACAGCACATCTGCGCTGGGTACAACCAGCCCGCCTGTATTGCCCTGGGTGGTGATGCCCAGCACCGGTTGTGCCAGGGCCACTGCACTGGTCAGAGCCGATAAAGCCAGTACGGCATGGCAAATTTTGGCAGGGGGCAAGCAGCGCATGGTTATCAGCTCATGTGCAAGCCGCCATTGACCGCGAATTCTGCACCGGTGGCGTAGCCCCCTTCAATAGAGCACAGCCATGCAATGATGGAAGCAATTTCAGAGGGTTCGCCCAAACGCTTGACCGGCACCGTGCCAATGATCTTGTCGAGCACTTCTTGGCGAATCGCTTTGACCATATCGGTACCAATATAGCCGGGGCTCACGGTGTTGACGGTGACGCCCTTGCTGGCCAGTTCTTGCGCCAGCGCCATGCTGAAACCGTGCATACCAGCCTTGGCAGCCGAGTAGTTGGTTTGACCCGCCTGACCCTTGGCACCGTTCACGCTGCTGATATTGATGATGCGGCCCCAGCCTTTTTCAACCATGTCACCTACCACCTGCTTGGTGACGTTGAACATCGAATTGAGGTTGGTGTCGATCACCGCGTCCCAATCTTCACGGCTCATCTTGATAAACATGCGGTCGCGCGTGATGCCGGCGTTATTGACCAGCACGTCGATGCTGCCATGCTCAGCCTTAGCCTTGGTAAACGCGGCCACGGTGGAATCCCAGTCGCCCACGTTGCCGGCCGACGCGTAAAAGGTGTACCCCAGCGCTGCCTGCTCGGCCAGCCACTTGACGTGGTCACGCGTTGGGCCACAACCTGCAATCACCTTGTAGCCTTCTTTATGCAGGCGCTGGCAAATGGCGGTACCGATGCCGCCCATGCCGCCGGTGACGTAGGCTACTTTTTGACTCATGATGTGTTCTCCTCAAATTATCTTTGAATAAATGGGCACTATAGCCGCTTGCAGCGGGCGTGCCACTCTGGTAAATACCAATGTCAACGAGGAAACCCGCTGAAAATAATTCGTCCAGCGGATACCCAGCGATGCATGATTTTTGGGTGTGTCGCTTAGCGCTCCACCACCAGCGCGGCACCCATGCCGCCACCGATGCACAGCGAGGCCAGACCTTTCTTGGCGCCGCGGCGTGCCATCTCGTGCAACAGCGTCACCAGAATACGGCAGCCAGACGCGCCAATCGGGTGGCCCAACGCGGTTGCACCGCCGTTGACATTGACCTTGGACGGGTCGGTGCCCAACTCATTGTTAACGGCACAGGCTTGTGCGCAGAAAGCTTCATTGAGTTCAAACAGGTCGATGTCGCCCACCGACCAACCCGCGCGCGCCAACGCCTTGCGGCTGGCGTTCACCGGGCCCATGCCCATGATGGCTGGGTCAACACCGCTCATGCCAAACCCGGCAATACGTGCCAGCGGCGTCAAACCCAACGCTGCGGCCTTTTTGGCTGTCATCACCACCACCGCTGCCGCGCCGTCGTTGATACCCGAGGCATTGCCTGCTGTGACAGTACCGGCCTTGTCAAACGCCGGGCGCAACCCGGCCAGCGCGTCGGCGTTGGTCTTGCGGTTGATGAACTCGTCCGCAGTAATCAGCAGCGGGTCGCCCTTTTTCTGCGCGATGGACACCGGCACAATTTCGTCCTTGAAGCGGCCTGCGTCTTGTGCTGCCGCCGCCTTTTGCTGGCTGGCCAGCGCCATCGCGTCTTGCATCTCGCGCGTGATGCCAAATTGCTTGGCAACGTTTTCGGCGGTGATGCCCATGTGGTAGTTGTTATAGACATCCCACAGGCCATCAACGATCATGGTGTCGATCAGCTTCCAGTCGCCCATGCGCATACCGCCACGGCTGCCCGGCAGCACGTGGGGTGCCAGGCTCATGTTTTCCTGGCCACCGGCAACCACAATTTCGCTGTCGCCAAAAGCCACAGACTGCGCCGCCAACATGACAGCCTTGAGACCCGATCCGCACACCGTATTGATGGTCAGTGCGGGCACGTCTTGTGGAATACCAGCCTTGAGCAGCGACTGGCGCGCCGGGTTTTGACCCGAACCCGCAGCCAGCACCTGTCCCATGATGACTTCACCGACCTGCGCCGGATCAAGCTTGGCGCGTGCCAAGGCCTCTTTGATGACGATGCTGCCCAGCGTAGGTGCGCTGACGGTGGACAAGCCGCCGCCAAATTTGCCGATGGCGGTGCGAGCGGCTGAAACGATAACGATGTCTTCCATGATGACTCCTCAGGGTCCGGTTAAAAAACTAAAAAATTCAAAAAAGCGCAACGAGTTTAGGCCTTGGCCAATACATAGCGCCCGGGCGCGGGCTCAATGGCCTTGAACTTGCCCTTGCCGTAAGCCTTGGGGGCAGCAACCTGCTTGCCCGCCTGTTCGGCCAGCCAGTTGGACCAGTCGGTCCACCAGCTGCCCGGGTATTCGGTGGCGCCTTCGAGCCACTGGGCGTGTGTTTTGGGAAACTTGCCGTCGGCGCGAATCCAGTGGCTGCGCTTGCCCTTGGCGGGTGGGTTGATCACCCCGGCAATGTGGCCGGAGGCCCCCATGACAAAACGCTTCTTGCCGGGCAGGTATTGCGTGGTGGCATAAGCGCCGCCAATGGGCACGATATGGTCTTCGCGCGAGCCGTAGATGTAGGCGGGAATGTCCACCTTGCCCAAATCAATTTTTTGGCCGCAAACCGTCACCTTGCCCGGTTTGGTGAGGTTGTTTTCCAGGTACGTATTGCGCAGATACCAGGCGTAGAACGGTCCGGGCAGGTTGGTGCTGTCGCTGTTCCAGTACAGCAGGTCAAAGGGCGGCGGCGTTTCGCCTTTAAGGTAGTTGCCCACCACGTAGTTCCAGACCAGGTCATTCGGGCGCAAGAAGGCAAAGGTGGAACCCATGTCGTTGCCCTTCATCAGCCCGCCCTTGCCCATTTCTTGTTCGCGGTATTTGACAAAGTTTTCGTCAATGAACACGTCCAGCACGCCGGTGTCGGCAAAGTCGAGCATCGAAGTCAGGAAGGTGGCACTGGCCACCGGCTTTTCACCGCGGGCGGCCAGCACCGCCAGCGCAGTACCGAGCATGGTGCCGCCTACACAAAAACCCAGCGCGTTGATGCTTTTGGCACCGGTCACCTCTTGCGTGACGCTGATGGCCTTGATGATGGCGTGCTCAATAAAGTCGTCCCAGGTGGCCTTGGCCATCGATGCGTCGGGGTTGCGCCAGCTGACGATAAAGGTGCGGTGGCCTTGGGCGACCGCGTAGCGCACCAAAGAATTTTCGGGCTGCAGGTCCAGGATGTAGTACTTGTTGATGCTGGGCGGCACCATCAAAAACGGCGTTTCATAGACCTTGTCGGTGAGCGGTTTGTATTCGATCAACTGGAAAAAGTCGTTTTCAAACACCACCGCACCTTCGGTGGTAGCAACGTTTTTGCCCACGGTGAAGACGCTTTCATCGGTCATCGACACATGGCCTTGTTGCATGTCGTGCAACAGGTTCTGGATGCCCTTGCTGATGCTCTCGCCCTTGGTCTCGATGGCTTTCTTTTGTGCCTCTGCGTTGAACAGCATGAAGTTGCTGGGCGCGGTCGCGGCGTTGAGCTGTTCCACGGTAAAACGCAGCCGGGCACGGGTTTTGGCGTCGGTCTGCACGGCATCGACCAGCTGCATCAGCGTTTTGGCGTTGAGCAAATACAAGGCAGCAGTAAACGCCGCCATCGGGTTAGCAGACCAGGCTGGGTCAGCAAAGCGGCGATCAGAAATCTTGAGCTGACCTTGCAGGCTTTGCGCCCACAGTTCGCCCGCTTCTTGCAGGTAGCGCTGCTGTAGCGCCTGCAATTTCTGCGCATCAAACGTGATTTTGGGCGCCTGCGCCTGCGTGCCCAGCAGGGGCGCTGCGGCCTGGCCGAGGTCCATGTTCTGGAACGATTCAAACATCTTGCCGAAAGACTCGGTCATGGATTGCTGAAATTGCTGCGCGCTTTGCAGCCAGAGTTGCTGGACGTCACTGTTCATTGATTTCCCTCGTTATTTAGTCAAACCGGTCTGTTGACAAAGCGCTAGTATCGACGATGGAAGTTGCATTTTTCTGACAACGGTTATTTTCTGGACAAAACCTTCACTGCATGTACATCGTTCCCCTGGGTTGGCTCTACGTGGCTTTGATGATGGCAGTGGCCGAGGCCACCAGCAGCACCGGTACCGTGCTGGGTGCAGTCATCACGTTTCTGTTTTACGGCCTGCTGCCTGTTGCGCTAGTGGTGTACCTGATGGGTGCGCCGTCACGCGCGCGGACCATCAAAGCGCGCGAACAGGCTGAAGCATTTGCGGCCCACAGCACCACGACTTCAGGGCAAGCGCCAGACGCTGGCGGCAAAGCGCCCGGTGACCCGGTCGCGCCGATGCGAAAAGAACCGTGAGGCGTTGGCAAAAGTGCACCACGCGGCGCTGCTGTCGTTGCCAAACACCTGCGTCACACCGGCGGCACGCAGCCGCAGCCGTGCCAAACCCGCCAGATCGGCCAGCCATTTGCCACCTGCCAGTGCGGTAAAACACTGTGCCGCCTGGGCATCGGTGGCAACAAACGCTGCGCGCACCTCACCACCCACTTCAAATGCGTCAGGCCCAATGCACGGCCCCAACCATGCTATTATTTTTGCAGCTTCCTGCGCCTCTGAAAAGGGGACGCTACCCCTTTTCACCCTTTTCAGAGTAGTTTCCAGCACCCCGACCCCACCCTGCCCCGCCAGTCCACGCCAACCGGCGTGTGCCGCGGCCACCCAGTCGCCCTGCTCGGTGGTGAACAACACCGGCAGGCAGTCCGCCACCATGACGGTGCAGGCAACCCCTGACGCGTGGGTGATGCAGGCATCGGCCTGGCTGGCATGTAGAGAAAAGGGGACGCTACCCTTTTTCACTTTTCTCCACAATGAAAAAGGGTAGCGTCCCCTTTTCTCCAACTGCAACACCTGGGTACCGTGTACCTGATTCAAAAATACCGGCCGCGCGCCAATGGCCTTTTCAAACCAGGCCCGGTTCGCCGCCACATGCGCCGGGTCGTCACCCACATGGTCGCCCAGGTTCAGGCTGTCGTACGGTGGCAATGACGCACCCCCGAACCGCGTGGTGCAGATGGCCCGCACATGGGCTGGCGCGGGCCAATCAGGAATCATCTGCATGGTTTAAACCATCGCTATGCGGCACGAAGCCACATCGGCGCCGTCATCGCGAGCGTAGCGCGGCGATCCATCTGTTTCCCGCTCAGCCATGCGCGCCACGCACCTTGGCGTACGCTTGCAACAATTTGTGGTGCATCTCGCAACCGTCCAGCGCCAGGCCCGGCGCACTCAGGCCCATAAAGCGGTCTTCCTGCATGATGAGCGCGTGTGCCTGCGCCAGCGAGCCGGAACCATAAAGCAGCGCCAAAGCGTCCAGATACGGCGCGCTGTCGCCCATGTCCGACAGTTGAATCAGGTTGCGGATGCAGGCATAGACCTGGCGGCGCTGCGGGTTGATCTGGTCAAAGTTCAAAATCCAGTCGCAGCCTTCCAGCGTAGCGGCTTCGTCGCCAATGGCCAGCGCCAGCAGGGTTTTGAGTTCGCCCACACGCAGGTCAGACCAGAACGAACCCGCATCGGCCGCCAGGCCAATCAACCCCGCTACCGGGCGATGGTCGGCCAGGCTCGATTCATTGAGCGTGTCGAGCAAATCAGCGCATTCCTCGTCGTCCAGATCGGACAGGTTCAGAATGGCTTCACGCATCGGGTTGGCGATGCTGTTGTTTTCAAACTCCAGGTCGTCGATGGGGTAAATCTCGGACAGGCCCGGCACCAGAATGCGACAGGCGACCACCCCCAGATGGGTGAATTCGGCCACATAAATGTCGTGGCCGTCGGCGTGCAGGCGCTGCACACACCAGGCGTCGTCTTCAGCCGTGGTGCCGTTGCTGAAATTCCAATCAACAAAGTCAAAGTCGGGCGTGTCGCCCAGAAACTTCCAGTGAATGACGCCGCTGGAATCGACAAAATGAATCTCGATGTTGGTCGAACTGGCGGTCTCTTCCAGATCAAAGACCGGCGCCGGAAAGCCCGAGAGCGCATCCAACGCCCGGCCCTGCAACAGCTCGGTCAGCGCGCGCTCCAGCGCCACTTCAAAGCGCGGATGCGCGCCAAAGCTGGCGTAGCAGCCCTGATCCGCCGGGTTCAACAGGGTCACGTTCATCACCGGATATTGGCCACCGAGCGACGCGTCCTTCACCAGAATGCCAAAACCTGCTTCGCGCAAAGCGGCGATCCCCCTGGCGATGCGCGGGTAGCGTGCGATCACTGTTTCAGGCACATCAGGCAGGCACAGGCCCTGGCTGATGATGCGCGCCTTGATGGCACGCTCAAAAATCTCGGACAAGGCCTGCGCGCGCGCCTCGTGCGCCGTGTTGCCCGCTGACATGCCATTGCTCACGTACAGGTTACCGATGATGTTCACCGGAAAGTACACGGTGGCGCCGTCACGCTGGCGCACATACGGGATGGCGCAAATGCCGCGCTCGTCATTGCCAGAATTAAAGTCCACCAGGCTGCTGGCCTCGACATTGCCTTGCGGGTTGTAGAGCTGCTGCAAATCTGGCGTGAGCAGGCCGACCGGCCAGGTGCCGTCCTCGGGCAGGTCAAACCAGCGCTCTTGCGGGTAATGCACAAACCTGGCGCTGGCCAGTTCCGGCCCCAGGTAGTAGTGCGTCCAGAAATAGTTATTCGACAAACGCTCACAAAACTCGCCCAACGCGCTGGCCAGGCACGCCAGCCGCGTGGCACCCTTGCCGTTGGTAAACAGCAGCGGGCAATCCCGGTCACGAATGTGCACCGACCAAATGCCATCGACCGGGTTAAGCCAACTGCGTTCTTCAATGTGAAAGCCCAATGCTTGCAGTTTGCCTTGCAGCGTCTGGATCGTGGATTCGAGTGCGGCGTCTTTGCCGGGGATAAAGGTGGTGGTGTGCATGGTGGGCAGCATAACAGTTGGCGCTGCCGCAGCGGCGAACCCGTCAGACTTGAGGATACCTTCAAGCCGCAAGCGCCAAAAAAATCGGCTTGGCTGACTATTCGCTGCAAACCTGGTTACGCCCTGCATTTTTGGCGCGATACAGCGCATCGTCGGCGCGCTTGACAAACGCATCTGATGGCTCATTCGGCCGATATTCTGCAACCCCAAAGCAGCAGGTCTTGCGTCCAACCACGGCAAAATCCGTCGCGCCGATGCTGCGGCGGATATTCTCGGCCACGCCGCAGGCCGCTGCCAGATGGGTGGCCGGGCACAGAATCATGAACTCTTCACCGCCCCAGCGCGCCACCGTATCGACCCGGCGCACGCCCTGGCGCAACAGGTGCGCGACGGCCACCAGCAGATCGTCCCCCACCTGATGCCCATGCGTGTCATTGACGCTCTTGAAGTGATCAATATCGGCCATCATCAGCGACAAGGGCAGCGCCGTGCGCACCGCACGCTCACATTCGCAGGCCAGCATTTCGTCAAACTTTCGTCGGTTGAACAAGCCCGTCAACCGGTCGGTCACCGACAAATCTTCGAGTTGCTGGTTCTTGAGCGCCAGTTCGGCGTGCGCTTCGGCCAGGCTATTCTGCATTTGCTTGACCGCGCTGATGTCGCTGGCAATGGAATACATCACGGTGCGACCGTCCGACAGGAGCAGCGTGCCTTCCTGGAGCTGGAACCAGGCGTCGGCCGCCTCATTGAAACGCTCATAGGTCAGGCGCACACCATTGGCGCAGCCAGCCGGGTCGAGTAACTCGGCCATCTTGCAGTCAATACAAGGCCGACTCTGCTGGTAGATCAATTCATGGCACTTGCCCAGCTTGCCAGCCACGGCGGCATCCCGGGACTCGGGTAGGTGGTTGCTATAAACCAGATCGTAGGAGCTGACATCGACCACATAAACCGTGAACTGGGTCAGATCAAGAATGTCCCACATCGTCAGCACCGCTGGCACGCGGGTGCGACGTGGGACTTTATTTGCACCGGCTTTCACGCCGCGTCACCCTGCGCCTCTGATTGCTTGGCCTCGATCACTTGCTGCAGTTTGTCGGGCTGGATATGGCGTTTGACCGCAGTTTCGATGACTTCTTTGAGCTTGTCTTCATGGAACGGCTTAAGCACATAGCCCTTGGCCCCTGCCTTGAGGGCGTCGAGCACCATTTTTTCCTGACCATGAGAGGTCACCATGATGATCAGCGCGTCGGGAAACTTCTGTCGGATGCGGCGCGTCGCCTCAATCCCATCCATGTCCGGCATGGTGATGTCCATCGTCACCAGATCGGGCTTGTAGGTTTCATACGCCGTTAGCGCCTCCAGACCGGTAGCGGCCGTTCGCACCACCTGGTGGCCCAGGGTTGTGAGCATACTGGAGAGCTTTTTGACAGTGATGAGTGAATCATCAACCACCAGAATTTGAAGGTATGTCATAGCCAGCTCATTTCACGTAATTGAGGTCGCGGTCAAACAATTCGCCCGGCCCGACCAGGTTGATGTCCATGCTGCCCACTGGTGAACTCAGGCGGCGGCTGATAAATACGGCATTCTTCATGCGGTGAATGTGGCGCGCGCTGTCAATCATCATCGGTGGTGTCAGGGTGATAGCCGCGTCACGCTGTTGCAACTCGGCGGTGCAGTTGCCAATGATGGTGTTGACCACCTCGGCGGCCACCGAACTGCGGTAAGTTTCTTCTTCACCCGCAGGCACATCGATGCCCTCAACCATGCGCGCGTACAGCACGTCCAGCAACTGCGGGTCAAAGCTGAAAGCCACCAACAGGCTCACTGGCCCGCCCACGCCAACGATGGCGGTCAGGCCCGCAATGTCAAGCGTGGCCGCGTTGCCGCTGTCCGTGCTGACGTCTGTCACCGCAATATCAAACTCTTCCTGGAAGTAGCTGCGCGTTCGCTCCAGCGTTGCGGCCACCACCTGCGCTACCCATGGGTTGATAGACATGTTGTCTCCTATGCGCCAAATATATCGCACGGCAGGGGCAAGGTAAACACAAATTGCGTGCCCTGCCCGCGCGCTGATTGCACCCGCACGTCGCCGCCGAGCTTGCGCGCCTGGCTTCGCACCTCTGCCAGTCCAACGCCGCGCCCGGCAAGGTCAGAGGCTTCCTGGAGCGTGCTGACATTGTCCAGAAAAATCAGCTCCATCACCTGTTCTTCGCTCAGCGCCGCTACCGCCTGTGACGCAAGCAGGCCCATGCCAACGGCGCGCTGTCGCAGCGCGGCCAGGTCAATGCCGACACCGTCGTCAGCAATACTGAGCTGAAGCTGCGTGCCGCTGACCTGAACACTGCAAGTAATACTGCCAAGCTCTGACTTGCCGCTGTCCAGGCGCGTATTCGGGTCTTCAATGCCATGCACCACCGCGTTACGAAAGACATGCGTGAGCGAACGCAAAAAAGGGCGCCAATGTTGCGGGTCAATCCAGACCGCTTCGCCGCCCCGCACCACCAGCGGCGCGACTTCTTTTTCCAGTCGCGCCGCAGCCTGCTGGATCAGCCGCTCAAAGCTGCCCAGCGCCTGGCTGAACGACATCTTGTGCAGTTGTTCCAGCGCCAGCAGCAACTTGCGGATCGACGCCAGCGTGACGTCGATCGGCTCGCCATGCAACAGTTGACTGGCGAGTTGTTGTAACTGCCGTGTCTGCTCGCCTGTGATCAGAATGCGTTCACCACAGGCCAAAAAGTCATCCCCCAGCGCCTCGCGCAGCGGCCTCAGGTCGGCTTCCAGCAACTCTGTCATCGGCACCGCTTGCAGTGCCTCGGCAAGGGCTTGCTGCGTCACCTGCGCTCCAAGCTGGCGCAGTTCTTCCAGCCGCCCCTCAAGCGCATGCAGTGCCTGCGGCGTCTGGCCAAAACTGTACTGATTCAGCAGCCCCTTGAAGGTATGCACCTGGCGATAGAGTTCACGCGCCATGCGCGCGGGTTGCGCCCCCGAACGCAGCAGCGTAGCGAGTCCGACGCTGGCAAACTCACGAAACGTCTGGATCGTGTCAAAAAAGTCGCGGCTGTCGGTAATGGCGGCAACGATCATCTCCAACCGCTGGCGCTCGCTCTGCACCTTTTGCTCCAATAGGCGTTCACCGGTGACATCCGTCAACACCACCATGACGCGCTGCTTTTCAAGCAATTTGTACTCGGCACGCAGCAGCAGCTCACCGCAACGAAACTCTACGGGCAGCAGTGACAGCATGGCCACGCACTGCCACGGATCGGGTTCATTGAGGACGGCGGCAACGGTTTCACGCAGCAGTTCAGCCTTGACCCGGTCCGCGCCAAACAGCACCTGCGCCGCGTCGCGCCCAGCTGGGTGCAGGCCCAGCATGGTGCTACAAGCGCGACTGCATTCCGCTTCCACCTGTAGATCGACGCCAAACGATAGGAAACCCTGGCCCGAGTGATCAAGCAAACTGGTCACCTGCTCGCGGCGCGCTTCGGCCAACTCCTTGGCGCGCAGCAATTCGGCTTCAATGCGCTTGCGCTCGGTCACGTCGATATAGATCGAGACAAAGCCACCGCTCGGGATCGGGCTGCCGCGCACTTCCAGCCAGCGCCCGTCGGGGCGTAAACGCTCGAACCGATGCGCCTGAAAATTGCGCGCCCGCTCCACCGCCGTGCGCACCTGTTGCTCGGGGTCGCCCGGGCCGTATTCACCGCGATTGACGTTAAAACGCACCAGCTCTTCAAAGTCCACCCAACCCTTGGCAAACAGTTCCGGCGGAAAACCCAGCAGCGTCATGAGCTGGTCGTTGTAGGCAGTAAAGCGCAAATCGGCGTTGCACAGAGAAATAGCGCCAGGAAAGTTGTCGATGATGGTTTTGACCTCGTCGCGCTGGCGCTTGAGTTGCTCTTCATTTTGCTTTTGTTCGGAGATGTCGGTGTAGGTGGTGACAAAGCCGGCAATTTCGCCGCCGGATGTGAAGGGCATCCCCTCCACCAACACGGTGCGCCCGCCGGGCAGTACGCGCTCAAACCGGTGCGCCACAAACTCGCGTGCGCGCGCCACAATGGCCTGCACCTGTTGTTCGGGGTCACCCGCGCCATAGTCGCCCCGCAGCGCATTGAAACGAATCACGTCTTCAAACCGGACACCCTTGCACATAAGACTCTGCGGCAAATCCAGAATCTGGTTGAAACGCCGATTCCACAGGGTCAGCGACAAGGCTTTATCGCAAACGCTGACGCCTTGCGGCAGCACATCCAGCAAGGCCTGCAGATGGGTGGTGGCCAGCTCATGCGCGCTTTCACCGCGCCGGGATGCCAGGTTGGGTTCAGACTGATGGGTATCCATACCGCTCCTTTGATCGTCATTACCGCTACCGTTGTCTCACGGCCTGGCTACTCCAGGGAAGGCCAGCGGCAGACACCGTCCCAATGTAGATACTTCACTGGAAAATACTGACAACCGTCAATGGCCATCCAGGGCACTGATTTTGATCGCTCTGGCACAGAAAAACACAACGTCAGTTGAAAAACTTTATCGCGAACTCACAGCGCAATTTCGCGTGCCACTCCGCCCAGCGCGGTGGCTGGCTTTGGCGGCCGACGATTTGGCTTCGCCGAAACTCCGTTTTCGGGTACCCCCGTATGAGGAGGCCGCCAAAGACTGCCGCCGCGCGGGTTCAAGGTGACACGGTCACGACAAAGCCAGTAAACCATACCAAGTTCATCTTTTCATCGGCTAGAGCCCTTGCCCTAGCTCAGACCAGTCCGAATCCGCCACCAGCGTCCTAAACTGCGCGCCTTGCGCAAATACGAAGCAACAAAACACACCACAACATACCGAGGACGACCATGACCCCCTACCCGCACCTGCTGACCCCCCTGAACCTGGGCTTTACCACCTTGCCTAACCGCGTCATCATGGGCTCGATGCACGTCGGGCTGGAAGAAGTCAAGGACGGTTTTGCCCGCATGGCGGCGTTTTACGCCGAGCGTGCCAAAGGGGGCGTCGGCCTGATCGTGACCGGCGGCATTGCGCCCAACGACAGCGGCCGCCCGATGCCCGGCGGTGCCCGCCTGACGACGCCAGCCGAGGCCGACAAACACAAGCCGGTGACCGCCGCCGTGCACCAGGCCGGTGGCAAGATTGCCATACAAATCCTGCACTTTGGCCGCTACGCCTACCACGAGAACCTGGTGGCTCCCAGCGCGCTCAAAGCCCCGATCAACCCGATGAAGCCGCACGCCTTAAGCACCGAAGAGGTCTATCAGACGGTGGATGACTTTGTGCGCTGCGCAGCACTCGCCCAAAGCGCGGGCTACGACGGCGTGGAGATCATGGGCTCGGAGGGCTATTTGCTTAACGAATTCATCGCCGCGCGCACCAACCAGCGCGACGACGAATGGGGTGGCAGCTATCAAAACCGCATCAAGTTCCCGCTGGCCATTGTGCGCGGCGTGCGCGAAAAAGTTGGCCCCAACTTCATCATCATCTACCGCCTGTCGATGCTTGATCTGGTCGAAGGCGGCAGCACGCAAGACGAAGTGATCGAGCTGGCGCAGGCGTTGGAACAAGCCGGTGTGACGATCCTCAACACCGGCATCGGCTGGCACGAGGCGCGCATCCCTACCATTGCCACCAAGGTACCGCGCGCCGCCTGGGCCTGGGTGACCAAACAACTCAAAGGCAAGGTGGGCGTGCCGCTGGTGGCCACCAACCGCATCAACACGCCCGAGGTAGCCGAACAACTGCTGGCTGACGGCTTTTGCGACATGGTGTCGATGGCGCGGCCGTTTCTGGCCGACCCGCTGTTCATGCAGAAAGCCGTTGCGGGCAAGGCGGACGAAATAAACACCTGCATCGGCTGCAACCAGGCTTGCCTGGACCACACCTTTGGCGGCAAGACCACCTCGTGCCTGGTGAACCCGCGCGCCTGCCATGAAACCCTGATCAACCTGGCACCCGCCGCCCGTCGCGAAAAGATCGCGGTGGTCGGCGCGGGACCTGCCGGTTTGAGTTTTGCCACGGCAGCGGCGCAGTGCGGGCTGGACGTGACGCTGTTTGACGCCGCGCCAGAGATTGGCGGCCAGTTCAACGTGGCCAAACAAATCCCCGGCAAGGAAGAGTTTTACGAGACCTTGCGCTACTTTGGCAAGCAGCTTGAGTTGACTGGGGTCACGCTCAAGCTCAACACCCGCGTGAGTGCACCAGACCTGGTGGCGGGCGGCTACAGCCAGGTGGTGCTGGCTACCGGCGTGACCCCGCGCACGCCGCCGATTGACGGCATTCACCACCCCAAGGTGCTGGGCTACCTGGACGTGCTGCGCGACAAAATGCCGGTTGGCCAGACCGTGGCATTGATCGGCGCGGGCGGCATTGGTTTTGACACAGCGGAATACCTGCTGCACGAAGGCACCAGCCCGAGCCAGGATGCGGCCAAGTTCTTTGCCGAATGGGGCGTGGATACCGGCTACCAAACGCGCGGCGGCTTGACCGCAGCGCACATCGAAGCCAGCCCGCGCAAAGTGTATTTGTTGCAACGCAAGGCCAGCAAGGTGGGTGACGGCTTGGGCAAGACCACCGGCTGGATTCACCGCACCTCGCTGAAAAACCGCCAAGTCGATATGCTCTCGGGCGTAACCTATCGCAAGATTGACGACGCGGGTCTGCACATCACCGTCGAAGGCCAAGAGCGCCTGCTGGCGGTGGACAACGTGGTAATCTGCGCCGGCCAGGAGCCGCAGCGCGAACTGCAAGCCGCGCTGCAAGCGGCGGGTCTGGCCGTGCACCTGATTGGCGGCGCCGACAAGGCCGAAGAACTCGACGCCAAACGCGCCATCAAACAGGGGCTGGAACTGGCCATTGCGCTGGCAGCTGGCCCTGCACCCACACCCGAAAAGTTACAAACAAAATCGCCTTCTAGCGCTCATCCAGAAAGCGTAAGTAGCAATCAAACCAATAGCAATTCTGGCTACACCGTGTTGACCGTGAGCCTGGCCGACCACGTCGCCACCATCACGCTAAACCGCCCCGACAAGGCCAACGCCATGAACCTGGCGATGTGGCACGAGCTGCGGCAGGCGTTCCAGTGGGTTGACCGCACGCCCGAGGCGCGCGTAGCTGTTTTGCAAGGTGCGGGCAAGCTGTTCACCAGCGGCATCGACCTGCAAATGATGATGGGCATGGGCGACCAAATCCAGAACGACTGCGAAGCCCGGATGCGCGAAAACCTGCGCGGCTTGATTCTAGATTTACAAGACACACTCACCGCGCTGGAGCGCTGCCGCAAGCCGGTGCTGGCCGCCATCCACGGCGCGTGCATTGGCGGCGGCA
>Ga0066647_10000019_pt1 | contig 77175 bp, 68 predicted proteins | sample CryGeyCG2114_250_FD_59512 | JGI IMG/M metagenome (GOLD analysis project Ga0066647, IMG submission 59512) | Groundwater microbial communities from aquifer - Crystal Geyser CG18_big_fil_WC_8/21/14_2.50 | ecosystem: Environmental > Aquatic > Deep subsurface > Groundwater | place: USA: Utah: Grand... | reverse complement strand
AAGCACCGCCTTCCTGTATGTTCGCAGGCTATGAGCGTTGATCCACTACCAAGAAATCCGTCATATACCGTATCCCCAAGTGCAGTGCTATTGAGGATCAGCCTGCGAAGGAGAGATATTGGCTTCATCGTTGGATGAAGTTTGCTCTTCGACGGTTTGGGACAAGTCAGCACAGACTTGTCCTTCGCCTTCAGAAAACGGTGCCGTTTGTACCAGCCATAAAGTATGAGCTCATGCTGAGGAAAGTAATCCAGCCTGCCCACAACAGCCTGCGTCTTTACCCAGATTAGGAGCTGTGAGAAATGAAACCTGCTTACAGCTAATGCCTCACGTAAAGCGAAGAGTTTCAGGTCTGCATTAAAGATATAGTATGCATTTTTTGCCGAGAGATGTGGTCGTATAGCATTTAGCCAGCCCTGAGAGAATGCAATATAGTCTGCATCACTCTGGAGCTGGTCGTTGGCAATCTTCTTATGTGTCATATTGCCAACCAGCCCTTCCTTACTCTCCACATACGCAATCCCGTACGGCATGTCCGAACATATCAGGTCAATCGTATTCTCCCTCATAAGGGCTCTCACATGATCGGGATTAGTAGCATCTCCACAAAGGAGGAAATGCTCTCCCAGCTGAAACAGGTCACCCTCCTTAGGCAAGGAGGACTGCTTTGATTCCGGTAAGTTCTTCATAGCGTTGAATGATTAAGGATGCAAAAATAGGGTCCAGCTCCATGATGAAGCAGTTCCGTTTGAGTTGTTCACAGGCAATGAGCGTGCTCCCACTACCACCAAAGAGTTCCAGGACGTTGTCTCCAATACGGGTACACCGTCTGAGCGCCTTTTCATGTAATGTCACAGGCTTCTCTGTGGGATGAGCATAGGTAGACGTCGAAAGCCTTTTGACCAACCAGAGATCCAGATAATCAAGAATGTCGTCGATACTGCGGTTTCCAGCATCGATATCCTTATTCATAATCTCCGTAAACTTCGTGGCTTCGGTATTCAGATAGGGCTTCCCTCGAGTTGCGTACACGCATGGCTCATAACATTTACTGAATGCTATCTGCGGAGTCGGGTTTGCTGAATTCTTTATCCAGAGGCATACTCTGCGATTGGTAAGCCCAAGCTCTTCGTACAAGCCCTGTACCATTCCAACGTAGTTCTGATCACACCAGTAAAAGACATGAGTGTTTTCTTCCGAAACACTCAGAGCATTCTCTATCGTTGCTTTCAGAAAAGCTCGATACTCCTCCTGAGAACGTGCATCCTTTGCTTTTCCACCATACTTCTTCTTTCCACCAACACCTTTGTCGTAGGAAAGATCAATATTGTACACAGGGTCGCAGTACAACATCTGTATTCTCGCATCTCCCACAAGACGCTGGATATTTTCAGGCAGAGTAGAGTCCCCACAAAGAAGTCTGTGGTTGCCAAGTTGATACATTTCCCCCAACCGCACTGTCGGCTCTTTTAAATCTTCCAGCTTCTTGCTAGTCTGAAAATCATCATCTTCCGTGGTGAGCACATCATCCCAGATGGAAGAAAGGTCTGTCTCAGAAAAACCGAACTCAAGGAGCAGATTAGTATCGAAAGATTTCAGTAAATCAAGATCCCATTCTCCTGTGTTGCGATTAAGACGGAGGTTAAGCTCCTTCTCCTTTTCAGGATCAAGATGCACGTAGACAACAGGCACTTCTTTGAAGCCCAGTTGCTTGGCAATATGCCAGCGAAAATGTCCGCCAACAATAATGTTTTTCCGATCATGGTGGTTATTCACGATGATCGGATCGACGAGCCCAAAGCGCTCGATGCTTTGTCGGAGGTGTGTCTCCGAAGTACTATCCCATTTCCGAGGATTCTCTTCGTATGGACGAAGGTCCTGAATTGGGATAGAATGGACTGAAAAGTTTTTCATACATCCAATTAGTTAAATAGTACTAATTGGATTTTGCTGAAATAAAAAAGACTCTACATGAATTTGACCGCGCGGACTAATTCATTGACATAAGCCCCTTTTCGATTGCTTTCTTATAAAGTTTATTGACCATAATAGGGTCTAGTGATCGATTACTCGTCAACTGGGGGAAAGTATCTTTCAATCCCAGAACAATCTGCTTTGATGCCACTCCTCGATTTTTTTCGTTGACGATGTACTGAAGCATCTCTGTCGTATAGAGACGTTCATTTTTATGTTCAGCATCTAGTTTTTCTCGAATATCCTTAAGTTCAGAAAATATGCTAGCTGCATCCTTTGCAAGGACGTCAGTATCATACTCTACAACCAATCTTGGTAACGTATGGATACCAATAAATGATGATACAAATAAATCGTAGTAAACATATGCTCTAAACTCCTCTCCTTCGTAGATGAGTTCTAGATTCTTTTTACTTTTTGGGCCTCCTTCCTCTATGTAGGACTTTGAGGAGACTTGAGGCAATGTGATCTCATTTTTCGTAATAAAACACTTGATTGGTTCCACCCACTTTAAGCCAAGCCCCAAATCCATACATACTATCTTGGCTATCTCGTCCTCTGTGAAGCTAATCTGACCTAATGGAGTGATATTAATTTTTGGCAGACGTAATCCGTGCGAGGGGACGTCGAGTGTGAGACGATGTGCCAAAACACTTCGCTGGAACCCCTCTTTATACAATAGACTTTTCCAGACTCGGATGTACTTTTGTCCCAGAGCTGTAGTCTGCTCTGACCTAAGCGTTGCGAGTTGTTCTTCTGGGATTTGAATAATATTTGCCATACAGGAAAGTTAGTATTGGTTTAAAATAGCATAATCAAATTATCGCAATTTTATAGTGATCTTGGTCTAAATGCACTAGAATAGAGATTATTTCATCTCTTTGTTCTATGGAATATCGTCATCTCAAAGAAAAAAGTCACTACGAGGATCTCTATGATCGTTTTACCGTAGAGGAAGGTCGTCGCTTGGAAAAAATCTGGAACGAGCCTGAGGTCATAGGTACAAAAAAGAACATGTATGTTACCTGCAATGTCGACACGCGACACAGCGGTTTAGTCAACTTTTACATGTATTTTTGGAAAGGAGATAGGAACAGGAATAAATCAAAAACTATTGAAAAGTGGATGCAAGAGGATAGAGATCTCGACGCACACTACGATCGTGTGAACATAAAGAGACGATGCAAAAACTGCTCAAAAGATATGAAGCTTACGGATAAGTTTCTGCATGTCACATATGAAAAGGGTAAGAGGAATTATGTGGAGTGTTTTTTCTGGTGTAAGGGATGTGACTATGGAATGCGTATCACAGAGTTTGGAGATGAAAAAGTCTTTACTCCAAGACGCTGTCCTGAATGCAGTACGAAAGTAAAGTGTACAGTTACGGAAAACAAAAAGAACACCACGTATCAGGATTCCTGTCCTAAATGTACTTGGGTGAGCTCTAAGCCTCTTGTTATCAAAAACTATCGACTTAAAGAAAAGATTGATCGCAACTTTGAACAGGACAGGGCAAGGTTCTGTCTCAACCATGAAGAAGGTATGGAGTATCTAGCCTCTCTTAGACGTATCGACGAATTGAAAAACGTAGTTGAAGGCATTAAATCTGATCCTAAAAACCAGGAAGGAACTCCTGAGTATATTGTAGAGCACTTGGAACGTCCAACGGTTGCCAAATTGCAGAAAAAATTAGCAAAAGCTTTGCAAAAAGTTGGATTCACTACTTTAAAGTTTGATGATGCTGATGAGATAAGAGGTGATGTCGTCGTGAAATTTCGTGTTCAGGATTCCAATGAAAGCCGAAGCGCATCTTTTAGTAAAAGAGAGTTTAAGAAAACTGTGGAAGAGGCTTTGCTTTATACGAATTGGAGGATTCTTCCAACTAGCCTCTCATATAAAATGGGCGTATTGAAAGGTAAACTAAGTGGAACAGATAGTACTCCTGAGTTATTGGAGTTGGTTAAGAAGCGAGGACTGGAGAATAAGCCTGTCCCTGAGTCATTGAAGAGGCCTTCTATGGTGAACGGTAGAGGGGAGAAGATTTTCTTTTAAAATAACTCTTTAAATTCTATTACCTTTCCTTTGGGGAAAACCCATCCTTTTAGTGGCATGTTTTTTGAAGACGACTTGCCTGCAATGAGCATTATTGGAGTATTACATGCATAACGAGAGTTATTGCTGACCACTTTCATCTGTTCTAAGTCTTGACTACTTGGTTCAACTTCAAAAACTGGATGATAGTGCCACTCACCTAGATAGTACTTTCTGGGAATACTATTCCAACACTCTTTAAGATACTTTTTCAGCCCAGATTTGCCACGATTAAACCAGAATCTACCGCTTTTAGAATTAGTCGGCATATATACCTCAGAGATGACAGCATAAGATTGATCAGCGGAGTAAGATCCGATCAACACTCCTCCCGTCTCTTTTTCCTTACTTTTTAAGCATGCTTCTGCGATTTGATTCCACGCAGCATTTGTAATGCATATACCATAACTACCATCTTCAGTAATATACAAATCATTTGGTGTCATATAACTTTTTGGGTTATACCAGAAAAAATGCCAGATTCATCATAAAGCTGCTCGTAGACAGTGAGCTCTGATTTCGGTGCTCTTTTTAGTGAAATACAACTCTCAATAGTTTTAAGCCCTGTACTTGCTGCCAATATAATATCATCAAATCGCGCAGGAAATAGAGGCGACCAACAACCTGCACCCTGAAACACTGCTTCATCTTGAGTACTAAGTTTTCTTTCTTCTTGAAGAATTTCATGAGTTTTTTCGTGAAACTCTTCTGCTGGAAGGGAAAAGCCCTTATGCATAAAGAGAAAAGAGCGCCTGGCTTTATAACCTACAGATAAAGACACAAATAATTTAGGGATACTCCATTTACTCTGATCGAGAGTATATATGACTGTATTCGACCCTGTACAATCAAGAATAAGTGTACAGTTTTTGAGCAGCTCTTCTACCTGATTTATATTTGTTGGTAGGTTCTCAGGATGGGTAGTAATCTGACAAAAAGGAGAGATAGTTTTGAGTCTACGCCCTAATGCATCAACTTTTTTAATGCCAATATCAGCACTTGTTAAAGTATGACGAACTAAATTTCCTGCTTCAAGCACATCAGGATCAATTAGCAGTAAGTTTTTTACGCCACCTCTAATCAATAGTTCTGCTATACTAGCTCCTAAGGCTCCACATCCGATAAGAGCAACCTTCTGATTTTGTAGAGAGTCTTCTAGTCGGCCTCTTGCCTGCATGCGTTTAGGATGCCAGTTCTCTGTTTGTAAGTAATACAGCTTAGCAGAGTCTGCAAATATAGTGCGTTTGTCACGCTCTTTGCGGCCAATCTCGTTATCACGAAATCCATTTGGTATTTTCGCAGTGGCTAAGGGCATTGGGAACTCCATTGCTTCCCAGTGTACCTCTACAGGTAGATGACCTATTTTATGTGGTATTGGATAACCAATCAAAAGAACTTTACGCTTCTGATGCCTTAGAAGCTCTTGAATCTCTTCCACTTTTTTAACACAATCTAAACCTTGGTTCTTTGCAAGTTGTCGAAGCTCTCCCCACGTTAATAGTGGTTTCCAAGGGACAACAATGGGAGGCTCTTTCCAAAACCACCAAACTCCCATAAAAGTTTCTGTGTCCTTGCTTAGAAAGTCACCCAAAAAGCGCTGAGAAGTATAAAGTAGATCATCGCCTTGATCAAAGAATCCATTGGCATGGAAAGTTTCTGGTATTCCAGATAGGGCACACAACTGTACCGTACCGATATCCCCAGTTAATCTAGTAGACCATATTGGGAAAGTATCATCACTTTCAATATGGACAACTTTTATGCCAGCTCGATGAGGATAATACGGTAATTCAAAAGGATCATTTTCTACAGCTAAACTTTTTGAAGCAGCTGCATTCAGCCAACTAATAGTTCTTTGGATATGCCAGTTTAATCGCTCTTCGCTAATACCTACTGGATCAGAAGAAACAGTCAATGAATTTAATGACTCACTCGGACTATCCAGACATAACTTACCAGATCTTGAAGGCCCTTCAATGCCAATAAGATTTAGAGTTTGATGCTGAAATGTAGCTGTTATTCCACCTTTCATTGATGGATAGATCTCTATCTTCCCAAGAGGATAGTCTTTTGAAATATGTACATTCCATTGAGTTTTTAGAGGGATTAACTCTTCTTCGCTCTTTTTTATTTCAAGTGAAAAAGGGATTACCCACTCGTCAGATAGTTCTTGAGCTGTGCCAGTGATTGTTAATCCTGGAATATCATTAAGTGTCCTAAGACCAGTAATAATTGAGAAAGGTAAAGAGCTGATATCCATATTATGCGAAGCGACCAGAATCTGGGCTCGCCGGTGCTATAGGATTAGTATATCCAGCTGATTTATTTCCTCCGTTCTCAGGAGGGTCTGGAAACTCTTTTCCTAGTAATTGTTGCCACAACTTTCCACTTTCAACCCTATCAGTCGAATCAAATGCGTGCCGTGCTAGTAGTGCTGCTTCCTTTGACTGTTCATAAAACTTACAAAAATCCTCTGCGTCCATACGCGCCAGTACATCGTGATCTGGAACTCCATAATCAGGGAGAGTTGGTTTTTCTTTTCGATCCACAAGATCCTTATACTTTGAAACAATGGTCTCTAGTGTACGAACAACTCCATCTGCAACAGAGTCGATATCGTCTGGGCAACAGTCTCCTACAATACGCTCTAGAGGAAATCCCTTAGGATGCTTTGGCTCATCGTAATTGGTTAATCTCCACCATTTTATTGCTTTTACGACATTAATAAAGTGGCCACTTGTTATCTGATTTTTGTCTCGTGTCCACTTAATTTGTTCAAGAGGATGAGTATCTTTCCAACATTGTGCTTCACAATTTGGGATCCGTAGCGGATTAGTTTTCCACTCCTGCTCAGATGAGGCTTGATTCAACCGTTGCTCTGTAAACTGATTTGCTTCGCGGCTTCCCATGGCTAACCATGCAGGATGCAGTTTCCAGTCAAATGCTTCCTCTATTGTATCTTCAGTTGTAACAGCAGCTGATTTTAAAATTTCTAGCTCACTTGCCGAAGGGGCAGAAGTAAGTACTAGATCAAATTCTACAGCCGAGAGGGCAATACCTATTGAACGTCCTTGTCTTTCATACTTTCCTTCATAGTATTTATCTAAAAACGGGGTGAAAACATTCATTGCTTCCTCTGGAGAGTACTCAGATTCGTGAAGCTTCGTTACTACAATAATATCCACATCAGAACGTTTCCCATTTTTTGGACGTACTGCAGTATGACGACGATAACTACCCTGAAGAAAGTCACTAACAAAGATATCCTGTAGTTCTTCAAATGAATTCAGACGACTGCGTAAAAGCGTATGTCCATTCTTAAGCTCTTCTTTTTGAGTAGGGGTAAGGCGAATTTTACTTAGAAATGTTTTAAAATCACTAGATAGTATCATTAAATTGTTGATGACGATGTAAATGGGATATTTAACTCAAAGCTAGGTTCGTAAGAAGAGGACTTCTCATTCGAAAAGTCGAACTCGTATAGAGCTAAAGGTCCTAGCGCCTCTCGAAACTGTCCCAGAAAAAATAGTAAAGAATTCGGAGCACTAACAAACAGGTGAATTTTAGTAGTTGGCCCTGGTCGTAATGATTTTAAAATACGACTTAATTCTTCGGCCATCTTATAGGCATGAGTTCCATCTGAAACTGCACCATGTCCAAATCCTGAAGTTGGAATAAGATTAACAATGCTAAGTTTTTCTAAGCCGAGATAGTTTACTACGTCTCCAGCAATATCATGTGTTACGGATAATACGACTGCACATTCTTCGTTATTACTAGAGGCATTGATCTCGTGCTTTACCCATAAGTTACTTTCAGGACTTTTGTTTGCTGGCTTCCATAAAACATTTTGAGGCTTTTGAATTGGGTAAACCGTACACCCAGAATTGAAGCTTAACTCATACCCTGTTAAAAGAGCTAAAGACCCGTGGCATTCCAATAAAAGCCCATGCTCTTGTTGACGTAGCGCGTGTCGTATTTGCGGCTGAGCAAAGTAATCTTTTACTTGACCTGCTACTCCTGTCCAGTTTGAGGACTCTTTGAGATGACGCCCATGAAACTGGCTGTCAACGCAGATAAACCTATCTGCTTCAAGTTCAATGCTCTCTGCAGCTCTATAAAAGCTTCTAACTGCTAGAATAGGGATCTTAGCTTCTTGGATAGGGGCAAACAGTTTTTCTATAGTACATAGTTGGCGAAAATTGTTTGCATCGAATTCGCAGTTCTTGTTTATCAAAAGCTGCTGTGTTAATCCGGCATATATATCATTCTGTTGTTCAGCATTTGGTACTCTCAACCCAACCGTCTGAAGAGTCTTATGAACCAGCTCTTTGAATCGCAAGTTAGCGAGAAAGTTAACTTCAAATCTGAGACATTTCAAAAAGTTGATAAACTTTTGTTCCTCTTTTATCCCAAGATGAGTTTGCCATTCTTGTCTAAGTTTTTTTAACGCTCCAGTCACAGTGCCACTAATAAATGCGTCAGGCAAGAGAGTAGTATTCCGGATAAGTGGTGCTAAGATGTCAGTTTGTTCCCACTGCCAGTTAGAGACTAGATTTAGAGTAAAAGGCGTGTGCTCCTTACTTTTAAGATCTTCGTATGCGTTTAGAAAACGCTTTAGTAGTGATTCTGTGGATTTTTTGCTTAAAAATTTTGGATCAATGAGAGCCTTTGAGCTATATGTATCTCTATTATCAACATGATATTTAATCTGAGCATACTCTGCCTTAATTAAGCTCCCATTATCATGTTTTCCTGGCCCACCGTAGAAAACCACTACATCGTCAACAACTCCAGCTTCATCATACTCGAAACATACTTTTTCAACATTTGAACGCTCCTCAAGAAGAGGAGCTACCTTATACCAAAAGTACATCCACTGATAAATGTCTCCACTTACTCTTGCTGCAACAGTGTTTAATGCCACAATTTTGTGTCTATTAAGAAATATTTTTAAAAACTTGTACTACGACTCCCTGTACAAGAAAGCCCTCTTCTACAAAGATAGGCTTATGCTCTGGATTATCTGAGTGAGGGATAAGCATAATAGCACCCGTGTTTTGCTGGTACTCTTTTAAAGTCGCGTTTTCATCAATAAGGGCCACAACAATGTCGCCACTCTGGGCATAGTTTTGCTGGCGAACTAAAACAAGATCTCCACTTTCAATACCTTTCTGGTTCATAGAATCTCCTTCTGCTCTTAGAAAGAAGTAGGAATGATTTCCCGTGAGTAGACGCTTTGACACAGGATAACTATCAACAACGTTCTCTTCCGCAAATATAGGATTACCGCATGCAATGGAGCCAAGAACGGGAACACTAATTGTTTCTGCCACTTCTTGACTATCTTCTACTGGAATTACAATTTTGTAATTACCTTCATCATCCTTTTCGATTAGACCTTCTTCCAGAAGAGTATTTACTAATAAAAAGGCCGAACGAGGGGACTGATACCCCATCGTTTTTTGTAAATCACGTAGACTTGGAGAAGTTCCATACTTTCTTAAATGTCTTTGTATTGCTATAAGGGCTTCTTTCAAACGAGGCTTCATTGCTGTACTTGCTAACTATTATACGATTTATGGCATAATTATACGAACCGTATAAAAATAGTCAACTGCGTATAAAAAATCTCTTTTACTGTCTATAACAAAACGAAAGTCAACCCCGACCCGCTCCCCTCTGAGACACCCTTTTTTACACTGTCTCAAATGTCTCATTTGCAGAAAATACAAAGGTGACCCGTTCCCCTTATATTCCTAAAATACAAACCCTCTGGTGGCTTGCCGAAAACGAGCTTCTGAACCCACCTGCTGAGCCAATTGGAATGGAACTTAACTTAAACCAATCGTCAATAGGTCTGTTTTGGCTTGAAATAAACACATGGGTTGGATAGAATAAAATTAGCCTTATCCAACCCACCCTCATAATGCTCCTCCGCCAAAACCTTCACGACCTCCTCGAAGAAAAGCTTACAACCCTCAACCGGTTACGCCCGCTTTCTAAAACCATGGTGCAGAAGCTCCGCGAGCGCTTCGAGGTGGAGATGACCTACAACTCTAACGCCATCGAGGGCAACTCTCTCACCCTCAAGGAGACCTATTGGGTCATTCAAGAGGGCCTGACCCTCAAGGGACGCCCCATAAAGGATATTCTCGAGACCAAAAGCCATAAGGCGGCGCTGGATTTTCTGTATGAGATCATCGAGCAGGACAGCAAAAATACTTTTTCGGAGCAGACGATAAAACAGCTGCACCAGCTGATTATTAAGGACATTGATCCCAACATGGCGGGCAGATACAGAGATATCGATGTATTTATCAGCGGTTCAGACCATACCCCTCCAAGCGCTCTAGATGTGCCTTTACGCATGCGCGAGCTGCTCTTGTGGCAGAGCAAGAATCAAAAGCTGCACTACGTCGTGGAGTTTGCGGCGATGATCCACCATATGTTTGTGAATATCCATCCCTTTGAGGATGGGAATGGCAGAACAGGCAGGCTCGTCATGAATATCTTCTTGATGCAGTACGGTTTTCCACTGGTGATTATCCAGAAGAATGACAGGAGAAAATACTATCGCGTGCTTCAGGCCGCAGACAAAGGCGACTACAAGCCGCTGGTGAATTTCATCGGTCAAGCTGTGTTGCGCTCTATAAATATCTATCTTGATACACTGCTCCCTGCGAAAGAAAAGGAAGCACTCATATCCCTCGCTGAGGCGGGCAAGCATACGTCGTACTCACAGGCGTATCTGAGCAAGCTCGCGAAGGAAGGCAAGATTGATGCGGTAAAGCTGAGGAGGAACTGGATGACAACACGTAAGGCCGTGAAAGACTATATGGGACAAACGAAACGCTAGCGTATAAGGTTCGAATCTCCTCCAGGATGGTGAGCCAAAGCATTATGGAAGTATTTGTAACGTACTAGACCCTTTCATAGCACCAGTGGTTTTGTGTCATAAAAATTCTCCAGAGATACACAAGACCATACGTATCCATGTTGTATGTAATATCTACAATCCTCATACTTTCAGTTGTTGACTTATAATAAAAAACAACTATCGTATTAAAAATTACCATGAGTTGTATGCATATTTATAGACCACACAGCACCAGCCCTGACCATCCACCTCAACTGCCAGCGTATCGGGACCTCCTCCAAAGCACTTTAGAACGTTATAAGGCCGATCAGAATCCAGATAAAAGTGCGAAGATATACCTTCTGGAGCTTATCAATAAGGTATTAAAACCATTAGTAGATCACCCGTATATAACTACCGAACTGTACAATCAGAGGACACCCGAGGAATTCCAAAACTGTTTTAAAGTAGTTCGTGATATTTATGCCGTACTACAACTTCAAGAAAACTATGACAGAATACTCCAGCAACCCGACTTGGATAATGAACTACGGTTGGCCCCCTACTCACCACTTTCTTTAAGTTTTACCATACCTGGACAGCCAAAGCCAATCCTAGTATCTGAGGGAGCTCAGAAAGATCAAGAAATGCATGTGAATTTCTATCTTAGCTGGCTTGTTGATGTAATGAAAAAAAACCACCTCAAGATTGCAGCAGTTAGTCATGAAAAGCCCACATTATCCATTAGAAAAGCCGTAGATTATATAAAGAGAAACCGAACGTACACACTTGTTGATGCTGATACCATTATCAACACTAAGTTAGTTCCCGAACTCAAAACCTTTGAAAGTTATGTGTTATGCTTCATGCCTGGAGCAGCAGTAAGTACTGACATACTTTGCAGAGTGGTACTGATTCACCCAAAAGATTATGAGCAGTTCGAATTAGGACAGCGGCAGGAGCTATCACGTGTACAAATAAACGATAGTACCCACTTTACTGCGACACTTGGAAAAGGCATTCAGATGTTCCTCATGGCAGACGGAAGCCTCATACCTCCTCCACATAAATCCATCGATTTGAGCCCACAATTTTATGCAGGGTTAGGGTCGGTACTGCCACACATTGCTCGCATCATCCTATTCTATTACGGAAAACTATTACTGCATGAACGATATTTCCCTGAATTCGCCGAAACGTTAGACATTGACTATACCGCAACTCAAAAGAGAACAAATACCCATGAACTGAGAAATAGTACCCTAAGAGAAAAAACAGTTCTCACAATGGCCCGTGAACCGTTCTTAGATCTTCCACGCTCCGGCGAAAAAGTATCAGACCCCGAGAGCAGTGGTAAAATGTCATCTTATGAAAAGAAGGAGCGAAAGATTGCTGGTCATACCAGACTATTACCCCACGGTTTCCGTCCTGGGAAGAACTCTCTTTTTCAAGCCGATCAGGAAGGGATACAGTTATTTGTCGAGATCCATGTATACGATACAGCCGAAAAAGTACAACTTACCCGTCATGAGTTTGCAATATGGCTTGAAAAATGGGGTATCACTGAGAAAGACTGCGAAGAACTTGGAAGAGTGTATTTTGAAACATTCGTAAAAACCCATAAGCGCAAGATTGGAAAGTCAGAGTATGAGGCATATAAGTTTTAGTGCTTCACGGTCCTTTGGAATACATTGGGAATAGGAATCACTCCTCCGCAGATCAGGTGGAGCCTTGGCAGGTACCCTACTAGACAGGTCCTATGAAGTCTAGGACCTGCACGAACTCATTTTAGTTTTCAGAAGCACCCTCGACAAAGCGCTCACCCACGACTATGCTCTCCTCATCAATCATTTTTTCGCCCCCACACCCTATGACGACGTACCACTTCATCCGTCACGGTGAATCTGAAGCAAATGAAATACGGGCTCACCTTATTTGTGGCCGATCCTCCGAGACACCCCTCACGCAAAAAGGCATTCACCAAGCACGTTTGCTGGGTCATTGGTGTACAAATCAGCAGCTGCAATTTGATCACGTCTTTCCGTCTAAAGCAGTGCGAGCGATGCAAACTGCGCAGTATCTCTGCGAAGCAATGCATATTGCTCTGGAAAACGTTATCCCACTGGATGACATGGAGGAGAAAGATCAAGGTGATTGGACAGGGGTTCTTCGATCAAGCATTTACACACCAGGAAAGTTGAAAGAAATGAACGACAGTGATGGACATTTTGCCCCGCCAGGAGGGGAATCCGATCGCCAAGCGGCAGGTCGCATGTATAAGGCGTTCATACAGCACATCGTTCCTGCCACGCAAGGCGCAAAGCACGTCGCCATTGTGAGCCACGGGAATGTCATACGGTCACTCGTCAAATATCATCTCAATTACCCCGTCTCGTGGGCGGATGGTTTAAAAAATACTGCCGTCACCAGCATAATCAAAGCCCCCGAGACTGAGGATTTTCGAGTTCTCATCTATAATCAGACAGACCATTATGCGTGAGAAGATACTTTCTCACTATGTTAAACTGGGCGTGCCTGTTATTGCCCATTAACCTTCAACACCATGAGATGGACACCAATGGAAATTTCAGAAGATGATGCAAAAGCGATACAAGTCGCCCCCAATGGAGAGGCAAGTTGGCAACGAATCCAGGAAAACATGCAGCATCTCACCGTCGAGAGAGGCGTCTATAGCGCACAAGGAAACAAGGTACCTGGGTTTCTCATTAAGCCAAAAAGCAAGGGGCCTTTCCCTGTTGTTTTCTTTCTCCGCGGTGGCTATAAAGAGTTCGATGCAATCCGCCTGTACGATTTATGTTTTACACTGGGTAATCTTGCCAGGGAGGGATTTGCCATTCTGACAACGCAGAAACAAGGTGGTTTGGGAGCAGAGGGCAAAGACACCTGGGGAGGTGACGAGCACCTAGCAGATATAGAAAACCTCCTGGAAGCAGTGCGAGACGACACGTCACTTCAACTGGATAGACTTGGTATTTGGGCCGGCAGTAGAGGTGGTGTTGAAGCGTTTCGTTTTGTAAAAAAACATCCAGAGGCTGTTCAAGGGGTGCTCACCATAGGCGCACCAACCGATCTTAGAAGTCTCCTCGACTGCAGACCAGATTTTCGTAAGGTTTTCCAAGAAGCATTTAATATGAAAGAAGAGGAGCTTGATGCAAGGTCCATAGCATCGTGGTGGAGGTCATTTCCTCAGAACGTCCCTGTTCTCTGCTTGCATGGTAGCGAAGACAAACGAATTCCTGTGAAGCAAGCAGAGATTTTGCAGCGTATTTCACCTCGACTCGTGGTGCAAATTGTTGAAGGAGGAAATCATCCACTTTTTAATTGGCCTGAGCGTCAGGAGACTATTACCCGCTTCTTTCGAAGAAGCCTATATAATACAGTAGAACAAGCAGGAATGAATGAGATATAGACACGGCATTCTCATTGCATTGAGCACATTGCAGAAATTACCTGCAGAGATGGCATTGTAATTTAAATTCTTCCCAAGCTATACTTCAGTTAGTAGATCTCACTTTTCGTACGCAGTATGTCACTCAACTCTCCAGATTTTTCAGGGAAAAAAATCTATTATGCTGGAAGCATACGAGGTGCAGCAGAACAAGATCAAGAGCTTCCATGGCATATTGTTCGCTACATGGCAGATCATGGAGCAGAAGTCTTAAGTGAACATGTTGCAGCAAGGACCCCCGAAGAACGTGAAGCAATTCGCGCCACACATATTGGTCAGACCATCATCGATACATATGGTCGCGCCAATACAGACGAACAAATTCGAGGAATAGACCTTGCCTGGGTTCGAGAAGCAGACTACATGGTCGCTGTGGTAAATGCTCCAAGTCTCGGTGTCGGTATGGAACTGCAATATGCACTTTTAAAACCGGATTTAGGCATGCAGATAACTCCAATATTAGCCTTAGTGCACAAAGAATTTCAGGCGCAGTTAAGTGCCATGGTCCGCGGAGTGACTGAACCACAGTTTCACCTCTACCAATATGAAACACTTGAGGACATTCGCGCAAAAATCTCGTGGTTTTTAACAAAGTGAAAATCTAGAAATTCCACTTAAAATCCCCCTTCCGCAGCTTCGCGGTGCATTGTGGCTATACCTTCTGCCGCAAGAAAAACACTCAAGGGCTCGAGAATCTGTGCTTCATAACGCGCTCGAAACTTCGTAATAGCCTCTTGGCTATGGAGCGCTGGATCGAGCACAAGATGCTCCACGGGTATGGGCCGATCCTGCGTGATTTTTGCGTCAATAAGCACCGTATGCCCTTCAGCAACGGCGTTGTTCGCCTTGGAAAAGACTTCGTCCACCTCTTCAATCCTTCGCAGGGTAAAGGCTTTTGCTCCCATCGCCTCTGCTATTTTCGCATGATCCACATCCATAAAATCGACCCCAAGGTACCCGGTGTTGGTGTCCTCTTGTTCATCCTTAATAAAGCCATATTGAGCATTCGAGAAGACAACGTTCAAGATGGGTAGCTGGTACTGCACCTGCGTCGCCAGATCTTGCATGACCATTTGAAAAGCACCATCCCCCATAAGCGCCCACACTTGCCTCTCCGGGAAATCCAGCTTGGCGGTTATAGCACCGGGCAGAGCGATACCCATGGTTGCGAACAAGTTTGATGTTCGCCACATCTGCTTGGGATTCATATGCAAATGCCGAATAGATGTTTCCGTGACATCGCCCACATCGACAGAAAAAATGGCATCTTCCTGAGCATGAGCATTTATGGCAGCAAAGACCTGATAGAGCTGCAGGTCACCCGTTGTCTTCGTCTCCAAAAATTTTGTATATGCTCGCCAGTTTTCAATATTCTTCAGATTTGCCCGCCACCAGGCCGTCTCTTCCCGTTCGTCCACCATGGCCGTAAGCGCCCGCACTGCATCGCCTGCATCAGCTAGAATCGTCACCCCGTTTGCATGACGTTTACCAAGGTTTGCCACATTGTTATCAATCTGAATAAAGTTTTTCACATGGGCAAAAATGCCACTGACTTCACTAAAGGGGTAATTATTCCCCACAAAAAGTACCGTATCTGCTTGAGGAAAGGCCTCATTGGCAGGCTTCGTGGCGACGCGGTTTGCGGACCCCAAGAGCCCTTCATAATCATGGGGAAAGCTATCGTAATTTATGGCCGTCACCGCGATGGGGGCCTTCAGTTTTCTCGATAAAGCGACCAGGTCCAGACCACTCTTCCGTGTACCGATACCTGCATAAATAATCGTTTTTTCAGAACTGCTAAGAATATTCGCTGCAGCCTCGAGATCCGCTTTATCCATCACAGGGTTGGGGTAAGTACGATGAGCCCCAGCGCTAGAGTAGAAGGGCTGCGCTGGAATATCTTTCCATCCTAAATCCACCGGGAGCTGCACGACGGCCACTCCCCTTTTTGCATAGGCCTGACGAATCGCCTCGTCGATCACATGCGGCAACTGCTCTGCCGTCATCACGGTACGATTATAGACGGAGACATCCGCATAAATGGGATTTTCGTTAATTTCCTGAAAGGCATCCATATTCATACCCGTTGTGGCAAACTGACCAATAAGGGCTAGCACCGGCATGTGATCTTCGCGTGCATCATACAAGCCGTTGAGTAAGTGTGTCCCACCTGGTCCGGCACTCCCAAAACAAACGCCCAGGTGCCCCGTAAACTTTGCGTGCATACTTGCAGCCATAGCGCCCACTTCCTCGTGTCGCACCTGAATATAGTCGATACGGTCCTTCTCAGCCAACAGTGCATCCATGAAGGTATTAATCGACCCGCCTGGAATGCCGTAAATATGCTTCACTCCCCATTCCTCCAACACTCTCACCGCGGCGATGCCCGACTTGATTTTTGCCTCCATGGTGTGTGTTTTTGCGAAAGTAGTATGTATATTTTACCACAGTAATACTTTTCGTCGAACTTTGAGGAACCTTTTTTTGTAAATAGCACAGACATGTTGAACACCCCGAAATCGCTGTGGCGTACGGGCAGATATTTGGGACTGTATTGAAGTTGAAGAGGTCAAAGTCTGCAATGCTGGAGAGGCTCTCGATCTACTTGGCTCCAGTATTTTTGCCCCCATTCGACACTACCTCAAAGTGTTCGTAGGGTGAGTTGTCTTTTGAGGTTATGGGAGAGTCTTAGAGAAAGCGGCGATTTCGTAGCCTTCTCACCTATTCCACCACCTCCAAAACATCCATATACTCGTAGGTATGTTTTTTATCTCGTGCGACCCCATCCTTCAAAATTTGGAAACTAGCAGCGTCCGCCATTGGCTCCACTTGCCCGCCACTACTGTACACAAAGAGGGAAAAAGTCGAGGGAACTGTAGCTGAACAACTACACGAATTTTCCATATCGAGTCCCATCCTGTACTTTCACGTCCCTCGCGAATATAGTAAATGTGGTCTTTATCCTCACCGAATCTATTATCCAACAATCGAAACGTCGCCGTATCGACTTTCCCTTCAATAGGAGATACTCCCATATATAATAGGTCTTTCCGGGTGAAAATTTCCATCAGGATCGCCCTGCATGTATCCTTTTTCGAGAACATAGGCAAGCGCCCTCTCTTGAGAAACAGGTGACATCGCCACGGTATATGATGCCTGGCCCAATTGTATGCCCAAGAGCAGGACGATGGAACAGAACGACAATACAATCTTCAGTAAGGTTTTTTGGTGCAGATTATACATATTTATGTGATATACTCACTCATAGCAAATTCCAAACAACAAAACACCTGGAGAACAACAAACTACCATAATGAAAAAATCCTTACACTGGGAAAAACTCGAAGAATCCCCCCTCACCACAGCTTCACGTCACCGCAAAGTCCTAAAAAAGACCTATCGCCTTCCCAACAATTCCATCGGTCACTACGATGTAAAAGATGAGGGACTCGCCGCTTGTGTTCTTGCCATGACGCCCGATAATGAAGTTATCCTTATTCAGTTGTATCGCCCTGGTCCAGAAAAAGTATTGTCAGAACTCCCCGGAGGAGGTGTGGATCCAGGTGAAGACCCCATGGACGCCGCGGGCCGAGAACTTCTGGAAGAGACCGGCTACACGGGTGAGCTTCATTTTGTAGGAACGAGCCTCGACTGTGCCTACTCAAATATGCTCCGTTACAACTATGTGGCCCTGAGTTGTAAAAAAATTGCCGAGCCTGCCGGGGATGACGATGAATTTGGTCAGGTTGTCTTGATGATCATAGAAGAATTCCGCGCACATTTGCGCAGCGGACATTTGACGGACGTTGAAACGGGCTATCTTGGGATGGATTATTTGAACATGCTCTAACCTGTAGGATGTAAAGAAAACCCCCACGATAAACATGGGGGTTTCAAATTTAGCTCAGAAAGGAATCACAAACGGGCCGATCGCTCTGAATACTCCAGAGGCGGGCATACCTCCCTTTTTATTGAGATCAATATAATATAATACATTATCGCATATAAATTTACTTTTCATCTGGCCCGAGTTCTTACAGTGTATAATGAATTAAAAATATATATTCCACCATGCAAGAATCTTTTCACCAATCAGAAGTAACCCCTCGTGCTCCAATTAAAAGCACCGAAGCGCCACAACCCTCCGCTAATGAGGTGAAACCTCAGGTGCACGAGACACTAAAAATGTATCTAGAAAAGCAAATTGTCCAGCCTGCGATGCAGAGTGGAGGAGACGGCGCACCCTCAAAAAGATTGCAAAAAGCATGGGGAATACCTTTAGAAGCAGTCTTTGATCGAATTGTACAGATTATTACAGACGTCGATCATGTGCCACTCAACATGCAATACAGTGTCTATGCGGACATGCGAATATTCCTAAGCGAGAGTGTAGATGCAGAGGAGGCATTGCTTTCAACCCAGTTTAGTCTTGCTTGGTATGATTTTCACTACCACGAGGCACCCTCAAAAATGCTTCAGTATCTAAGAACTCAAGGAGTCGTGCAGAATCAACTTTTGAAAAAAGATGTAAGTCTTATTTTGTCACTCCTGCATTCTGGAATTTCCTTAGAGGTTCTGGAAACAGATGAAGGAATGGCTGTTGTACAAGAAATTCTGCAACGGCGAAAAGAATTCGAAAAAAGAAAAATTGTTGGGGAGGGAGTCACTCTTTTTTCTGTAGAAGATGACGCCCACGATACAGCACCAGAAACTTTTCTTGAGAGCATCAAAAATACAGGGACTGCAATAACAAGAATTAACCCTGAAACAGCAGGTGAAGATCTGCGCACTATGCTTGCGAAAAGCATTGCAGAAAGCGACCCAGCGAAGCCTCTCACGTTGGTGCTTACCGTGCATGGTATGGCTCAAGAGGGTGGGTATATTGACTTACCCAATCACATACACCTCTCTTCAAAAGAATTAGCCGACATGTTTGTCAAGCGAGGCAATATGCAGAATGTTACCATCCTGACGACACAGTGTCTCCCTCGTAGTACCCGCGCGGAGGACTCGTTTATGGATAACTTCCGTGAGCGGTGTCTTGAACTTGGTCTATCAGTTCCTGCCATTTTTATGGAATCTGCAGAAAACCAGCCTGCAATAATGAATCCGCGTCCAAATATAGCTTTAAAAGATTTTTTTAAAACTCCACAAATAGAAGAGAGAACACTTTCAAACCAGTTCCAAAGTATGGATTATTTGGGAAAACGTCTTGAGAAAGGTGGAACCGAACTCACAGGTTATGATCTTCTAGAGGCAATGGAAAAGGTAATTGGAAATCAACCAGTGCTCATACTCCCACCTAGAGCAGAAGGTAGAGCTCTGAACTTCGACCTTTCTTTAGCGGAACATGAGAAAAGTGCTTAAGTCAGAAACATGGACTCCTCCACGTATATTGAACGAATCTACCTTAGCGCTATCAAGCAAACTGGATAGGTTCAAGGTACATCACTAAAGTATCACTATAAAACACTTCCTGTGATTCACCCTCTCACACCTTCATACCATCATGACTATCTACCATCTCATCCGTCACGGTGAGTCTGAAGCAAATGAGAAAAGAGCAGATCGTATTTGTGGACGATCTTCCGAAACGCCTCTAACCGAAAAAGGTCATCAACAAGCACGATTACTCGGCACCTGGTGCGTGGAGCAAGGTATTCACTTTGACCGCATATGTACATCCAAGGCTGTTAGGGCCGTTCAGACAGCCCAAGGTGTTTGCGATGCAATGCAAATTGCACCCGAGAATATTGTTCTTGTGGATGATATTGAGGAAAAAGACCAAGGTGAATGGACGGGTGCCGTGCGAGCGAATATATACACACCAGAGATGCTCTGGATAATGAACAACAGCGAGGGGCATTTTTTGCCACCAGGAGGAGAATCAGACCGACAAGCAGGAATGCGGTTATTTCAGAAACTCACACAAGAAATTGTGCCAAAGACTCAAGGTTCCCAACATGTGGCAATTGTGAGCCATGGCAACGTCATTCGTTGTATGCTGCATTATTTCGTTGGGTTCCCTGTCACACACGGCAATACACCACTGAATACTTCGATAACAAGCCTAGAGTATACGCCCGACCTGCCAACGCAATTCCGGGTTCTTACCTACAATCAGGCAGAGCATTTAGGAAAAGGTAGTAGCTAAAGTACTCTCTACTAAGATTACGTCATCATGAGTACATAAATATTCGCCTCCCCCGGTATAGAATGCACAACCACCCCTTCATCGTTGATGGAAAACGAATACGAAATGAGCACCGATCCTCGTTTGAGTTCGGAACGCAATTTCGGCATGAGCGTCTGATTCACCGTCTTCGGCAGTGCATACACATAGACAACATCGGCATCACGTAAATTCATTTTCAATGCATCAGCACACTGAATGCGCAAGTTTTTGACACCTGAAAAAAAGGTGCGCGCACACGCGATGCAATACATGAGTGGTGAGATCTCAACACCAACAACCAAGGCCTCTGGAAATCGCTTCGCTATAGAAATGGCGACTCGCGCGTCTCCGCACCCTATTTCATAGAGTTTTTGACCTGGTTTCAAACAAATAATACTCTGCACTCGCGCAAAGTCTTTGCTCCGTGTGGGGACCCAAGGCGCGAGGGATAAACTGGAGCGCACCAAAGAGAAGTAAGCAAAGACAGCAAAGGCGATGAGAAGGAGACCTTGAATGATCAGGGGAAGCATTTCCATAAAGTACCTTGAAGAGTTTTAAAAAATTACTGCCCACGAATCACCCCCATAAAAACTTCCCCAAAAGCTTTCAACTTTGCTGCTCCAACACCACTGATTTCTAAAAACTCCCCATCCGTCGTGGGTTTGGTTGCCGCCATAGCGTAGAGCGTTTTATCGCCAAACACCATGAAGGGTGGGATTCTTGCCTGATCCGCAAGCTCGCGACGTTTCGCACGCAGGGCATCAAACAGTTTTTCATCGTATTCTCCTGCAAATGCACTTTTCTTTGCGCGAGTTTTTGCAGTTTTCGTTGCTTTTGCTTTCTGCACCACAGGAATATCCACCTGCTGCCGTTCCTGTAGAATTGCGCGTCCCTTTTCTGTGATGAGCACCACCGGGTACGTGTCGCCTTGTCTCTCTACAATACCCTCTTGCTCCAGATAAGCGATGATGGAAATCAACTGCACCTTCGAATACTCTTTTCCAATGCCATACACAGAAAGCTCATGATGCCCAAGATCGATGATTTTCTGCACCTTCGCGCCAAGCAGCACTTGCGCCACATGCATACGCCCAAAGCGATTACCGGTCTTGATGACCGTCGAGAGAATTTTCTGCACAATTTCTGTTCCATCCTGCATGGCAAGTGATCCCAAACACCGGTCGCAAATACCGCATTCCTTCTCACTGCGTTGTTCACCAAAATATTCCACCAAATATCGCCAACGACACCCCGTATACTCTGCAAAGTTCACCATGGCTTGGAGCTTTTTTTGCGACGCTTCCCGCTCCACAGGGTTCGCCATGCCATGCATAAAATACTGATGTTTCTGCGTATCGCCGTAGGAATAAAAGAGGACACATTTACTCGGCAATCCATCTCGACCTGCACGGCCAATTTCCTGGTAATAGCCTTCCAGGTTTTTTGGCAGGGTGTGATGAATAACGAGGCGCACATCGGGCTTATCAATCCCCATGCCAAAAGCCACGGTAGCAACAATAGTCGTCACCTTGTCGCGAATGAAAAGGTTTTGATGTTTTTCGCGCACCTCGCCACTCAGCCCCGCATGGTACGGAAGTGCGCGGTGCCCCTGTTTCGTAAGTTTTTTCGCCAGTTCTTCCGTATCTTTTCTGGAAAACGCGTAGATGATTGTAGGTTGGCTTCGATGTTCATCAAGAAGATCTACAATTTTCTCGAAGGTTCCGTCCTTTGCCTCCACATGCAGATGCAGATTATCGCGAAAAAAACTGGAGAGAAAAACCTTGGGTTTTTGCAGGCGAAGCTGCGTGCAAATATCTTCCTTCACGATATCCGTAGCGGTAGCTGTCAATGCAATGATGGGCACCTTTGGAAAGGTCTCTCGAATATAAGAAAGACTCGTATAATCTGGCCGAAAATCATGCCCCCACTGTGAGATACAGTGGGCTTCATCTACCGCAACGAGCGAGAGCTGCATTTGATGCAACTCCTCTTGAAAATACGCATTGGCCAAACGCTCCGGCGAGACATAGAGCAGCTTTATTATGCCCGAGTGCACATCGGCCATAATCGCCAACTGTTCCTCAATGGAAAGAGACGAATTGAGATACGCCGCCGCGACGCCATTGGCCTGCAGACTATCCACCTGATCTTTCATCAGGGAAATCAGCGGCGAAACCACCAGCGTCACACCAGGCAGCAACAACGCAGGCACTTGGAAACACAGCGACTTCCCGCCCCCCGTCGGCATGAGCACCACCGTATCCTTCCCTGAGAGCACATGCGTGATGATCTCCTCCTGCTGCGCGCGGAAGCTGTCGTATCCAAAATTTTCCTTGAGAATGGTATGCATGGGGTGCTCAAAAAGTACGACTAGAGCATACAAGGGTTGTTGTTCTTCTCAAGAGGGGAATTTTAGAAGGTGTTGGTTGTATGTGCCTACGCATGATCTACTGTAGCTTTTATGTTCAAGCATCTCTTTGTTCACCTGGAAATTCTATTGCCATTCATCTTTGACAATGCCCTCGATCGCGCTATGCTTCCCACAGCTTCCACTGCATACTTATGCCATCGCATTCTCTCAAGAAAATACTCAAACCTCTCGCATCACTGTTTATAGTGATTTTTTCTTTGAGCATAACGTGTAGTCATGTTTTTGCACACACGCACACCAACGTCCCAACGAAGACAAAAACAATGGCTATTGAGTCTCCAGCACATATGCATCACCAGGGAGGCCCAGAACAGCCCTGTTGTTCTCCAACACAATCAACAGCAAGTGAATTATCCATTCCGAAAATTATCAGTCCTCAGAAGACTCAGAGTCAATTTTCTTCTCCAATTTTTTTGTTCGTGCCAGTTTTCGAGAGGAAGAATCACGCGAACGCACCACCAAAAGGGTTCAGCAAACTCCGTGAGGTCTATCCAACAACTTTTTTCGAACAGTTACGGAGCGTGCAGCGACAGAATTAGGAACAAGTGTTTTTCAGCAATGTCTTGATGCTTCGCTATCAAAATATTGTGTTTGCACATTCTTCCTCCTGTAATTCTTTCTTTATGCATAAATTTTTTCCTCTTTTTTTCATTTTGCCCCTATTCCTTTTCGGTTGGGCTGTTTTCAATTTTGTGCAATACCCCATGCACATGCAATTTCCAAGTCCTCGCACCGAAACTGCTACCCCCACCACACAGGGTGAGTCTGTATATTTTTCGAGATCGACGGACAACCTTCCTGAAGCAAAACCCAGCGAGGAAGTCGTCTTAAAGAACGGCGACACCTACGCCATGACTGTGAGCGCAGTAAAGAAAACTATCAACGGGAAGGAAATCCGACTCCTCGCCTACAATGGCATGCTTCCGGGTCCACGTTTACGAGTCCAACAAGGCGATGAGGTGACTATTCTTTTGCACAACGCCAGTGATATAGAAACCACCCTCCATCCTCATGGTGTACGTGTTGATAATGCGTTCGATGGCGTCGCAGACGTGACACAAAAAACCATCAAACCAGGTGAAGACTTTTCCTACAAACTCCGTTTCCCCGACGCAGGACTTTTCTGGTATCACCCCCATGTTCGCGATGACTTCCAGCAGGAGTCTGGTCTTTATGCCAATATCCGTGTCGAGCCACGTTCCTCGGCAAAACCTGCAAAAAAATCTGCGGAAGAATATCTGTTTATCGATGATATTTCCCTTGATGCAAATGGTCTAACTCCTTTCTTTCAAGCCTTCACAAACTACGCACTCATGGGTAGGTTCGGCGAGACCATGATGGTCAACTGGAAGACTGACTATACATTGAGCGCTCAAGAAGGCGAGATCAAAAGATTGTATATCACCAATAGCGCGAATACACGCACCTTTCGACTGACCCTTCCCGGTGCCAAAATAAAACTCGTGGGAAGTGACGGGGGGCTTTACGAACGGGAAACTTTTGTCGACGAGCTCACCATCGCACCAACAGAGCGGTACATTGTTGATGTATTCTTTCCAAAGGCAGGCTCGTACACCCTTCTTCATTCGACGCCCATCAGCCAGTACAAACTAGGCGACGTAACCGTTTCTGCTGGTTCAACAGATGCGGTGCAACAAAAGGAATTTGAAACACTTCATGTACAATCCGATGTAACGCAAGAGATGGCCCCTTTGCATGCACTTGTGAGCAAATCACCGGACAAGGAACTCCGACTTGACCTTGATATGGGCATGGGCGGCATGAATCACCAAATGATGATGGGTACGGACGGCGATAAAATTGAATGGGAGGACACCATGCCAGGTATGAACCGCATGATGACTAGTGAAAACACCGTGTGGAAAATTATCGACGCCCAAACGGGGAAGGCAAACATGGACATCGCATGGACGTTTCAACAAGGAGACCTCGTGAAAATTCGTCTCTACAACGATCCTCGAGGGGCGCATCCGATGCAGCATCCTATTCACTTCCATGGTCAACGCTTCGTTGTTTTATCGACCAATGGGGTTGAAAATACCAACTTGGTATGGAAAGACACCACCCTTGTTCCCTCCGGAGACACCGTCGATCTTCTTGTCGAGATGAGTAATCCTGGCACATGGATGGCCCATTGTCACATCGCAGAACATCTCCATAGTGGTATGATGTTTGAGTACACTGTACAAGCAAAAAAATAAGCAATAACCAAAGCACCATATGACCACCATACAACTCAGCATAGCTGACATGGACTGCGCCTCCTGCGTCAATAACATCCAGCGCGATGTGGGCAAACTCCCTGGCGTTCACCATATTGTGGTGAATTTTGCCACGAACAAGGCAGAAGTTATGTTTGACGAACAGAAAATTTCCTCAGAGTCCATCGTCGACTTTATCAAAAAGTCTGGCTATACGGCAACGATACTCCGTGAGCCTGGGAGCACAGAGTCTATGCCCCATGAACACATGCATCATGAAGACCACGCTGCCCACGCGCAGGCAGAGTCTGAGAAGGACGTGCAAAAAAAGTTGTTCAAAGCGCTTTTTGGTCTGACCATCAGCATCATTTTAATCGCCTTCGACTTCGTTCTTGTGCTTCCCTACGAAGGCGTTCTTTCTTTCCTTCTGACACTTTGTCTTCTAGCGTACACGGCGCGCGAGTTTTTTCTTAAAGGTATCCCCGCTTTTTTTCTCCGCGGGCGCCCCAACATGGATACCCTCGTCGCGCTTGGTGTGAGCAGTGCCTTTTTATACTCCACATACAATGTCTTTTTTGCACACGCAGGGACCATGGAGTCGCACGCAACCTACTTTATGGACGCGGCGCTCATTTCCACCTTCATCATGTTTGGCCGTTACTTGGAAGCACGATCGAAGGGGGAGGCAAGTTCTGCTGTGCGCAAACTTCTCCACATGGGCGCAAAAGTCGCACATAAAGTCGTAAGCGGCGATATTCAGGACGTCCCCACGCACACACTTCAGGTCTCTGACCTTCTCCTCGTCAAGCCGGGTGAAAAAATCCCCGTAGATGGCATGATAACGGACGGCAGCGCAAGTATCGATGAATCCATGATCACAGGAGAAAGTCTACCCGTCGAAAAAACGGTGGGTAGCAAGGTCATCGGAGCTACCCTCAACACAACAACTGCCTTCACCATGCGCGCAGAGCACGTGGGTAAAGAGACCGTGCTTGCGCAAATGGCACGCATGGTGGAAAAAGCCCAGATGAGCCGCGCTCCCATTCAAAAGCTCGTCGACCTCATCTCCAATTATTTTGTTTGGGGAGTTGTCCTTATTGCGCTCGTGACGTTTGGAGCCTGGTACACAACTACGGGTGATTTTTCCATGGCACTCATCACCACCGTTGCCGTACTCATTATCGCCTGCCCCTGTGCCCTTGGGCTCGCAACCCCTATTTCGATTGTCGTGGGAACAGGCAAGGGTGCGCAAATGGGTATCCTGCTAAAAAATGCCGAAACCCTAGAAAAAATGCATAAAATTACCGCCATTTGTTTTGATAAAACAGGAACAATTACAGAGGGGAAACCGCGCGTCACAGACATGGAGTTGTGGGGAGCTGAAAACGACATGCTCCAGCTCGTCGCCTCCCTCGAGAGACAGTCGGAACATCCACTTGCACAAGCCGTTGTACGGTATGCTCTCGAAAAGAATGTATCCTTCCTTGCGGCCTCGAAGGCAACAGCTCTCCCTGGGCGAGGAATAGCGGGTACAGTAGGGACACAGTCGGTCGTGGTTGGGAGCGCGGATCTTCTCCAGGAAAAAAACATCTCCATCGACCAAAACACGCTCAAAGATGCGAAGCGTTTTGCAAAGGAAGGAAAGACCATTCTTCACGCTGCAGTTAATACCACATACCAAGGATTTCTCGCCCTGCAAGACACGGAAAAACACAATGCCCACCATGCCATTAAAGCACTGCATGCCCGTGGCATAAAAACCATTATGATGACGGGCGACAACCCCGATGTTGCACAAACCATAGCTGCAAATGTCGGGATTCCCACAGTCCATGCAGTCATCACACCCGATGGAAAGCTAGCACTCATCAAACAACTGCAGGCTGAAGGTGAATACGTTGCCATGGTTGGTGATGGCATAAATGACGCACCGGCGCTGGCAACGGCGCAGGTGGGCATCGCCATGGGAACAGGCACAGATATTGCTGTGGAAACAGGTGACATTGTTCTCGTGCAAGGTGATCTCTTCAAGGCAGTAGAAGCGATCGAACTGTCCAAAGCAACCCTGCGGAACATTCAGCAGAATCTCTTTTGGGCGTTTTTATACAATGTCATCGGCATTCCCATTGCAGCATTAGGACTACTTAATCCTGCCCTGTCAGCGATTGCCATGGCCTTCTCCTCCATAAGCGTTGTGCTTAATGCATTGCGGCTTCGACGCTGGACCATGAACTAGGACGAGAAAATTGTAGTCCCCATACCAAAGATACGGTATACTGAAAAGATAACCCTCTTTTTTATGGCACTCAACTCTCATCGACCCGTAGGCATTTCTCAGCCTTTGATCCCCCCAACCAAACCGACAGGCGCAAAATCTGTCGTCGCCCCCCTTCCTGCAACGGCGCGAAGTACGCCCCATGTGCAAGATACTCTTGACCTCTCACCCGCAGCGCAAAGGGCCTCACCTATTGGTACATCAAAAGTCGATTTTTCCATCGACTCCGGTTTTACCCATGCAGAGCTCTCGGGCAATGAAACTCCAGCAGAAGTGGAGTTCATTCGTCTCCTCCTCAACGAAGAAACCAAACAGATGGTCGTACCGCCAGAACTGCGCAAAGCTGATGAGTCTATTCAGCAAATTTTCGGGCCACATGTCATGGAGCAGCTGAAAACCAATATGATCCGAAAAAAAATCCCCTCCGGCTTCAGCGCTTTTGTTGCGAATTTAAAAGACCCCAGTCAGCTTGTGGAATTCCTCAGTCAGAAGTACATGTCTCCTGGCCTAGTTACTGTGCAGGAAAACGGCATCTGGAAAAATAAAAAAGTGGAAGCAACGGGCTTTGCGCTTTTAGCAGCCTCTCTACCAGCAGAAAGTGAGTGGACACCTGAGAGTATTGAAGCCTACCTCCGGGAATATGTAGGTATCCTTGCACAAACACGGGTGAATATATGGGTCGATACCATGCAAATGCAGAATTTTGAAAGTGAAATTCAGCGTGTCCTGGATGTGTCAAAGAAGATAATTGTATCCTTACAAGAGAAACAAGCCGCAATGCAGAGAGCTGTTTTACAAGGGGCACCTGATGAACAGGGGCGCGCAAAAAAATCTCTGGAAAAACTGACACGCGAGACCGAGGAGGCACTGGAGGACTACGCTCAAATGCAAACTGACCTTGCCATGAAGCAGCCCACGAGTTTTGCTGCAAATAATCTCCAAAAACTTACACGGGCGAAGCTCCTTGAACCGCTGTTTATGGATCTCGTGAAACGCGTTGTGTACAGCGATGACGACATGAATGAACATGTTGCCTTTGTCGGGTCTCAGCTCTGTGATTCGAAGGGTGTCGATGTCTACACTGCCCATCCAACACGAGCGCAACAGTATATTGCCGCAGACCTCACCACCTCTGCCCATGAATACTACGAAAAACAAAAGAAGCACGAGCGGTTTGTCGCCACAAACAATGACTATCGTTACGATAACTTCGAACGGTTTGTTGAACATGTGGAGAAATACTCGGAAGACATCATGATCGAGCCTTGGGACGCAACGGGTAACCCTTTCAAGTTTGATGCTGATCACATACAAAAAAAGGTTATCTACCTTGACCCAACCTTGTGGCTTCCGTTGCTCACCTACGCTATTCACGCTATCAAGACCGAGTCCTATGAAAAGGGCTCTGGTGTTCTGAACGTCGATGGTCTCGAGCAGGTGTTTCGCCTTGAAGCACAGACCGTACGAGGGAACCGCCCCTGGGTGAACTATGCAAGTTTAAAAGAATACCTTACGCATTTGTTGGTTACTCCGGAATATTTTGCTCCTCCTCGGGATCTTGGATAACCAAGCGCACGTTTTTGCGTCCCTCACGGACAACCCCAATCACTAAGGTTGTGCCGTCTGTTTTTTGTTGATGAATCGAGATGGTGTCCGTGACTTCCCCATGACGACCAAGAATCTGCCGCATTGGTATGCTCACAACGACTTTGCCATGATCAAGTTCGACGTTATAGCCCCGGGTCGTGAGATCAAACTCCTCATCTTCGATAAAATCTGGTGTATGGTTGTTCATAGTACGGCAAAAAATGTACGGCTATTCTAGAGATAAGAAGAACTGCCGTCAATACATTGTTATTTTGGCAGCTTAACCATATGTGTCAACAAGTGTGTTTTACAGCTTCTTCACAAACTCCGTCCGAAGCACAATGGCTGTTCCATCTATCTTACAATCAATTTCTTCCGGACTTTCCGTAAGACGAATCCCCTTCGCCTTTGTTCCCCGTTTAATCACTTGAGATGTTCCGCGCAGGGTAAGATCCTTAATCAGCGCGACACTGTCACCATCGGAAAGAATATTCCCATTTGCATCTGTCACCACAAGCGCTTCCTTCCCCGCACCGTGCTGACCGTCCGTGCAGTCGCACTCCGTCATCATCTCCCACTGACTAGTACATCCATCCGTTTCACAAATACTCATGTCTGTCATACTCGTATGACAACCCGCACAGGCAAAATGTTGCATAAGGTTCTTTTTATAGAAATCATGAAAAGTATACTGCAGGGCTCGTTGTGATCAAAGGCGAAGTCTCGTGAGCATATTGCAATAACAGGAAATATTCCCGATATAGGGCAATGCTATCCAGAAAAAACCTTTTACAGGAAAACACGAAAAGGACATACTAGTTTCGAAGTTTCTAAACTACTTTTCCCCCATGGTATCGCCTTTCCCCAAAACGACGTACCGAGCAAATGCTGAAGTATACAAGGTTCTTGCGCATCCAACGCGTCTGGAAATCTTGAATATTATGAAGCACGAGGAAGTGAGTGTGGAAGATCTGTTGCGACTTGTGGCGGTTTCAAAAGCCAATTTATCGCAGCATCTGAGTATCCTCCGCAATGCTGGTCTTGTGCATGTACGACGAGATGGTCTTCGCGCCTTCTACTCCATTATGGACGCGCGCATCATTGAGCCATGCCGCGTACTGCATGAACTGCGCACGCTCAACTCCTTCGCAGCAATTTCTTCATAACTCCCCCCAATGCTCACTGTTCTCCAGCGCCTTCTTTTCATGATTGGGCTGCTCATTTTGTCGTTCCTCTTGTGGTTTTTTCTTTTCACGAAGCCTACGAGCTCTCCAATGACCTTTGGTCCGGCAGATGGCCCTGTTCTTGCAGATCAATCAACAACGCATCTCACAGCGCAAGCGGACATTGCCAAAAACCCCAGTGAAATACCAGCGCCTATTGCGCGCACCTCCCCTTCTCCTGTGGAAATTCACCTGCTTGCAAAGGAAGTCATTGCACCTATTGCAGAAGGAATTCTCTATACCTATTGGACCTTCAACGGCACAGTCCCTGGTCCATTTCTTCGAGTTCGTGAGGGTGACACGGTGGAGCTGACCCTCACCAACGATGCGACAAGCCAATACCACCACAATATCGATTTGCATGCTGTGTCTGGCCCAGGTGGAGGTGCGACCGTCACCAACGTCGCCCCAGGTGAGTCAAAAAAACTCACCTTTCTTGCGAAAAACCCAGGAATCTACGTCTATCACTGTGCACACGGCAACGCAGCCATGCACATGACAAATGGTATGTACGGGCTCATTTTTGTAGAACCACAAAAGCCCCTTCCCCCAGTAGATAAAGAGTTTTACGTCATGCAGGGCGAGCTGTATACCACTGGCACCATCGGCGAAAAAGGCATGCAGCACTTTGATGGCAAGAAAATGCTGATGGGAACCCCTGAATATGTTGTCTTCAATGGGCAAACCATGGGTGCGGTGAATAAAATGCAGGTGAAAACCGGTGAGCGCATTCGCCTCTACGTGGGTAACGGTGGTGTGAATATGGTGTCTTCCTTCCATATTATTGGTGAAGTTATGGACACAGTGTATCCGGAAGGCGCGATAGGTGAAAATTCCGCACGTTTGCAGAATGTGCAGACAACCATTGTTCCCGCAGGTGGTGCCACTATCGTCGACTTTACCATTGATGTGCCAGGCAAATATATTCTCGTGGATCATGCCCTTGCACGTGTCGACCGAGGCGCCTGGGCAACCATTGAAGCAAGTGGTACCCCACAAACCACCACCTTTGACGGCGTCGACGACCATCAACATGCAGGTCATTAAATCACCTTTCTCTAACCCCCAACCATATGCCCCCACATATGCACGACATTGACTACAAAAGAACCCTCGAGGAGTACCTCTATCAACAAGACTGGCGCGTGAATGCCAACTCGAATATTGGATACTCCCTCGGTGGAATGATTCTCAACAATTCAGGAAAAATCACTGCGAATTACTGGCTCTCTTGTGTATACCCCCTCGAAGTAGGTGAGGTGCACCGTCAGGGTGACCTGTACATCCACGATCTTGATTTTCTCTCAGGGTACTGTGCGGGTTGGTCACTCCGCCAGCTCCTCGAAGAAGGGTTTAATGGAGTTCCCAACAAAATAGAATGTGATCCACCAAAAAATCTGAGTGCGGCTGTCGGTCAAATGGTCAATTTCCTTGGTACCTTGCAAAACGAATGGGCAGGAGCGCAGGCCTTTTCTTCCTTTGACACGTACCTTGCACCCTTCGTCAAAAAATATGCCCTTTCCCTCGCGAAGGAAACAGACGAATTTGGTATGAACTTTTCTTCAGAGGAGGCAAAACAGCAGTGGATTGAGGAAAAAACGTATCATTATGTGCGCCAATGTATTCAGGCCTTTGTCTTCAATCTCAATGTTCCTTCACGTTGGGGAACGCAAACACCCTTCACCAATATCACCCTCGACTGGACATGCCCCGTGGACCTCTTTGAAAAGCGTCTTAAGCTGGGCGGTGAATACTTTGCGTACACCTTTGGCGAGTTGCAGCAGGAAATGGATATGATCAACAAAGCGTACATTGACGTGATGATGCACGGCGACGCAAAGGGCCGCGTCTTTACCTTTCCTATCCCGACCTACAATATCACCACAGATTTCCCGTGGGATCACCCCAATACGACGCCGCTCTTTGAAATGACGGCAAAATATGGGCTTCCCTACTTTCAGAATTTCCTGAATTCAGACCTCAAACCGCACCACGTTCGCTCTATGTGCTGCCGATTGCAGCTCGACCTGACGGAGCTTCTCAAGCGAGGAAATGGTCTCTTCGGCTCTGCAGAAATGACAGGAAGTATTGGCGTCGTGACTATCAATGGCGCACGTCTTGGCTATGTGCACAAAGGTGACAAGGAAGCTTTGCTTGCGCGACTCGGCGAGCTTATGCTGCTTGCACAAACGTCGCTGGAACTCAAACGTGCAGCCATTACGCACTGGCTGGAGAACGGTCTCTACCCTTTCACCAAGCGGTATCTCGGGCATCTCAACAACCATTTCTCTACCATTGGGATCAATGGCATCAACGAGGCAATTTTGAACTTTAGCGATGGTGCGTACGACATCACCACAAAGGAAGGTGGCGATCTTGCTGAAGAAATATTGCTCTACATGCGCGCGCAACTCGTCCTGTTCCAGGAAGAAACAGGCAATATGTACAATCTGGAGGCAAGCCCCGCCGAAGGTGCGTGTCATCGCTTTGCCCGTGAAGATCAAAAGCGCTTCCCTGGCATCATTCAAGCGGGAACAGAGGAATATCCCTACTACACCAACTCTTCCCAACTCCCTGTGGAGTACACGGATGATCCTTTTGAAGCCCTAGAACTGCAAGACCGTTTTCAGACACTCTACACAGGCGGCACGGTGCTGCATCTGTATTTAGGGGAATCCGTTTCCAGTGCAGAAGCCTGCAAAAAACTGGTTCATAACGCCTTAGCCTCCTTTCGTTTACCCTACCTGACCATATCTCCCACCTTTTGCATTTGTCCGAAACATGGGCACTTACCAGGAGAACACGATTACTGTCCGCGCTGCGACGATGAAATTGGCCTCTCAGAGCAAGATCGACATAAGGACACCTCTGTTCGTCAGTTACACACCTCCGCAACTAAAGCTTCATCTCTTCTTTCCTAACTTTTTCTTTTCTATGAGCTCTTCTTTGAACAACGAAACGCCAAAAACACCAACGCAAAAACAGCGCACAAAGTGTGAAGTATGGACCCGCGTCATGGGCTACCATCGCCCCGTGAGCCAATTTAACAAAGGGAAAAAATCCGAATTCTATTCTCGTGTCTATTATAAGGAGGAGCATCCTTCCACCGCCTTTATGAAAAAATACGCCTCGACTCATAAGCCAGCTGCCGTATGTCTGAAATAACCTACCTGCTCTTCACCACTACTACCTGTCCAAAGTGCCCTGCCATGAAGGCATGGGTTGCGGAGCATCTGCTCAACATCCAGGGAGAAATACTGGATAACACTGCAGCAAACTTTTTTGAAACGGCACAAACCTTTGATATAACCGCAGCGCCCTTATTGCTTTTCCTTCGTGAGGGGAAAGAAATCTTTCGCACGGATGACATTGGCGTGGCTGAGCGGTATATCTCTGAACATTTGCCTGCATGAATATTGCTGCCATTACCCCGTGCACACTGCTCGATTTCCCTGACACGCCAAGTTGCATCCTCTTCACGCAGGGGTGCAACTTTCGCTGTACCTACTGCCACAACCCTGAAATGGTCGATCCAAGAGGGCATGATGTGCAGCTGATTCCCTGGGAAACGGTCCTCAACTTTTTGGAGCGTCGGCAAGGTATGCTTGAAGGCGTGGTACTGTGCGGGGGTGAACCAACCCTACAGCCAGGTCTCATCGATGCTATTGGGCAGATTCGAACCATGGGCTTCAAAGTCAAACTGGACACCAATGGCTCAAACCCGGAAATTCTGAAAAAAGTACTCCCCCTCGTGCAGTACGTAGCTATGGACTTCAAAACGACTGGTAGAAGACTGGAAGAGCTCTGTAAAGCAGGACGCTTTGAGAAACAAATTCACACCTCGCTCCAGATACTACTGCAAAGCCGTGTGCCTTACGAAATCCGCACCACGGTTATTGCCTCTCATCACAACGAGAAGACCATGCAAACCATGGCCACATTTCTCAGGAAAGCACCAAAGTGGAATCTCCAGGCTTTTCGACCTGAGTGTACACTGGAAACCTCTATGGAAAAGGAACCCGCATGTACGGAGCACGATCTCAAAACACGCGTAACTGCTTTGCAAGGTTTGGGACTTCAGAGTGTTACACATCGATGATACAAGTCTAGAAAGTTACTTTCCCCACATACCCCTGAGGATTTCCTCATGAATAAAGAGTTCCACGGGGGAACGATTGTCGGTGAGTGGCGCAACAAAAGAGGGGGCAAAGACTTCGTGCAGGTTTGTAGAAAAGTACTCCACAAGGTTGCGGAGAGGATCCTCCGTTACTGGTGCAAATTCCGCCACAAAATCCTGCTTGGATGCGAGAATCCAATGATTGTATGAGCCCGGAACGGCCATGTCATACACAGATAACCCTGCCGAACGCACTGTCGCAATTGCGGATTGAAACAGTTTTCCTTCATTGGAAACAACATTGATATTAAAGGCCGCGAGGCCCTCGGGGGTAAGATGCGCTGCCACCTCGGAGAAAAACTCTGTTGAGAGCATATGCGGTGGAATATAGATTTCCTGACTATAGGCATCGATAAAAATGAGATCATACTGTTTTTTCGACTGCTGCAGGAATGACCTCCCATCCATGGTGTACATCGTGCGTTCATCGTCGCGGACACCGAAGTATTGTTTGCTCAGCTCCGTGACGACAGGGTCAATTTCCACTGCATCAATTGTGATCTGCATGTCCTTTGGTGCTGAGGCGCGAAGAATTTTTCCCAGCGTACCGCCCGCATACCCAAGCACAAGAATGCTGAGCTCCTTTTTTCCAGAGAACCGCTTGAGCAAAGGCAAGGGTGCAGCATAATCGTAGTAAGCACCTGTCCACACACGACGCGGATTATACATGGACTGCACACCCTGCCCTTCGTTAAAGGTCAGCAAACGTGTACCCTCTGCATTTTCCACAACACGCAAAAACTGATACGTACTCTCCTGTTCATGGAGGATTTGGCCTGCAGCATAACTTTTTGCTGGCGGGACCAGAATAAAGGACGTAGTAAATACCAACACAAAGGCGGTCAGCACAGGAATTTTCTTGGGGAGGAAGGCCACGCTGGGGAAAAACAGGAGTGCTGAAAAAATCCAAATACTTTCCCGGACCCCAACCACGGGAACTAAATAGAGCGAGGTAACGTAGATACCAAGGATACTTCCTAAAGTAGACCAAAAAGAGAGCGCACCCGACCTCGCTCCGACCACGGACACTTCCTGACTGAGCAGTCGTACAGCAAAGGGGCTAAGGCACGCAAAAAAGAAAACGGGAAAGCCAAAGAGCAGTAAACTTGCAAGAAAGGTCGCCACAATCAGACCACCAGAGGTTTGGAGTAAACCAGCAGAAAGCCCCTTTAGCACAAGAGATCCTGCAAAAGGCAGAAGTGCTAAAATCATGGCACCGACCCCACCCAGGCTAAAAAACAGCTGTCGGTTCGGAAAGCGGTCTGCGAGGCGTCCACCCGCAGTATAGCCGAGTGCGAGTGCCAGTAAAATCACCCCAATGACATTTGCCCACACCACACTGGACGTGCCAAAATATGGAGCAAGAAACCGTGATGCTGCCATTTCGACACCCGTGACAGCAAACCCCGCAAGAAATATATAGGCTTTTATACTCTTCAAAATACCACAATCACAAAATAGACACTTCAACCCTACGCGAGAAGAAAGTGAAGTCAACGAGCAGTTCCCGCCTTCATTTGAAAGTTTCCTTGAGCTATGGTAGTATGGTACGACCGTTTACAAGACACCTATGGCCAACCCAGAGACGCATCACCCGAAAGAGCAACCAGAATCGCGCAACTTTTTGACGGATGCGCTGAGTGCCTTCAAAGGATTTATGGAGGGCATCAAGACATTAGTAGATTCAACACGCTCTGCGCTGGGTTCTCTGAAGGAGAATATTTTCGGAAAAACAGCAAATGCAGGAAGTACGGAGAGTACAAACGAAAGCGGAGAAGCACCAATAGAACAGGTCCGTAAGATTATTGACGCCAATAAGGAGCGAAAAGAATTTTACGCCATAGCCGGAAAGGTCTGGCGAGCCATTCAGGCACTACCTTCTGAGGAAATTCACAACGTCGACAAGGTGAGTCTTTGGAAATACATGATGGCTCTTTCTCAGCAGGAAAGTGGTCATAATCCCAAGGAAGTCAACCGATCCAGCGGTGCATTTGGTCTGTATCAAATTATGCCCGCCAACTTTCGCGAATGGGGGCTCACAAGCGGGAAAAATGCTGATGTCGAGGAACAGGTACAAGTAGCAGCAAAAAAACTCTCTGGCTATTATCAGCACTACAAAAAATGGGATTTAGTGAGTGTTGCCTGGTTTGGTGGAGCAAGCCGCGCTACTGCACTCCAAAAAGGTGACAAATCCGTGGGAAATCTCAAGGATTCCGGCGGCAAATCTATCACCGACTATCACAAAGATGTCGCGGCGCATCTCGCAAAACTTGAGCGCACGGCGTAAAAGGGTCGCAAAAAACTTGATTTTCCCGCGAAAGAGGCAGATACCTAAAGGAGAGTGATGTTAGTTTCTAACTGCCACGCCTATGAAGACCTCTTCTCCCCTTGCAGCTGTTGTGCTTGCTTCTTTTTTGCTGACGTCGTGTTTTGGTTCGCCGGGTGATACAACTACCCAAAGTGCCCGAGAAGCGGCGATTCAAACGCCCTTTGCACTAGAATACCCCTATTCCGAAACGGTGCTCAGAAGTTTCACAGAAAATGATTCCTTCGATACCATCGCAAGTGCAGGCCCCCTGTATGTCGGAAACAGAAAATCTGAGCAACCTGCCATCGCCATGTTTGATGACCTGAAAACCCAGGCGGTGGCGGAACTCGTCTCCTCTCTGGAGATTACACGCACGAAGGCAGGAGAAGTCGTCAAAAGTCTCGAGAGTGTCTCCAGTGCCTACGTCGATCTCATCGGCAAAGTGGTAGTGGTACATCCAAAATTTGTCAAAAGCGCAAAAAATCTACTTGTAGATCCCATGCGAGAACAGGTTGGCTACCTCGGTGATCTCGCCCAATTTGACAGTATTGCTGTAGAGACAAACCAACCTGCTACACGGGCATTTCTTGAGTTCCAGCGCCTAACGCTCCTTGCCAGTGCCGAAGAACATATGAATAACCATGCCGCCTTGCTGGCCGCAGGTCTCCTCTCTCTCCAGGAAGCGCTGAATGCGAGCGAAGATCCAGCGCTCACTCGTCTCGCCGCCGAAATTGATACCACCGTACCTCCTCTCTTTGACACCTTGGGTAACAGTCTTTCCCAGTTTCAATCAGACCTGGAGGCGCATGGAGAGACGCTCAAAGCAATCAATAGCGCGGAATATGCCCTGGGAATGGAATCCCTTGCCTATATGGAGCGAACACTTCCCGTACTCAAAGAAAAGCTTGATACCATGAAAGCAGGTGCAGACTTTTCTGAGGAGGATATGACTTTCACAAAGGAGCTTCTTGCTTTTTATACATCAGAAGTAAAAGACCTCCGCGAGACTTTGCAGAAAACTCCCACTGAAGAACTTATTCCAAGCCCAACGCCGCTCGAAGCCTCCCTCCTGTTTCCAACAGCGCAGGCAGAGGAAAACAGCTACACCAAGCGCGCTTTTGATCTCCTCTCCAGTGCAGGGAAAAAAACCGCAAACCTTGCTGGATCTGCAGCAAACCTAGGATGGAGCGCAATAAAAACCACGTACCAGGGAGCAAAAAAAGTCACCGGCGTCACCCTCGACACCCTTTCCGCAGGCGTGCAGTCTGGAAAAGATATCGTTATTGGCGTCTACGAAAAAGAATCCAGTGCGCAAATCATCAGCAATATCAAATGGAATTTTCAGGAAGTGGCCTCCAACTACAAAAAAGGGATTTCAGGCAGCCGCGTTTTAAAAACAGCAGGAGGATATTTTGAAGGGGCTGAAAACACTGGCGGAGCGCTCGCGGAAGGAGCTGTGGAAAAAACACTCGGCAAAGGGTGGACCAGTTGGCTCGCGGGGCATGTGGGCAAAATAACCGTCAATATGTTTACCGGCCTTGGGAAAGGGATAACGAAAGTTGCCGACACACAGGCAACCACGGGTGAAATTATTGAAGGAAGCCTCGATATTGGTCTTTCCTTTATTGGAGGGTCAAAGGTTCTGGTGAAAGGGTCTCAAGCAGCTAAAGGGGGGACAGAAGCTTTGAAACTCCTCGGCAAAAAAGGTCTGAACTTTGTGGAAAAGCTTCTGGTAAAAAGTGACCTGAAAACCTTGAAGCGGGTCACTGCAGAGTTACTCACCAAAGTAAAACTGACGCCGGAGGAAGTGAAAATTCTCCTCAGTAATGCTCTTGAAATTGAGGCACGAGAGGCACTGGAAGCGGAAATGGTGCAAATGGGCAAACGGTTGAACCAAGAGTTCCTAACTTTGCTTAAAAATGCTGGGAAAACGATAACGAGCAATGCAACCGTCGAGGCAAAAGCTGCCTACAAACAGTTTGCTGAAGAAGCGTTTGAAAACAGTCTCAAGGGATATCGCGACGCCCTGATCAATGTGCTCGGCAAGGATGCGACGGAGTATATTGATAACCTTATCGAAAACAAAGCCAGCGATCTTCTCAAAACCATGGCAAAAGACTTTGCAGACAAAGGTATCGTCGTTGGTTTCCCCACAGCACCCGATCTCGCATCGCTTGCTGGCAAATGGGATACGGGAAGTATGACTATTCGGGACGTTCAAGTTTCTGAAGCATTTCGCAATTCAAAGGACGCAGAAGGCTGTGACTTTTCTGAGGTGGAAAAACAGAAAGGAAAAAGCCAGACTATGGACCTCATGATTGAACCCTCCAGCGAGACGGAAGGCACCATGCATGTCAAACTGGGTGACGATGATAGTCGCAGTATACCTTTTGTGTATGAAGACGGCATGCTCAAAGGTCATTTTGAGAAACAGGGCGCCGTGATGGAGGTCACTATGGAAGTTGCCGAGACCAATGGAAAACTTGAGGCAAAAGGCCCACTCAAGGTCGACTACATGAATGGTGCCATAACCCTCGATGCCGATACGGGCATAAGTAAAACTGCGCCCGCCCCACTTCCCGCACAATAATACGCTTATGTACCCATTTGAACTCCACATAGACCTTTTGGGTGTCAGCCTCAACCTCGGCCCCTATGGTCTCTTCCTTGGGCTTGCGCTCACGACTGCTGTGGTAGTGAGCGTCATTCTGGGAACCCGTGTAGGGTATCCATGGAAAAAGCAGCTTCTGCTGCTCAGCCTTATGGGGGTGTTCGCGCTCCTGGGAGCACGCCTATTCTTTGCCCTGGGAAACTGGGCGACCTATGCGGCAGACCCTGTGCAGTTTCTCGCCTGGAGTTCCAGCGGATTCTCTCTCTACGGAGGTTTTCTCTTTGCTGGCATAACTGCCTTGATCGGCGCATGGATTCTTCAGTGGTCTCCAACACACTTGAGTGACACATGGATTCCCGTCTCAGGATTGAGCATCGCCCTTGTTCGGATAGGGTGTTTCTTACATGGATGTTGTTTTGGTGTTGAAACTGATCTTCCCTGGGGCGTCACCTTTCCCTTTACCAGTCCAGCACATCTCTATCAGCTGGAGCATGGCGGTTCTCTGTTTTCAGTTCATGCTGTGCATCCAACGGAACTCTATGAAGGCGCCTCGGCTCTTGTCCTCGCCCTTCTCCTGTTGACCATGCCCAAAACCCTCCTTCCTAGGGGAACAGGCCTCCGCACCGCACTGTTCTTGGGAGTCTTCTCCTTTGCCCGCCTGCTCATTGGCTTCGTACGGGCCCAAACCGATAGCGCGCCCGTCTGGATGTACCCACTTATCTACATCGTGGTTCTTTTCCTGTCCATTATTTGGGGCCTACGTCACTATGGCGTATACTCAAAACATACCCCGTAACTTTCTCCCTATGGCTGTCCGAACTGTTTGTCATATGTTCGGTGTGCGCATGCAGACAAAGACCCTCGCCAACCTCGCTTTTCTCGAGATTGCCGTGTTAGGTGTTGCCTATTTTGCACTCATTATTTTTCGCTATGCGACGCCCTATCTCTCCCACGAGCTTTTTCTGGAACTCCTGGTGATTCTCGGCGTGGGTATGAGCTTCGATCATTATGCCGTCACCAGCACCAGTTTAACCAAAGAGGTGGAAAAAACGTCTTAGTACGCCCTACGCAAATAAGTCTGAGGACACATCTTTTCGAGAAACGATCGGCGCGCCCTCTGTTGCAGGGAGCATATCGAGCTGCATGAACAATAGCGCATGAAAATAGTTCACGAGAGACTGGGCCGTCGGTCCATGCTCAACATGTCCTGTTGCCGTTATTTCCTTTTGAACGGAAGAAATCGTGCTAATAGCGTGCTCAATCTGTACTCGGGTAGGTGCGTCACCTCGCTGCACATCCTCTAAAATCTGTATCACGGTCGTGCGGGCCTGACGGAGGTTTGGAAAAGACTTTAACGCTGTGAATACAGCATCTTTATCAAAACGTCCCGAGTCTTTGAGGAGATTTTTTAGTTCCTCAATTTGTCCCTCCAAGGTGGGCATAGAATCTTGCTGAGAAGCTGACGATTCCTCATCCTTTGACTCATGAAGAAGATCTGCTAAGGGTGAATTGGTTTTTCGGAGCATCGCTTCATACTCATCGTGGAATGCATTCATAGGCACACGTCAAAAATTTATTGCATACTTAAGTAAGCGTTCTGTCTAGAAATTGCAAGGACAAATGCACTATTCTTAGGCATAGACCTTCTCCTGGAGCAGCAAACCCCGTGCAAGGGAGACCCGTTCTTCCAGGGTATTTGTTTGTGGCTCGAGAAATACGATGGAAAACTCCTGATATATTGCTCGCAAATGCTGTTCAACGGAGGTACGAAACACCTCGTCTCCATGCCGAAGGCCATCCTGTTCGAGGGGCAACTGGGCTGAGGGTAGCAACAAAACATGAATGAAATCTCTATGGGCCTCCAAGTATCCCCGAATTTCTTCCAGATCCTGGGGAGCAAGACAATCAAGTCCATACACATAGACTTCTGCAAAAAAAGCATCGGAAACGATAACCTTTGAAGACGCTTCTGCGGCTTTAATGCGGGTGACGTAATATTGCACAATGCCTCTCTGCATAGCAGCCCTCTCTCTCGTGGTCATAGAGTCTATGGATCCCACATGTCGGCCAGCCTGTCGTTCTTGTTCGATCCACCACCGGCCTCCATCAAGAATAAATTCACACTGATCTTCAAGCTCCGGAAACTCAGCACGTAAGGCACGTATGAGGGTAGATTTTCCAGTGGAAGGGGCACCGGAAATAATGAGATGTCTCGGCATATGCATTGGAGGAGGGGCAAACATCTACGTTGTACAAGAGAGCGGACGAGAAAACAAGGGGCATAGTGGTGCGAAAAAATGCTTTCTCTAGCGCGCAGAAAAAAAGTACGGTACAGTTGGCGCTCTTATGCCCATCCATCCCATGAAAAAACGAGAAATAATCCTGAGCTACGAAGAGTACGAAAGCATGTCTGAGCTCTCCATCGAGGAACAAACCCTTGCGGAACGTGCCCTGTTGGCACGGGAAAATGCCTATGCTCCCTACTCCCATTTTAGTGTTGGAGCTGCGCTCATCACCAGAGAAGGCAAAACCTACGTGGGATGCAATCAAGAAAATGTCAACTTTAAGGGGAGTTGCGCGGAGAGAGTTGCCCTCGATAGTGCAGCAACAGCCGGAGAGAAGGCGCATATCACCACCATTGCCATTGCAGGTGGGCCGCTTATAGATGAAAAATTCAGCCAGCAGATGCATGACCCCATTTCTCCCTGTGGACAATGCCGCCAGGATCTCCGTGAGGTCGAAGACCTTGGTGGACGACCACTCACGGTCCTTCTTCTCTCAGAAAGAAAAATTCTTCGCTTTCAGGGCATAGAAGACCTCCTTCCCTTTGGCGTCGGCCCCAAGGATCTCGGCGGTCGCCTTTTACGCGGAAAAAGCTAGAGGCCTCTATACGAAATCTCGTGGAAGGAGTAGAGTGGTAGACGGTCCCCGTTCTGCTGCATATTTTTTCATGCCAATACCATGAATACTCGCATACACCGTCTCTTCACGAGCCTCTTCCTGTTTGCCTTTGTGCTCAGTTCCTGTGGCGTTCAGGCACCAGGCAACAATCAGATCTCCCTTCCGGAAAAGTCCTTTACGGATACCTCCGCATGGACACCGGATGCAATTAGTGCAGCCCTCGGTGAAACACCCCTCGATATGCAAGAACTTGCTGGTGTCTTTTCCTTGGGGAGTTTTTCTGGCAGGGATGCCTACACCATGGAATATATGCATCAACGAACGGATTACGTGCAACAAGTTGAAGAGCAGCAACGTCATAGCGCAGCAGCACTGAAAACCGCACTGCAGGAGATAAAAGTCCTGCGCAGTACGAGTGCCTACAACCTCCTCTTCGCGGCGTCACTATTTCCGGAATCGCGCGATACGATCCTCCAAGAAGCAGCAAACCATGTGCATATTGCACTCATGAATACGACAAAGTTTTCCCTGATAGAAAGCACCCTCGAGGCTCGAGATCAGGCGACCGATCAGGATAATCGCGCTATTCTTTCGCATTTGCTCCTTGCTCAGACGGCAGATCTTACCGAGGGTATCCGCCTGGAAATGGCTGCCATCTACACGATGGAACAGCTCATTGAAGATCGCGCTGCCTATGCAAACGACACGGGAATGAAGGCTATAGCGGCTACGTGGTCTCAAAATCTGCAAGATGCTTCAGGGCCACTAGCACGGGCTTTATCTGACGCCCATCAATCGCAGGCACGGGTTTTGTACGGTACGCAGGTTCTTGCATCCGCTGATTATTCCTATGCCATGGATGCACTTGCCTATCTTGAGAAAGAATTGCCACTTCAGAAGGAGCGGATCGAAAAAGACATCTGGTCTTCCTTCGTGACAGAAGAAGACAAAACGCTTGTACGGCTTTCACTCACAGAAGCAGAGGAACGCCTACTCGTGCTGAAGGAAGCAATAAAAAATACGGACGCGTCGAAACTGCTTCCAACCCCTAAGCGTACATCTCAAGTGAGTTTTTCGGCCCATGCGGGATTTAGTGACACCATGTCATGGTTTGGGGGCAAACTGAAAGATGCGGCTGTGGGAGCCAAAGATATTGCCGCTGCGGGTGCAAGCATGACCTGGAACGGCGTCAAAGCAACTGCAGGAGTGGTCAAGGACGTCGCCATTGTAACAGCGAAAACCACGGGGCAGATCGTGGGTACGGCCATTGAAACCGTCGATGCAACCATGAAAAGCACGCTTGATACGGGTATCAGCGCCTATTATGGTGAACCACCCTCAAAAATATTTGCCCAGGTGAAGCAAAATTACAGTGAAGCATTTAACCGGGTAAAAAATGGTAAGGCAGGAGCAAATGTATATACGGATGCGAAAAAAATGATGGAAGGTGCGGAAAATGCCGTGGGTGATCTCGCGCAAAAGACCACGGAAAAAATCATTGGCCCTGGAATCATCAGTACCACTACGGGATTTCTCGCAAAGACGACAACGGGTTTTTTTACGGGACTCGCTAAAGATAGTTATGATGTTCTCAACCCCGATGCCAGCGAAGAAGATACGCTCATGGGGATGTTTGGCCTGGCGCTGACAGCCGTTGGTGGTTCGGGCAGTGCCGCAAAACCAACCAACCTCCTCAAAGATGGTGCGAAAACGACCAAAAACCTTTTTACAGCGGGGAAACAGTTTCTCACGAATCTCTCCCCCACAAAAATTTCAGGCGGACTCAAAGAGTTTTTTAAAGATGGCGTTGCTGCAAAAGTCGGCAGTCTCTTTACTCCTGGCAGTCTGAAAAATGCCCTTGGCACTCTCGACGATGTGGCTCGCAGTGGCGCAAGCAAGGCAAAAGGCCTCCTTGACGATGGCTACAATGCGCTCCATGGAAAAATCACCAAGGACATTCCTGAAGCATGGAAAGGGCTCTTTGAGAAAAAAGGCTTCGGAGAAGTTCTGGATACCGTTTTTGGTACCACCGGCGACACGCCTCGTGAGTGGCTAACCGGTTATCTAGAAAATGTTATTCTGAGTGCTGCAGATGACCAAATCAAAAATGGCACCCGCAGTGCACTCCAGTATTTCTCTTCTCCGGAAAACACCACCGCTTCTGAGGCGGGAAGTGTTCTTAGCAACCAGATCGTGCATCTTTCCCTGCCTCTCACGCCGAAAGAACGACTCAAAGCTGCGACGGAGGCCGTACAAACCGTACAGGAACAAGAAGAAAGCAGTATGCAGGGGCTCAGCGACGAGCTGAAAAAAGCAATTCTAGACGCTCTCAAACAGCGTCTAGACGAGCTCACAGAGCCACCTGTAGCGCAGTTCGCTGGCGTGTACAACAGTACATTTCCTTTTAGTTTTACCGTCAGTGGCCTGCGGAGTACCGGGACTATCGACCTTCACCTGACTGCGAATAACACTGGAGAGATCACATGCTCCTTCAACGCCACACAAAATGTAAGCGGATCCTATCAGGGCATTGCCATTCACAGTTCTGGGAAAGGCAAATCCACAAGTTGCAACGGTACCGTTTCCGATACGGGCGGATTTAGTATCCAAGGCGGTGCCTCCGGATTTTCTACCAGTACAGTCATGGGTCAATCCTATTCCGGTGGATCCAGTGTGGGCTTTAGTGCATCAGGACAACTGGAAGCCGGCAGCACCATGCATGGTACTTTTTCTGCAGGTGGGTACAGCTTTGAATTTTAAGAAAATCTGAGCGGTATACCTAGGTAATTGCATACCATCCATCGAGAATGCACTGGTACTTACTTTATAAATCAGGGGTTCTTTGATATAATGTGACGAAGTTTTCTTTTTCCTGCCTATGCAATTTCTGCGAAAAACCCTTTCTGGCGTCCTTTGTATGGCCCTTCTGCTCGGCATCAGTATGGTCGCTCCCCTCCGCCCGCTCCCCTCTGCAGCTGCCGCCGCAGCCTGGTTTGATAATGCGTGGCTCTTCCGCACAACCGTCACCGTGAATAATCCCAATGCAACACCACTGTCAAACTTTCAAGTGCAGGTCACGCTCAATTCCACCAACTTTGCCTTTGCTGAAGCCATACCAAACGGGGCAGATCTGCGTTTTACGAATAGCGTTGGAACCTTGCTCCCCTACTGGATAGAGTCCTATGACCAGGATGCACAAACGGGAAAAATTTGGGTAAAGGTTGACTCCCTTCCTGCTAGCAGCGACACAACGTTGTACCTGTACTATGGTAATTCCCTTGCAGACAAAGGATCAGACGGAAACCAAACCTTTTCCTTCTTTGACGACTTTTCCGACTACGATATTTCCGACTGGACGAAGAACTTTGTCAATCTTGGTGTCAGTTCAGAAATCCATTTTTATGACGGGAAAGTCGGTCTCAATGTTGGTTCTATAGATTACGGTAATATCCGTAAAGCATATACAGGCTCCTTTGTTGGCAAAACCGTGGAGTCGAAGTTTGAATATGGTTTCCCCAACACGGGAATTCCCGATAGCACCTCAAACCAGATCGGAGAATCCTTTCACCCAACCATGAGCGTGTTTAAAGATAACTCCACCTACCTCAGCGTGGGGCCTGTACAGTGGAGCGCGGGTACGTTGCCCGTCAACAATTTACGCTATTACCTTGATGGTGTCTCGGCACCAGGCGTGAACACGCCAATATTTTCCTACGGGCTAGGTGTCGGGCTGGTGGATCGTATCTCCTTTCCGAATAGTGGCCAGGTGGAAACGGCGCTGCGCGCAGATGCAAGCAACACTTGGGAAGGAGCAACTGTCTCCGCCTATACAGGATCCACACTAGATAATGCAAGTATCGTCCTGGGTAAACAGCCAACCAGCAACGTCGCTCTTGGAGGGAGTAAGGCCTTTAACACGTGGGACTGGGTACGTGTGCGTGAATATGCACCAAGTGAGCCAACGACCTCCGTTGCGGGAGTCGAATCCTTGAAACTCTCGCCCTACATGTCTGTTTCCACGGGCTTACCCGGAGCACTACAAACCACATACAACTTTTCAGTGACACCAAATATGCCTATTCCCGATGGGGGTAGCCTGCTCCTCAGTTTTCCCAGTGCATACGCAGGGAGACTGAATGCTCTCACGGGGCCTTCTATCAGCGTCGCAGCACACGCACAGATCACTGGAACCACGGTCACTATAGATGCTATAGCTCGCACAATTTTGTTGGACTTCACGGCGAGTGCTCCCATCACGGCGCCCATACAAATAACCATAGGCGATAGCAACGGCCCCCTGGGCGACCTCGCGAATCCTTCTGATCCAGGTCCCCATACCATTATCATTTCTTCACGAGATGGTGCGGATGCTCAGCTCGCAAGCGGCTCTGTACAAATGGCCCCCGCTGGATGGTGGGATACGGCCTGGGCTCATCGCCAGAGTATGCACGTCAATAATACTAAAGTGAATTCCGCCCTTGGCAGCTATCAGGTCAATGTACGACTCAATGCGGGGAATTTTACCTTCGCAGATGCACAGGCCAATGGAGAAGATCTTCGTTTTATCTTACCTGATGGCACCGTCCTTCCCCACTGGATTGAATATTACAACAGCGGGACTCAGCAAGCGAGTATATGGGTTGGACTCACGAATATTCCAGCAAACACCGAGCAAATGATGTTCCTGTATTATGGAAATGGTGCTGCCACCACAACATCGAACGGATACAACGTCTTTCCCTATTTTGACGGCTTCGAAGATAACGACATATCTGATTGGTTCAGTTACAGTTACACACCTGGAGTGATTACGGTTGTGGGGGGTGAAGTCAAAATGGAAGAACAACAAAATGCACGAGCCTACCTCACCCAGGCCTACGCACCCTCCGTCGACGGTAAAGCGCTCGAAGCTTCCGTGCGATACGTTGGTAGTTTCCAAGGAGAAGAATACAATCCCGCCATTGGATTTACGGGCAGTGATCCCACGAAAAATATTGTCACGGGTCCTGTCCAATACAATGCAGGAACTGTTCCAACCGATCGCCTGCGCATCTGGTATAACGGGAACCGCGCAGATAAGGTGGGGACAAATTACACAACGGGTCAAAATATTTTGATTTCCCTCGCAACGAAGAACAACTACTTTCTCGCGCGATCGAGATTACTCGAAAATACAACCTGGGATGCACAAGACTATAACGATTACGATACATCGACGCTAATTGGCAAAGTCATCTACTTAGGAAAACGCGCCTTCAGTGACCCAAGTTTTGACCTGGGAACCGGACCAACCTCCCAGCAGTTTTGGCAGTTTATTCGTCTGCGTGAGTATATTTATGCTGAACCAAGTGTTGCTCTCGGTGCTGAGGAAAACAATACACTGCCCCTTACGCCAACCAATGTCTTTCTCAATTCACAAACAAACGGAGCAACAACCAATACGCCGACACCTTTGCAGCTTGATAGTACATCACTTGTGTTCTCTTCCGAGTTTCAAGCCTCGACGGCCCTCTTACCCGCGACGCATTTTGGCTATGACATTGCCTCTGATGCAGGATTTACGAGCATAGTCGCATCAAGTGGATACACTGCACTCACCTCATCCGTCGCAAATGGTGCCCGTTCAGAAGATATCACTCTCAATACCAGTACGCTTGACTACAACACAACCTACTACCTCCGTATGCGGTTCTTTGATAGTAGTGGACTCGTCTCTCCCTACTCGGCAACCTATACCTTTGCTATTCCCGATCTGACGGCCCCTTCACTGAGCACAATCACACCAAGCCAGGGAGCGACCGGCGTTGCACTCGATAGTGCCGTTGACTTCACACTAACAGATGATTTCCTCGTCGACATATCGACACTCGATGTGCAAATAGATGGTGCAAATGCCATATCCGCTGGTGTTTGCCAGGCAGGCTTTACCTGTACTCTTGGAGCATCTGGCACAAATGTACCCGTTCAGATTGTACGCACCACAAACTTTACAGCGGGGCAAACCGTTGCTCTGGTGATTTCCGTACGTGATGCCGCAGGTAATGTAACGACAGAGAACCGATCTTTTACGACGTTTGCTGCAGCGAGTACCACACCGAGTACGCCGTTTCTGGGCTCAGGAGGTGGGTTTTCGGCAACGCTCGTGGATCTTCTCCAAGGAAGTGGTTCTCCTACAACGCAAACAGAAGACACTAGCACAAGGAGTAGCACCGATAAACCCATTCAAATTCCGACCATCGATGGAAATCTCTTTGGCAGTGCATCGCTCCGATCAATAAGTGATGGTGTTCGTTCCGGGCAAGACGGATTGCGCTCTGCAGCAGAAGGAAAAGATGCCTGTGACGCAATGAAAGACCCCTACAATTACACGCTTCCTGCCTCACTCACCACAACTGAACGGGAGGATATTGCCCTCCTACAAAAGTTCGGCGTCAACTTCTCTGGAGCACAACCCGGAGCACTAGATATGGATGCACTCGTCAGCCGTTCTGAAATGCTCAAATATCTCCTGCAGTTAACCTGTAACGACTTTAATAGAGACGTCAGTACCGTTCCCCGCTTCCCCGACGTTGCACCGACACATCCAAACGATTTCTACATATTACTTGGCCGCAAATACGGCCTCGTCAATGGCTATTTGCACAATGGGCACTTTGAAGCAGACAAAACCATCAGTCACGCGGAAGCTATGAAGGTTGCCATTGAAAACATGATTCGAGGAACAGAAATCATTGATGGACCAGATATCGACTTGGCTGGCATTGATTTGACGCAGTGGTACGGCAAATATCTCCGATTTGCCGTAAGAAAAAATCTTCTGAGTATGACACAACGCTATCAGCCCGATGAACCTATGCGTCTTCGCGACGTCATTGTTCTTTTGACTCGGGCTGTAACGTTGAGGCCCAGTATTACGTCCCGGTAAGGGAGTAACAGGGGCAATTTACAGACCAAAAATCTTGAGTCCCTCCCAGCGGGAGAGATCTACTGCACTTGGATCTCCGCAAGAGGACTCTCGCACGGCATCCGCCATGTCAGTAATGAGGTCATCACTTTTGTATTTCGTATTGAGTGCATCGACTTCCGCCTCCGTGTACCCCATATCAGCAAGAAAGGAATTCACCCACCGCTCGTGCGCAGTTGTTTCATCGTCTGTGGCATGCTCCAGCTGGAAACACATGGTCATACCAAGTAAATTGGCGATTTCCACCCGCTCAGCCATATACACGTAGGTGCGGAACATAAGTTCGGCCACTTCTTTTCGGGTCATGGGATCACCAGGTCGGTAAAGATACGCGCCATCTGCGTCAAGTTCGACATGTGCCCCATCCAGCAATTCCTTTGCGATGGCAAAACGCAAGAACGACGCATACCATTGTTTCACGTCCGCATCCTTTGGCATTTGCATGCTTTTTTCAAAATCCGTCGGTGATGGCCAATAATCACTGGCAATCATAGCATTGAGGACAATTTTCATCGCCTCGACCCGACTCACAGAATTGGCAGGCTTAAAGGTGCCGTCTGGATATCCACCAATCCAACCTTGGTCCTTTGCATAACAAACGTAGGGCGCAAACCATTCTGTTTGCACATCAGGAAAACAATTGGTGCCACCTACTTGTGAGACATCACCCCCTATCATACCCACCACCATTTTCACTAACTCTGCACGATTCACCAATCCATTTGGGCGAAAACTTCCATTTTCATACCCTTGCACTATTTCTCGCTCGTGGAGGAACATAATTGCCGGGTAATTTGCCTGATCGGAGGGCAAATCGTTGAACACTTCTGGTGCACGCGACATGGCACTGATCAGTGAGGTGCGCATAGTTGCTGCCTGTGCAGTCGGCAACAACAATGCAAGGAGAGTCACGAGGGAAAGGATCTTCTTCATAGGGAGGAGAGTAACGATATAGAAAAACCTACGCCTAGGCGAAACGTTGGTCAAGTATGCCCCCTTTACGAAGCGGAGTTCTTCCTTATGATGATGGAAATCTTCTTTCTTTATGTGACGCGATGCTGAAAAAAATTCTGACTATTGGTGTTTTTATCCTCATAGGACTGCTCGCGACCATCGCTTCGATGCTCTTTTTTCCAGTGGAAAATCCTCTCCCTGCACCCCTGGCGCAAATTTCTTACGCGTCCTTTGACGACGCAATTCGCGCCATTCCGACGCTTGATGTAACAGAATCAGACAAACTGCGAGACGACTGTCGGAGTATTGCGCTCCATAGCGGAAAAAAAGAAGCGCGAGTCGTTGTCTTACTTCACGGCTATACCAATTGTCCGAAACAGTTTTTGGAGCTCGGCGAGCGTATCCATGCGCAGGGGGTAAACGTGCTTATACCGCGCGCACCTGGTCACGGGTATGCCGATCGGGCAACGGATGCCTTGAGTTTTGTGACTGCAAAAGACTTTCTTACCTACACACATGCCTCCATCGCCATTGCCGATGCTATGGGAGATACGGTTACCCTTGTGGGTCTTTCGGGAGGGGGAACGCTCACACTCTGGGCAGCTCTCTTTGAACCCGCCGTCGATGAATTTATTGCTATCGCACCGGTAGCATACCCACGAGGGTTTGAACCCCTACTTCGCAATGCGGTCATTCGCTACGCAGCATGGACCCCCAGTGAGTTCTCCTGGTGGGATAAGGAACAAAAAGAGCGCCTGCCGGGACCTGCTCACGCCTACCGAGGCTACGCAAGTCGTTCCATGGGCGCCATCCTCCATATTGCTGCCTTTGCAGAACAGCAACTTCGTCCAGGAGTCCTCTCGAAAAAAATGACCTTTATCATCAATGAAGCAGATAAAGCTCTACGCGAAGATAGCCTTCTGATGCTTGCAGACAAGTTTGCACGGGCTGGCGCCGACGTGCGTACTATTGTTTTTGAAAAAGCACTTGGTTACCCCCACGACTTGATAGATCCGGAAAATATTCAAGAAAAAAAAGACGCCGTATATGACGTCTTCATGAAAACCTTGCAATAGATTGCCTGTATTGGTCTTACCAGGCAGAAAGCCAGTCTCGCATCATAGTAATTTCTTTGCTTTGATCGCGCACAATATTCTCCGCGAGTGTGCGGAGTTCTGGTCGATCTGTGATGCTGTAAATCATTTGCGCCATAACAATGGCATGTTCATGGTGTTTCACCATATCTTCAACAAACTGTCGTTCTGCATCGCGTGGTGAAACGTAGGCGAGGGAGCGCATCATTGGTGCATAGGTGGTGGATACCGGAAGAGGCTCTCCATACCACTGGGCATACATTTTCCCCATGGAACGAATTTCTTCGTCCTGGTTGGTGATAATGTTGGAAAGGAGCGAACGGACCTGGGGTTTCGTTGGCCCCATGGACAGAAGCTTTTTGGACGCATCCACCGCTTCCTGATGATGGGCGACCATTTCTACTAAAAATTCCTGATCAGAATGAATCATCATGGAATGATCATCGTGCTCGGAAAGCACAAAACCGGTCATGGAAATGCCGGACATCGTTTCGCCGGTGCTCGGCATGCTCAGTGTGTCACCAAGTACACTCGATGTACCTGTCGTTGCAGGTGCACCCCCGCAGCTTGCGAGCAACACTGACGCGCACAATAATGGAAGAAGAGTTTTCATAAGGAATGCGTTGAGATATTTTTAAGGTACGTTTGTATGGGGACTAAACTTGGAACATAGCGCTGACGAAATTCTGATCGGAGTTCTGTGACAAAGGAGGCAAAAACTTCGTTGGGAATAAGAGCACTATTGGGAAAGGATTCACCATTGGATTTCTTTGGGTCATGAAGGATAACGTCATCCTTTGTGGCAAGAAGCAAGAGCCCTATATCCGGATTATCCCGAAGCTTATGGGCAACCGCACGTTTCAAAAGTAGTTGGTGACATTGACTCCCCATGGGAAAGGCTTGATTCTGATACCAAGCAAATTCTGGTGGTTCCTCTAAGCGACCCGCTCGTTTCGCAGGAATACCAAACAATTGAAAAATTTGATCACGCTCCGTGTCCCCATATGCTCGCTTTATACCTTGCCAGAATCCTTCCACAGAAGCAAACCTGTGTCCATCCATTTCAAAGGGAGCATGCGTCAAATTACTTAACATCTTTTCCGTTGGATTCGTACTCAGGTAGGAAATATTGATCATTGTGGTAGGGGAAACCTAGTCTGCATACTGTTCAAGAGATTCCTTGAAGGCAACATAGGCTTCTTTGTAGGCATCGTAGGACGCTTGATCCTTGTAACGGATACCAAAAACCATCTGTGTTTCACTGCCCGTATCGACTTGCCCGCGAATGCGCACAAAAGAACGCATGTACGATCCATCCTTTGCCGCAAGTGTTACATAGCGAGATACTTTTTTATTGTACCCTTCTCCGGAGGTTGTTGTTTGCTCATCCTGCATTTGTTCCGTAGGTAGCACTTCCGTATAGCCTGTTTCTCCACCCCACTGAGGAGAGTACACAAAAAATTCCACGCGCCCATCCGGTGACGTAAAGCGTGCCTCATCGGTCTCGGCTCGATCCCCTGCCTCTAGTGCAGGCGAGGCTTCAAAATTGTCAGGGACGTTCACAGAAAACCATGATCCTGTATAGGTCATGAGCTTTTTGGAGGCTACCCCGTTTGCTTGCACTGGTGGTTTTGGTGATGTTGCGGCCGGAAGAACACTAGTTGTTTTTGTGTCTGAGGAAGCTGCATTGGTGTTTAAATTGGCATTCGTCGTCACAGCCGTACGATTGCTGTTCACTTCAAAGGAAAAGGAACATCCGGAAAGCAGCAGGGCTGCGCTGGTCATGAGGGCTAATGTAGCGCCGTGTGAACGTTGCATAGAGCAAAAATAAGACATTTAGTTATGCTCAAATTTGTACACGAATCTAGAAAACTGTATAGAGGGAAACCTTGAGCCCACTTTTCCCAAATCGCCACTATTTCGTGATATACTTTGATGAATATGCATTTCCCTGACTATCTTCATGAAAACTCATCACAAAATACTCCTTGGCACCATTACGGGACTCAGTGTTATTTCAGGAGTCGTTACCTGGTATTACACGACACTCCATGTGGAAGCGGCACCACCCGCAAGTAAGTATGCGCTTGGAGAAACGTTGAACCCCACCTGCGCCCCGGGGACGCCAAACTGTACCGTCATTCCACCGGCAGCTTCAGGGGATAATGGTGACATTACAGACCTCCATGGCATTACCCAGGACATCACCCTACCCCAGAAACTCGGCATTGGAGCTGACCCCGGAGAAAAACTTCAGGTACAAAATGGCAATATCCTCATGAGCTCTGCTGCAGAACAGGAACTGCAATTTCATCGGGCCATGACCTTTCCCGATCCAACAAATCCCGGTGTTGCGCCGGATCATGAAAACCCCGTCTTCAAGCTTGGCCGCATAATCATTGCAGGTGTTGGAAGCCCCATTATTCGTTTTATGTACCAGGACTCCGTGACGCCAGAGAAGTCTGTATTTGAAATTGAAGATACGGGAACGGTTGCCTCTGTACGTTCACCTGGAGTTCCCGGAAGTCACTTTGAAGGATTTTTTGCAGGGGATTCTGTCCCCCTGTTTCGCCTCAACTCCTATCCCATGATGCAGCTGGAATTTGGTGCAGGTGGAGCATCGAACACGGATGTCTTTCTCAAACGCTTTATTGACACAGGCATCACCAATCTCCCAGGATGGCTACTCAATGTGAACGGAAACGACAAAGTGCGGGTGACCAATAATGGGCTCGGTGTGAATACCACAGCAGTCGATGCTAGTTTTGTCAGTGGTGGTGCCATCGCTCTGCACAACAATAATGAACTCATTCAAAATATTCCCAATGGAGGCATGACCATTACTCCTGGCGACCGGTCTTTTTTGCGCCTGAAATCCGACTGTGCCGTTGCAGCAAACTGTACCTTCAGTCTTAATCCTGGAACCTTTGGGCAATTCCTCACTCTCCAGTGGGATGATCCGACAGATCTGGGGACACTGCAAGATGCTGGATTTGTGAAGCTCAGTACCGACTGGACACCCAATGAATTTGATACTCTTTCCCTTATTGACACCTACGATGAAGATACGGGGAGTCATTACTGGGTAGAAATATCTCGTTCTGCAAACTAGAAAAAGAAAACTTGCATTACCAAAAAAGGAGTCTAGCATGGCAAAGTTTTTCCTGTGATACCAGCAAATGAAGCATTTAAAAACCTACGGAGTAGCCCTGCTCATTCTTCTCGGCGTATGGGGACTCGGAAGTCTTGCCCCCATCCTTCTGCCTGTTATTGAGGCTGCTCCTGAAGGTGAACTGCTGCAGGTATTTTTTACGTTGTCGCTGCTTTTTTTACTCAGTTATTTTGTAGAGTTAGCAGCTAAACGCACAGGGCTTCCACCCTTTGTGTATGCATTACTCTTTGGTCTTTTCACAGGGCCCCTACTCACCCCGATTACGCACAATCCTAGCCTTCTTTCGGCCATTGTAGCACTCGGGGCAACGCTTATTCTGTTTGGTGGTGGGCTCGAAGTGCCCTACAAAAACTTTGTGCGCCTTAGCCCGAAAATTCTCTCCTTATCCTTTATTGGACTTGGACTGACCGCCGTACTCTTTTCCTATAGCCTGCAGATATTTGCCCCTCTAACGGGTGCAACACTTGGCATGGAAGGCCTCATCCTCCTTGGTGCGATTTTAGCATCGACGGATCCCGCGGCGATTATTCCTATTCTTCGATCACTTCGCTTTACCAATCGAGATGTAAAGGAAATCATCATTTCAGAAAGTGCCGTAACCGACGTTACGGGCACGCTGCTCACCTCGGTCTTTCTCACGGCCCTTGCCTCTGGAGTTGCCCTCACCAGTATCCCAGGCGCCTACGGGCTCCTGATCAGTCCTGCCTCTGGCATGGTATTACTCAAAGAGATTCTCTTTGGCGTCGTTGCAGGCGGTGCGGGATTTCTTATTTTAGACAGCATCCATCGGCATAAAAAGAATGGTGCGCGGGAGGAAAGTGGTGATATTGCCTTTTTTATTGCCATTCCCGTCCTCACATTTTTTGTCGCGGGAGTGTTTGGTGGCAGTGGCTATTTAGCTGCCTTCATTGCGGGGCTCATCATGCATCTCACAGAACATTTGCATGAAACAGAACATTTTTTTAACAACCTCATTGATGCCTTTTTAAAGCCGATTATTTTTATTGTCCTCGGTGGATTGGTCAGTTTTTCAGAACTCTTTCAGTATGCCGGGATTGGTATACTTAGCGCAGCGATATTCATGCTGGTACTTCGGCCACTCACGGTCTTTATCAGTTTGTCCCCCTGGATGATTTTTGGCAAACAGCGTATGCCCCTTAGGGAGGCCCTCTTCATTGCATGTGTTCGAGAAACGGGTGCGATTCCAGCGGTTTTGCTGGTGACGGTGGTCAGTTCCGGTCACGCAACGGAGATGGCAGGTATTTTGCCCATCGGACTTTGGATTATTATTGCCACCCTGGTCCTGGAGCCCCCGCTCACCCCATGGCTTGCAAAACGCCTCAATATTGGTGAATGCATGACCACAGCAAATAATCTTCCCGTCTTACCGTTACCTTCCGCATTATTCGCTTCACGAGGCCACTCCCATTTACGGCGTCTACCACAGGTTTTTGACTGGGCTGCTCACCATGGTATTCGCCGCCTGAGTGTCCTGCTCTGCCCCGAAGATGACTACACCCCGGATTTTGAAGAGACACTGCGCGATAGCACCATGCGTCTTTTTCACCGGCTCAACGAACGCCTACGAACGGAAGAAGGGATTGAACTGGAAACCCAGCTCTTTATTCAGCAAGGGATGCTCCATAAAAATATTGAACAGGCGTGTAATAAAGATTCCAGCGTCACGGTGCTTTTTGTGGGCAAAGGAGTTCTGGACTTTCGCTTGGGGGAAATTAAGAATATGCATGTGCCTTTCTATTTTTTGGATTAAAGAATGAACATTCGCAGAGCAAACATCACCGATTCCGAAGCCTTGGTGGATCTTCATCATCAGAGCTGGCTTTCCGCCTATGTGAACGAAGCAATGGGGGTCACCAAGGAAAAAATTGATGCACTATATGCAAATCATACAGAAAGAGTCCAGCGTTACCAAAAGCTATTTTCCGCAACTGCAGAAGAGAAGACATACCCCATCTGGGTAGCGCCCCTAGGCGAGCGTGTTGTGGGATTTGTCGCACCACGAAAAGATGAAAGCGGTCGCAATCGTCTTGGTGCCTTGTACGTCCATCCGGACTTTTTTGGGAAAGGGATTGGGAGTGCTTTACTTGAGAAAGTCGTAGAGTACTACCGAGGGCAAACCATATCTTTGGATGTAGTGACCTACAACCAGCGTGCAAAAGCATTTTATGAGGCGAAGGGGTTTCACTATACGGGAAAACACAGTACCTTTTCGACGACCAGTGGTGCAATACAAATGCCTATGGAGGAAATGGAGATGCAGGCATAAAAATTTGGAAAAACTGCTTGGACGGGAAATAGTCGGGAATTCGTACATCATTCAGCATTATCATTTGCTGTACGGTTTTCTTCTTGCCAAAATTTCAGTGGCGCATACAATAACTGTGTTACTACACTAAAACAACTGTGAAAACAACAGACCTTACCTATCTCGCACAGGCCCTAGGGACGCTTACCTCCACCGAGGAACGCAGCGCATTTTTGCGTGATATTTGTACCCTCAAGGAAATTGCTTCCCTCGCGGAGAGATTGCGCATTGCAGAACGCTTGAATCAAGGCGTATCATACCGTGAGATTGCCGAGGAACTTCAGATCAGTACAACAACGGTTACGCGTGTTGCCCATTGGTATCATCATGGCGAAGGAGGCTATGATGCTGTTTTGTCACGTTTGCACCGCAAGGTGTAACGTACAGAGAACACTTTCATCGCCTCATCGCCCTTGATGAGGTTTTTTTATAATCAATTTTTATGAACATTCGTATTACCAGCTCCTTAGATGAGCAAGAAATCACAGCGCTCACAGGTGCATATAAACAAGTTTTTGGAGAATCCAATTGGGAAGAAGGAAAAAAATGCGCTGCATGTGGGAAAAAGTTTCGACTGTCTCAAGCACCAACAACGTGTTGTCAGGAAAATGTAACAGATTTTTATGCTGATGAGCAAGTGCGCCAAAGCATCCAGTCTGCGCAGGAAAACTTCGGGTTTCAAATCGTACGACTCTTTACGCAAGATCTCAGCGGATTTAGCTGGGGATGGCAAGGGTCTCTGCCGGAAATAAACGAGGAAAAACTCTCGGTGGATTATAAAGAAATTGCCGAGTTAGGAACGAGATCAGCCAACTGGTTTTACCTATCGGAACTTGGCGTGAGTACTGAAGAACGCGGAAGGGGCTATGGTCGGATCCTCCTACGCATCCTTCTTGCTACGCTCCCAAAAAATACTCCAGTTATTCTCCGTACTTCCATGCGATCAGAACTTTATTCACTCATCCAAACAGAAGGATTTGAAACGGTTTATGACTATGGCGACCAGGATGCGCGTATCCTTTCTGCTAAAAGCCTATGAAACCAGAAGATTTTATGACCCCAAAAACAAAGAAGGGACCAATTTCTGGACCTCGCGTACTCATTTTAGGAAGTGTTCACGGTAATGAACCCTGTGGAGCCAATGTCCTGCCGGACATCTTTGCACTCCCCCTCCTCCGAGGGACACTTACCTGTGTTCTTGGAAACCCAGCTGCCTTTAGAGCAAACAAACGCTTCCTTGATACAGATCTCAATCGCATGTTTGACGAAAGAAATTGTCCAACTTCCCAAGAACAAAACAGTAGAGAATATCAACGTGCTCAGGAGCTAAAAAATTATATCGACCATACGGATATCGTGCTTGATCTGCACGCGAGCACAAGTAAAACGTCGGAGCCGTTTCTCATTTGTGAATCCAATGGGTATGCACTTGCCACCAAGATGGGTATCGCAAAAATTGTTTCTGGTTTCGATGTAATTCAACCAGGGGGTACGGACTGGTATGCGAACAAGACGGGAAAAGTTGGTCTTTGTCTCGAGAGTGGATTTCTTGGAGATCCGTTCAGTACAGTTCGTGCATTTGAAGGTGCACGTGCGTTACTGTCTCTTCTTGGCATGATCGAATATGAACCTATAGCCATTCCTGATCCGATGATATACTCCCTTGTCTGGCAATACACCTCACAGAGGAGTTTCATCCCGCAAAACCCGTTTGCGGACTTTGCGTTTGTAGAAGACAAAGACGTGATAGGTCGTGATGGGGATGTGACCATTACAGCACCAGCAGATGGATTTCTCTTGTTCACACGTCCATGTGAAGCCCCCAATCAAGAAGCCTTCGTTTTCGCTCGCTCCCTCGCTAACATAGCCTCCTTGCGGGAAAGTCCCCAATGATAGCCTCCAATCCCACCGTCCTGCCGAAGCACGCGATGGCATGGGATAAGGTACGCAACAGGATTTGCACCAACTGCCGTACCTACTGCCCGCACTGCCTTGGGGCGCTGAACCTGCCGAGCAATGTCAGAATAGGTTGTTGTATCGCCTCTAGGCACGCGGATAAGCATCTCCCAAACGGATCGCTGAAAGTCGGTCCCCAACAAAGCAACGGAAACATCCCCCTTTTGTTCGCCATTAAGCCAGGACTCCACCAGGTTTTGAAAAGGAACCAGGGGCGATTTCTGCAGGGTAACCTTTGGGCAGCTGACCAGCTCTGCACAAAAGTCTTCCTCACTGTCCGTAAAACTGAGTCGATACACCGCTTCCTTTGTTGAAGCAAGCCAAGCTTTACCAAAGGGAGTGCTGATACTTGTATACAAGAGCACGATTCCTTGCTCGTGCATATCTGGGGTAACAAAACGTATCGTTGGCTCTTGCATAGGATGGGAAAGGATATTGCAACAAGAATTCTACGTACGATCCGTTTACCATCCAATGCAAAAAAACTCTGGCACAACCGGGTCAAGAAGACCTTGCGCGCTTCTCTGGTTTTGACGATGCATTTTTGGTACCAATACAGTACCTACACTCCTCGCCAACGATCGCATGCTTCGAGAAATATATGGAACTGCGGATGCACAATGTGCCTTCCCTGCCCTAGATCTTGAACAATTTGTCGTACGAGCTCTTGGCCTTACCGAAACACAGGAAACCTTGTTTTTTACACAGTTTGTCAGTGACATTTGTCATCGGTTCGCCTCCCTCGAACGGACGCCAGACAATCTCCTCATGGCGCATTGCTAAGAGATGGATCGGTGGGAAAAACGTTATGCATCAAAGAGCCATTTTCTAGAAGTGCTGCACATAAGTGCTTCTTCCCTACAAACAAAACTTCTCAAGCGTTTTTTTGGTTTCGACCGCATTCGGGAAGAAAGTGCAATTGTGTTGCTACTGACGGAAGAACTCCGTAAAAACATGAAATACTACATTCCTATGCAGAGCGCTTCCAACCTTCGAGAAGACCAAACAAGCGCTGCGTCCTAAGACCATACACAGCTAAAAAGTGTTCTGCTTGATCCCAAAGTTCCTTTGCCTTCTGCGCACTCAGTGGCTGGGAGTTTTTTACTGCGAGCAGCAACACGTTCTTTGGTGTATGCACATCAGAAACGAAGTCCGCGAGAGTGACCTGATAGCCCGCATACTCAAGGAGGAGCGCACGGAGTGCATCCGTCACCATTTCCGCTTCCCGCTCCTTCAAAATCCCAAATCGAGTTTTCAGCGCAATTTCCATGGGCAATTTTTTCGCCATGGCGCGCCGAACTTCCTTATGACAACAGGGAGCAACTGCAATCACTTGTGCACCACCGCGAATGCCATGAAAAATAGCATCATCCGTCGCCGTATCACAGGCATGGAGAGCGATGACGACATCCGCCTCGACACGTGCCCGATCGATACTTTCTGCACGAAAAGTAAGGTGATCAAAGCCCACCGCCTGCGCAAGTTTGTTTCCCTGCGCCACCAGCTCTGCCCGTTGTTCTACAGCCGTAACTTTGGGCATTTTCCCAAGAACCCGCTCCAAATAGTCATACATCGCAAAGGTCACATAGCCCTTGCCTGCCCCCATATCCCAAAGGCGAATTTCCTTTTGCTGCAAAGTGGCAAGGGGTGCTGCCATCATTTCCACGAACCGATTAATTTGCACAAACTTATCCATGGAATGCGCCTGCACCTTTCCGTGATTATCTGTGAGGCCCAATCCCCGAAGGAAGGGGCGGGATTCCGGAATGAGGCGCTCCTTCACACGATTATGTTCTAGACTGACTTCTTTCGCGTTCGTAACCAGCTTTTGTTTCCATTTCCATCGATCTTTCGTCACCACATGCACGGCAAATTCACCCAACTTTGTTTGGAGCACTGCATCACGAAACCCTGAATGTCCGATCCGAGCAGCCACATGACTCTGCAGTTCCAGAGAGGTCCAAACCTTGGTAACATCTCGAGATGTATAGCGAAACACCGCTTGAAATTGCAAATTTCCACGCACAAGAACTGGGCGAATTGTACAACTACGCAGATCTTTTTCTCCGCCCTTGTAACTGCCTAACAACATAAGAATATAATTGTTTTCCTTTTGTGACTTTTGTAATTGCAAAAGAAATTTTTGGAACTGAGGTGGCATGGATAAAGGGTCAATCACACAATATAGGTGCACTATGCCATATAAATGTTTTGCATAAAAGACACTTCCTTCATTTGCCCCACATAGAGATGCATGGTACTATGCTCTGATTACTCCTAGAATTCAATACACATGCACATTGCTAAACACATTCATGTTGCTTTAACAGCACTTTTTTTTCTTTGCTCGCTAGGGCAGGCACACGCCGCAATAAATGGGACAACAATTCCGGGAGTGGCCTCCTATCCAAATGGTCAAATGCAAAGCCTGGGCCGCGCACGAACGGTAATGAACGGCACCTATGCCGGAAGCACATTTCTCGATGAGGCAAACGGATACTTTTATGCACTGCGTAGCCGAACAGCAACAAGCTACAGCTTGTCAAAAATCCGTATCAGCGACAACTCTGTTGCTGAAACAGTGAACTTACCAAATATTGGCTATCCATGGGCAACAAACATGTCCGCAGACAAGAAATTCATTTATACTGCTGACTATTGTTCTGGAACACCTCCCCAATACCACAAAATTTCCACAGAAACGATGGAAATTGTTGCCACCATGAACCTTCCTGCATCAAATTGTATCGGAGCGAGCGTCTTAGATGATACAAACAATAAGGCATATTTAGTCGTTGATTCTTCGCCCGGCACGCTATACCAGATCGACACGTCCACCATGACGCTATCGAACACTCTCGTACTTGGTGCTGGTGAAGAATATTCAGAGGGAATCATTCTCGATCCCAATACAGGAATTCTCTACATAGGAAACTGGACAACACCCTTCAATGTCACCCGTGTAAACACGACGACCATGACAAGAATCGATGTCACCAGTTACCCAGGTTTCGATGGACTAACAGACGCCGTCTGGAACTTTCCAATTAACGGGAAACTCTACTTTCTCGTTGGTACCGCTACAACAAATGCACCAGGTGTCCTCCTCGAAATTGATCCAGCAACCATGGCAATAAGTAGGTCGTACACATACCCGGGCGACCAATGGCTTGCGTTTAGTTTTGTGTATAATGCTGCCCAAAACGCACTCTTCACCTTTGGCAGCGCAACGTTTCCAAACAAAGTATTTACCAAAATTGACCTCGGAACACTAACACCCCTGACGACCACTACAGCAACGTCTATCAATCAAGACTATCGCGGGATGCAATATCTCAGTGGGACGAATGAGCTAATGATCTTCCAAGATATATCTGGAGGAACATCAGGTCATATAAGTAGAAGAAACGCAGATACCCTTGCGGAAACCTACAATGCACAACTCCCACAGACAGAAGACTGGGGGGAAGGTATTGCCATCGACAGTGCACATGGCTTCGGGTACACCTTCACGGATACGGATCCCGACTCTCTCGTAAAATTCGATCTCGATACGGGTCTTCGAGTTGCAAGTCTCCCCATACCCGCGGGATACGGTATAAACTTTCGTTCGGAGCCACTCCTCGATTCTGTGAGCAATCGGCTCATTCTTGCTCTTTTGAACAACAACACTGGTGTAAATGACGTCATCCAAATAGTCGATTTAGACACCTTTACCTACGGCACACAATTTAGCACAGGAACGACAGCAGATATCAGTGCCAGTACCATAGATAACACAGGAAACTATGCCTACTTTGCGACGACTGGCGGTGCGACCAATCGCATTTTACGGTTAAATCTGAGTACACTTGGTTTTCAAACAAGTGTGATCTTAAACGCCAAGTACCAGAATCTGACGTCCATGGCCTTTGATTCGCGTACGAACGACCTCTATACCCTTGCAAATAACACGACGCTCAACCGACGCGTTGTTTTGCGCCAAAACTTTCCCCAGAATGTTCTCACTCCTATTGAAGTGTTTACCTTTGATCTCAACGAATGGTTCACGGAAGGTCTTGCCCTGGATGAAAGTGCCGGAAAACTCTATGTGGGTAATCAAACCAATGGAGATATTACCAAAATTGATATTGCTACGTGGACACGAGATACAAATCTTGATTTTCCCAGCACCAGTTACTTTGAGGGTATTACCCTCGATACTGCGAATGGTATTGGATATGCAAGCAGTCTCGATACTCCCGCACGTGTGCTCAAGTTCGACCTCAGTAGTATGACGTCCCTCGGAGAGATTGTCCTTGATGTCAACGACACTACTGCCATTGGCTTGGATAGTACCAGGGGCCTCGCCTTCGTCATTTCCAATACGTCGCCCGCAGAAATTCACCAAATTGATATTTCCCATAAAGGAGAAGTCTATGGAACAAAAGTGACGTTGGTAGGTGCAATGACCGATGTTCAGCAGTTTCGCATGTACTCCCATACTGCAAAAGGCAATCTTCGTTTTGCAATACTCGATAGTGCATTCAACAAAGTTTGGGAAAGCCCAAATGTAACAAATACGGCAGCAAATGGATGGGTGCATGTGGATATTTCCGCAGGAACACCAACGACCCTTGCAAATCTACCCGCGGGAGACTACTGGCTGACCTTCCAAACGGACAGTAATGCGAACATTGCGAGCTATAGTGCAGGTGGAGCCGGTACGGGATTTACCTATCGTCAAAGCTTTGGTTCTATTCCTAATACCATCACAGGAGCTACCCTGACGACGGCAAATTATGCCATGCATCTCAGTTCTGGTGCAGGATTTCTTGAAACGCAGTCGAGTGGCACAACACAAATTACGGAAGGCAGCGTCCAGGACACCGTGAGTATTGTTCTGCAAAACGCCCCAATCGCCAATGTCACCGTCAATCTGGCCATTGGCGGAGGTGTGAACCTTTCTTCTTCCAGCCTTCTCTTTACACCAGCTAACTGGAATGTTCCGCAAATTGTGACCCTCTCCATTCCTGATGATGCAACAGCGGCGCCAAACCGTATTGAAACGCTCACCCACACTATCGTTTCGACTCTTCCAGAGTTTGCCCTGGATGCACTTGCTGATGTTCAGGTATTTGTCACGGATGCCTCAGGCCTTCCGCCAGCTGGGTCCATTACCGGAAATACCAGTATCGGATCGTCAACCTACCCCAATGGAGGACTGTTTCGTCTTGATCAAGCGCGGTTAAACCCTCTTGATGGCGGTATGTATGCAGGTCAGTTCGACCCAACCAACAATCTGATCACCTTTGGTATGGATGAACCCTTTGTACAACAGTTTGATGCGGACACCCTCATCCCGAAAGAAGCAGCGAGAGCATCGCAGTTTTTTACGAAAGTATCCGCCATCGATACGGCCGATGGCTATGTCTATTATGGCATGGACAGAAGTCCAGCCGCTATTGCAAAAATACGCCTAGGTGACTTCAAAGTCATGAGTGAGCTGAACCTGCCCGCGGGCGAGAATCGGACACAAGCCATGGTGATGGATAAGGGGGATGACATGCTCTATGTCATCACAAATACAACACCCACAAAGATTGTCAAAATCAATGCTAGTACTATGACCCGTGTAGCAGCCTATACGGATACAACAGGCGGATTTATTATCGGTCTTGCCATAGATGAAACGAACAACAGGCTCTACTATGGAAAAGGACAAACCATAAAACAGATCAATACAGATACCATGAGCGTCGTCGCTTCCACAAATATTCAAGGTACTGTCGGCTTTCCAAATCTCAGTAGCATTAGTATCTACCACGCATTTTCAGAGCCTGTCGACGGTAAGGTCTACTTTATTGGATCCAATGCGGGTAACGATATTCTCATTGGATGGAACACAACGACTCAGGAGGTATCGAGTGCTGAACTCACTGCGGTAGGTGGTGATGTACAAGTCACCCTTGTACACCCCGGGTTGAAACGAGGTTACGCCATAGACTACGATCAAACCATGCAAATTGTCGACCTGCAAACCGGCGCACTCATCAGCACAAAAACCATACCGGCCAATACCAACGGCGCTGCTTTGAACACAGTTGCTAATGAAATCGTATTTGGCGATTACAATGGCGCCATGAGCAAATACAGCCTCACAACAGAAAGCGTTACCCTCTCACGTCCGACAAATGCGGTGGAGGAAAACCCACGCGACATGACCCAGGACCCAGATGGTGCGTTTTTATACACACTCACATCAAATCAAGGAGTGGTGAAAGTCAATAAAGACACCATGCAACGTCTCGAGCCTGCCTTTTCGATTCGAAACTACAGTCCAGACTATAACACCTTCAACCTTGGGACGACGTCAATTCTTTATGACAATGTGCGAGAAGCCGTCTATGTAGGTGCCTATGGGACCAGTGCAACCACGGCAAATGGGGGGTATCTTCGCGTTAATCCTGCAACCATGAGCGCTACAGGCGAACTTCGTTTTGGGCAAAGAAACCAGCCCGTTGCGAGTACCATGGAAAGTGATGGCAGTTTTGCCTATGTCGCCACTGCCGGTGTTCGACTTGCATCCGTGTCTTATACCAATGCTCGTATTTATAAAATCGATCTCAATACCTTTACCATTGATAGTGTGCAGGATATAGGCGTGGATATCCGAATTCCAAGAGGCTTGTATCTCAATGAAGCGACAGATTCCCTCTATACCGTCGCGTTTCCAAATACAACCCTCACGAATAAAACCGTCTACAAGATTGATACAAATACTCTTGCCGTAACAGCGACCCATAACCTTGTGGGACAACCGCAGATTATTGACTACGACCTCACCCTTGATCGGTTGTATCTCTCTGATGGAACGATTCTCAACGGATCAGACCTCACAACAGTCGTTGATCAACCGACGGTGCTCACAGGTTGGGACTTTACCAAAAACCGCATAAACTCAGATCTCTACCCTGTCACAAAGTTTAATGCGACAAATCCATCACAGGTTGGTCTATTCCAGCGCTCTTCCCAGACACTGCTAGGAAATATAACCCTGGATAATTACGAGGAAAGTGCAATTGATGCCATTTATGATGTGGCTCGTGGCGCAATTTTCACGTATCATGATGTTTCCGCAGCAACCATTGTGAAAACTCTTGTAGGGTTCCGAGGTGCCCTGTGGGGAACAAAAATGACCCTCTCCGGAGTGGCCAATACGGTCGATAGTTTGCGTGTCTATGCACACACGGCTGGCGGTAATCTCCAAGCGTCATTGTATGACGCAAACAAAAATCTTGTTTGGTCCAGTGCCTCCATTCCAACAGCTGCAGATAATACCTGGTATACCGTTTCCATTGCGGACGGAACGCCGAACGCACTGACGAACCTTGCTGCTGGCGACTACTACCTGGTCTTTCAAACAGATAGTCCGGATTTCCGACCAGGCTATACGCAAGGAACACAAGGTGACGGTTTTGTCTTACAACATCCTTTTGGGACACCACCTAACCTCATTCAATATGAAACCACTACAGACCGGCGATTCAGTATGGCCATGGTGGTCAATGTAGGTAGTTCTCTGACGGAAACAAGTGGGTCCACCATTGTGGTAGAGGGCACAGCAGGTGACAGTTATTCCATCGTCCTCAACTCACAGCCATCGGGGAATGTGGTGGTAAATATCAACAACCCAGGTGGCGTAACGCTTTCAGCAAGTAGCCTTACGTTTACACCTGATAACTGGAATGTACCGCAGAGTGTCAACATCTCCCTCACAGACACAGGCGTGCGGGAAGGAAATCGTACCGTCACCTTGACGCATAGTTTTGTCACAACAGATCCCTACTATTTCTCTCAAACACTGCGCGACGTGACCATATCGGTGCAGGACCCCGCAGCGACCGTGACCATCGCGCCTTCATCTCCTTACTTGGGAGGAGGTGGTGGATTTACTGTCGCACCAAATAGTTTAGGAGAATACCTTGCAGGTGCAGAGGACACAATGCCTAACCTCAGCTCACCAGAGAAGCAAGGAACAACGAACCCGACAATCCCCACCATAGATTTAGGAGGGAACAAAAACCCAGGTATAACTACCCGGCCTGCAGCACCAACAGACCCTTCTGGCGAACCACAAATTTCTCTCTGCGAAATTCAGAAGCAAAACCTCCTGCGCGGAACCAATATTTCTGTAGACGATATAGAGGAAAGTGACTTCCGCACACTCGTGCGAGACTTTGGCCTCATCATTTCTGATGAAGAGGGCGCAACAGATCCCATGCGCGAAGTAACCCGATCAGAAATCCTGCGGCTCATTCTTCAAACACAGTGTGGGGCGTTCACTATACCGAAGTCCAAGGATGCCCCTTTCCCCGACGTGCCGAAATTTCATAAGGATGCGCTCTACATTGGCGTCGCCAAAATTCAAGATATTGTGACAGGATACTTAAGTGATGGCACCTTTAAACCGGATAATAGCATTTCACGTGCTGAAGCCCTCAAGATTGTGCTAGAAGTGCTCTTTAGAAAAAGCTATCCCCATATATCCGGAGATCAGGAACCTGTTCCCGCAGATATTGCGCCGGACGCGTGGTTTTACCGCTACATGACTTTTGCGGCAAAACGTGGGATAATCGATGCAGAGACTCTCTTCCGCCCTATGGAACCAGCAACGAAAAACGATATTGCTCACTTCCTTCTGGAAGGCGTCAAGGTTCTCTCTTTATCGCAGCAACGTTAAACTTGGATTTTACAGAAAAAAGAGTACCCTAGCAGCATCAGGCCATGGCCTTGCGAATGGTACTCTTTTGCACGCATCAATATGTTTTTTCGTCGGGAAGCGGAACAAATAAAGGGAGCGGGATCCTTTGGCTATCTACCAGAAAACAGCGTGTATTTTGATTCCGCTTGTCAAACGTTGCGTCCAGAAGAGGTAATTGACGCAGAACTCAACTACTACAAAACCTATAACGCATGTGGCGGACGAGTGCAGTACAGCTGGGGGAAAAAGGTGGATGAGGAAGTGGCAAAGACGCGAAAGAGCGTCCTGTCGCACTTTGGCGTGTCTGAAAAAGAGTATATCGTCGCCTTCACGCAGAGCACAACCTATGCCGTGAACTTGATTACCGAGCAACTCGAAAGAAAAGAGCGAGAACAGGTCATCACGACAGATATTGAACATAACTCCATTCTCCTGCCAAGCCTTGCGATAAGCGAGCGCTGGCAGGTTCCCCACCAGATTCTTACCCGCGAACCTGACGGAAGCGTGCATGCTGAGGAGTTGCCAGAAGCACCTATACTCTTCATGGGCAATGCCACCTCGAATATTGATGGACGAGAACTCCGTAACCTTCCGGACGTTGTTGCACATGTGCGGCATCATGGGGGGATCAGCCTCATCGATGCAGCGCAAACGGCGGCCCAGAGACCCAAATGGGTGGGCGAGGCGAAACCAGATATCATCGTATTTTCTGCCCATAAAGCCTACGCCCCTTCTCTTGGTGTGCTTCTTGTCAGGAAAGAAATTTTTGCCCACATGCGTTGGACCATCACGGGAGGTGGCATGGTAGAGGATGTGTCCGGCCATCACGTCACATTTCTTCAGGGTGCAGACCCTGCACTCCTGGAACCAGGTCTGCAAAACTGGGCGGGCATCATTGCACTTGGCCGCGCACTGTCATGGCTAGATCAGCAGCAAAAGCTTGAGCCCCTCACAGCGGAGCTGCACCGCCTCTTGCGATCCAGAAACGACCTGCTCTTTACCACGGAGGAACACCATTCTACCATCGCCTTCCATACGCCAAAAATTGGCAGTCATGTGCTCGCAAAAATGCTGGATAGTCAGGGTATCATGGTGCGCAGCGGATATTTTTGCTGTCATCACTACCTCAAAAACGAGCACGGCCTACCACCGCATGTGCGGGTTTCCCTCGGCCACCACAATACCATGCGCGATCTGGAACACCTGGCTACCGTCCTTGATTCATCTCTTCGTCACCTGTAAATCATGTTTTGTATTGCCGCTTTTCTCGTTTTTCTCCTGCTCGGGATTTTTTCACTTCGCTACAGAAGACTCGCTGTGGACGCATGGAACTGTGTACTGCACCGCGTCACCTTTCGCCCCTGTGACTCCACTTTTCGTGACGATGTTCGGGGCATGGTTGCAGGGTCGCTCATGAAACGCTCACCACGACTAGCCGCCTATTTTCTCCGCTGGGCAGATCTTCTTGCCTGGATCTTTGTGCTCCTTTCCCTCTGGAGTCTGCTCAGTGTCATGGTCATAGGCCTCAATCTCTGGATATACGACACGTGCGACCCAAACCAGTCAGAGTCCTGTTCGCTGGGCGGTGAAGCATGTTCCATTGGTTCCACTGCTCCGGGTTTCCTTGAGGCCGCTGCGAAGGGCGAACTCCTTTCCTGGTCCATGCGACCTTTCACGACTTTTGCAGACACCGTCTCACGCATACCCGACCGCCTCAAAACCTGGCAGGCAGAAGACTACCTTTCCCCTACAGCAACGTACAGAAATACCTATAACCCCACAAAACCGACAGCACTGGAAATTATTGACCCGGGATGCGTTGTTTGCCGCAAACTCACCGGCCGCATCAAGGAAACGGACTTTGCGACCCGCTACAATCTGACGTACATCGCCTATGCCATACCTGACGGTGGTATTGGGACAAAGTTTCCCTTCTCTGGCGACGTGGTGCGCTTGCTTGAGGCGGTCAAACTCCTCGACAAAGAGCAGCAGTCCACGCGTGCACGAGACTGGGAGGTCCTCGATCGTATTTTCGAAACGGAAAAAGACGAGGCGGACAGCCTGCAAAACCTGCTCAACACAGCCATGACCCCAGCACAAGCAGAGTCTGCCCTACGGAAAGTTCTGCAGGACACTGGCTTTACAGAAGAGGAAATTCGTCGTATAGACTTTCTTCGTAGCAGTGAAGAGGTGTCGAAAACCATTTCTGCGCAGCGCGCCATCGTCGAAGAGCAGGTGCGTACCAAAAAAATACCCACGGTCTTATTCGACGGACGTCGTTTCGACCGCCTCCCTGATCTGAGCCAACTTCAATAATTTTTGCCCACATGCAGCATACTTCTGAGCTTTTAATGCCCGCCGGATCTTTAGAAAAGTTAAAGACGGCCATTCTCTACGGTGCCGATGCCGTGTATGCGGGCACACCGGATTTGAGTCTGCGCACCAAGTCTGCCTTTTCCCTCGAGGAATTACAGGAGGGGATCAACTTTGCCCACATGCGTGGGAAGAAAGTCTACTTAACGCTCAACCTGTTTTCCCACAACAAGGATATGGAGCGCCTGCCCAGCTTCATTGACACGATAAAAAAAGTGAATCCGGATGGTGTCATCATTGCGGATCCGGGTATTTTTCAATATGTCAAAGAACACGCACCAAACCTTGAGCTGCATATCTCGACCCAGGCAAATGTGTGTTCAAGCCTTACCGTAGACTTCTGGAAAAAACAAGGTGCTTCCCTCGTGGTTCTTGCCCGTGAAGTGAGTTTTGATGAACTATCACAGATTCGCCGCGATCATGACGACATCAAACTTGAGGTGTTTGTCCACGGATCCATGTGTATGACCTACTCAGGACGCTGTCTCCTGTCGAATTTTATGGCAGAACGTGGAGCAAACCAGGGTAACTGTGCCCAATCCTGCCGTTGGAACTACGAAGTAAAGATTCGCCTCAAGGACGGTACCATCAGTGATATTCCTCTCAACGACCAAACACGGGAACTATTCGACTTTTTGCTGGAAGAAGAATTTCGCCCAGGTGAACTGATGCCCATTGTGGAAGATGAGCGTGGAGCGTACATTCTCAATGCACGCGATTTATGTCTCATGCCGCATCTGGCTGATTACCTCGCTCTTGGTGTGGATTCCCTGAAAATCGAGGGACGGCACAAGACGGAATACTATGCAGCCGTTGTTGCGAGAGCATACCGCGCTGCCATTGACGCCTGGCGCAAAGATCCTGAGCATTTCGACCCAGCCCCCTTCATGGCAGAGCTCGATACGGTGCAAAACCGTGGGTATACAAAAGCCTTCCATGACGGACGTCTCACGAATCTCGCGCACAACTACGATCACGCCGCATCCGTGGCCAGTTATGAATACGCAGGACACATTGTCGCCTGGGAAGAAGACTCCTTTCTCTTTCAGGCAAAAAACACCATCAGTGGCGGAGAACTCTTACAATTTTTGTCGCCGAACTTTCTCGAACCTATCCGCGTACGTTTGGCTACTTTTGAAGATGCGGAAACAGGAGAAACCTTTGAAAAAGTCCATGCTGGACAGCAGCGCACTTACCGCATTCCGGCGGCCATATTCGAACAATTTGAAGGGCAGAATATTCGCGACATTCTTCCTACCTACACCGTTGCACGCAAAAAGAAAAAACTCACGCTACAGGAACAGGCGCGCTTGTTACTGGACATTGAAACACGCAAGGCGGAGCTGGAACAGCGTCTCCCTGACCCGGCAAAACGTGAGCGAGCCCTCGAATTATTGCGCAGTGAAGAAGACACGGTGCGTCGTATGAAAGTGGCAAAGCCTGGACCCAAAATGGGTTCGGAAGGTTGCTGCGGAAAGGGGTGCAATGGCTGTATGATTTTCTGGCACGATGATAAATACAAGGAGGCAAGGGCCCTCATGCGTGAGAAAAAGATCGGTGAAAAACTTACTTCGCGCGGTGGCGTGTAGACTCCTTGATCATTGCTTGTTCGACATCGCAGTAGACCTTGGCGAGACGGGCAGAGACCGGTACTTTTGAGGTTTTTCGCTGTCGTTCCTTCGCAAAGAGTACTTGAATATGAATCATGCTGTCCCGAAGCACACGCTCTTCTTCGGAAAAGGGTCTACCAAAAACGCGATCAAAGTCAGGGTATGCAATGTCTTCTGGCGCCGCGTAAGACGTCATCTGTTCTACAAGGTCTGGGTATTCTTCTGAACTCAGGGCACGCAGAAGCTGCCCCTCTATCTCTCGCACTGCTGCCTCTTCTTCACAATGGTCTACTGCTGCATGTTTCGACAACGTCCTCTCTGCATGGAGAAGCTCGTGGGTAAAACTCACTGCTTCCCACTCCTCTGAAACATTCGTGACCTCCCGCATAATCATTGTATGCAACGTGGGGCTATACTGCGCCATAGACTGGTGCCCCAAGGGCAACAACTCCATCTGTTCGCTCGTCACGAAGGCGACGCCAAGCAAATGTTCCATACGCCCGCGAAGATTCTGTTCAAGAAATTTCACGAACAATTTTCCCTGATGATGCGTCACTTCGACAGAAGCAGTTTGACCAAGTAGTTTGAGGAGCTCATTCCTCATGGGAAGTTGTGTTTTTTTGATGAGAACTCGTGCATTGTGCACAAGACGCTCTCTTTTGTGTATGGTCGATTCATGCTCTTTGCGTCGCTGAAAATCCGCGTCACCGTTACTCGGCGAACAGGCAGTGATGGCCGAGAGAAGCAGGCTCCCACAAAGGGCTGAATGACGAAAAGAAAAGGCCATCAAAAAACAAAAAAATACCCGCCAAGCATAGGCATGACGCTTCTTCCGTCAACGAGGGGCTATTGCATCAACGCAAAAGCATTTCGCAACATCCAGAGGAAGCGAACATAGACGTGAGATCTTTTGAACGGTATACTGAGATGAATCAATAATACAAACTCCATGCATACAGAATATACACATAGGGCACTTCTTGCGAAACTTGCACGAGATGCCATGGTCGAGCGGGGCCTCCATCCCGACTTTTCTCCTGCTGTCCTTGCGGAAGTCGAGGGAAGTCATGAACTCCCCATCTCTGCATTTTCAGAGAAAAAAGATCTGCGCCATCTTTTATGGTGTTCCATCGATAACGACGATTCGCGTGATCTCGATCAGCTCTCTCTTGCGGTGCCAGAACCGGACGGTCATGTCCGCGTTCTGGTAGCCATTGCCGATGTGGATGCTTTGGTTCCCAAAGGGTCAAAAACCGATCTCTGGGCAGCCCATAATACCACCTCCGTTTACACACCTGCAGTCATTTTTCCCATGCTGCCGGAACGATTTTCCACCGACCTGACATCCCTCAATCCAGGCGTCGACCGCTCCGCCATGGTCATTGATATGCGTCTTGATAGCCGCGGTATTCTAGTAGACTACGAAATCTATGAGGCAATTGTGCACAATCAGGCACAGCTCGCCTATGATGCCGTGGCAGCGTGGTTGGATAACCTGGCTCCCATGCCCGAAGCCATGGCACGGGTCCCCGGCCTTGCGGATAATGTAACTCTGCAATATGCCATGGCTGTCATGCTTCGCGCCCATCGCCACGCACGCGGATCCCTCGATTTTGAAACTATTGAAACAAAACCAGTGTTTGAGGGTGACACCCTTGTGGATTTGCACGTAGAAAAACGCAGTACATCAAAGGATATCATTGAGGAATTTATGGTGGCAGCCAATGGCTGTACCGCACGGTTTTTGACGGAAAAAGGCTACCCCACGCTTCGTCGGGTCGTGAAAGTCCCCAAACGGTGGGATGCTATTACCGAAGTTGCCCTCAAATACGGAACAAGGCTTCCAGAGACACCGGATTCCAAAGCGCTCGATGCCTTTCTTTTGCAGCAGCGCGATATGGACCCCGTCCGTTTTCCCGACCTATCGCTGACCATCATCAAACTCCTTGGAGCAGGTGAATATGTGCTGATGATGCCTGGTGGCAGTGTCGATGGCCACTTTGGTCTCGCCATAAAGGATTATGCGCATTCTACTGCCCCAAACCGCAGGTATCCCGATCTCATCACGCAGCGACTCCTCAAGGCAGCCCTTGCGGCAAAAAAATCTCCCTATACAAAAGACGAGTTAGAAGCCCTTGCCAATCGCTGTACGGAAGCAGAAGATCTGAGTAAGAAACTGGAACGTTTTGTGCGCAAATGTTCCGAAGCCATATTACTGGAAGATCGTATCGGAGAAGAGTTTGACGGTGTTGTCAGTGGACTCAGCACCGTTGGTGCCTGGGCACGTGTGGTGACACCACCTGTTGAAGGAAAACTTCTCCCAAGCAATCAAACCATGTACATGGGCAAATCTGTCCACCTCCGACTGGAGGCCGTCAATGTGGAAAAAGGCTTCATTGACTTCCGCGCCCTCTAGTCTCTGCAAATCTTCTTTGCGTCCATCATTACTTGAGCAAAATGTCGACGAAAAAAATTCTTCAAGATCTCGCCAAAACCCTCTGGGCCCAACCGGAGGTGCGCAATGTTCTGATGCAGTATCTCGCCAAAGGTATTCGTAAAGCGCATATACAGAGTCTTACACAGAAGAAAAATGCGCACAAGGGCGCATCTCGCATGAAAAAGCTCCTGCATAAGATCCGCCCAGAGAAACGTCAGTAAGCCTCTTTTTGTTGCGTACGCTGCCAACGTTCAAAGGCGTGTAGCTCTGAGGGGACATGGATCTGCGTGGTCGGTAGCGTCCGCTTATCAAGCCCTACGGCAATTTCATCGTAAATAAACGAATCATCAAAACCCACGGCAGAGGCATCCTCTTTGCCTGCAGCAAAATACAAGGCTTCGGGTCTTGCCCAGTATATCGCACCTAAACACATAGGACATGGCTCACAACTACTGTAGAGGGTTAACCCGGTCAGTTGAAATGTACCCAAAACCTCACAGGCAGCGCGAATCGCCATGACTTCCGCATGGGCCGTTGGATCTGCAAGTCGCGTGACACTGTTTGCTCCCTCCGCGAGAATCTCTCCATTTTTCACGATGACTGCGCCAAAAGGGCCTCCCTTTCCTTCTTCAACATTGCGAAGAGCAAGTTTCGCCGCGTATTCCAAAAAATAGGTATGATTCATAGATGTGGATAAGCTTTTTTCCAGTATACCAGACACCGCCTTTTCTTGCGAAAATTCCATATTCCTGTAGGGTGATGCCGTCAATTTTTTCATTTTGGTTTATGAAGCACCTCCTTCCCATCGTTCTCACATCATCCCTTCTTCTTGCAAGCTGCAGCCTTATGGGCACACCAAACTCAGCAACTGGAACACCTGTTCAAACCGGCTCTGGCAGCACAACTTCTGGTTCAGCCATGAAAGGACAGTCTACTTTTACCGCAGCGGATATAGCAGCCCACAACCAGGCTTCCGATTGCTGGGCAAGCGTCGACGGCATGGTTTACGATCTCACGGATTGGGTGAATCGCCATCCTGGTGGGTCTGAGGCAATCATGGGTGCTTGTGGTAAGGATATCACTTCTTGGGAGCACCCAGGAGGTGTTCCCATGGCGATCCAGGTAAAGCGTCTTGCGCGTTACCGTCTCGGAGCTCTTTCCCAGTAGTTCCCCATGCGGGCACCAGTACAATTTTTGCTCGCCCTCACAGTGGGCCTCCTTGCGGGGGTCTACTTTTTTGCTGCTGCAATTCAGCGTGTTCCCCCACCACCTGTTTCCACTGGATCGGGATTTCCGTTTCCCGCAATGCACCCGACGGAAATGCTGTACTTATCACATACGGGTTCCGGAACACTGCAAGGCACCGTGGATACAGAGGAGCATTTTACCCGTTTGCTCTATGAACATTACAACAAAGCGTTTGTGCTGACAAAATACATGCGAAGTGTGTCCGAAGATCCTGAAATTCAAGGCCTTGCAGACAGTATGATGCGACGCTATTTGCGCGTCCTCCTTGGCCTGCGAAAAGCACGCGAAGCACAGGGAGAGAGCGTGCCCCTGCCTGGAACCATACCTCTTCCTATGGAAACGGAAGGCATTCCCATGGACCAGCTGCACAAAAACTTCCTCTCCTACATGATTCGTCATCACTATTGGAGTAGTAGTATGCTGCGAAAAGCACTGACACTGCCTCTCTCAGAAAACACAAGAAACGAAGCCACCATGCTCCTCTTTGTGGAGGTTGCGGAGAGAGACATTTTAGAACAGATCGTCGACCGGTAGAACATCGACAAAGCAAAGGTACGGGGAGTATACTGTCATGAAGTCACTCCCTTTCCTATGTCCAGAAAGCCCAAACTAGGACTCAGCACAGAAGACGCGCGGCTCGCACAGAAAAGATACGGCCGAAACGTCCTTGTGGAAAACAAAAAACGGGGATACCTGATGCAGTACCTTGCGCAGTTTCAGAATCCGCTCACGCTCATATTACTCATGGCAGCGGGTATTTCCTTCAGCGTGCATTCACCCATCGATGGCAGCATCATTCTAACGATTATTCTCTTCAGCACTCTGCTCAACTTCTTCCAGGAATTTCGTGCAGACAATGCAGCAAAAAAACTCGCAGGGCACCTGGGGTCAAGGTGTCTGGTACTCCGTGACGGCAAGGAAACGACCATTCATCCAAGAGAGGTGGTGCCGGAAGATGTCTTGGTGCTCAGGGCAGGTGATTTGATTCCCGCGGACGCGATGCTTCTGACTGCAAAAGATTTTTTTGTGAATGAGTCTTCCCTTACGGGTGAGTCGCTCCCCGTCGAAAAATCTCCCGATTTCCCTCGGGATCGCAAGAAGGTTTTTGCGGGAACCAATGTTATCACGGGGTCTGCACAGGCGCAGGTGTTTGCCACGGGTCCTCACACACAATTTGGACATATTGGCAAAAGCCTTCGAACTAGTGAGCAACCAAGTGCCTTTGCGCTTGGCATCCAGAACTTTAGTGTATTCATCCTCAAAACAAGTATTTTCATCGTTCTCGGGGTCTTTTTCCTCAATAGCTTTTTGAAGGGGAACATTCTCGAATCCCTCATGTTTGCTATTGCCATTGCGGTCGGTATCACCCCGGAGCTCCTGCCCATGATTCTTTCCATCACCATGAGTCAAGGATCGCTGAAAATGGCCAAAGGCGGCGTCATTGTGAAAAAGCTGAACGCGATCCCCAATTTTGGCAGCATGGATGTGCTGTGTACGGACAAAACAGGAACCCTGACGCAGGACAAAATTACCGTGGTGCAGTATATCAATCCTTTTGGTGAAACCGATGAAGAAGTACTCTATTTGGGTTACCTTACGAGTGTTTTTCAAACCAATATCGCAAACCCGCTCGATGACGCCTTGAAATCCTTCCGCTCTCTCTCTTTGGATGGCGCTGAAAAAGTCGATGAAATTCCATTCGATTTTGTACGTCGGCGCATGAGTGTTGTGGTTAAGAAACATGACAAAACCCTCCTGATTACCAAAGGAGCTCCGGAGGAAATTTTTCACACCTGCTCCCATATACGAAGTGCGGGGGGTATCCAACCCCTTTCCACTGGTCAGAAGGCACCCCATATTGCCGCCTATGAGCGACTCAGTCAGGAGGGGTACCGGGTGCTTGCGGTTGCTCAAAAAGTTCTGGAAAAGGTACCCGAGGGTATTATTCACGCATCGGAAGAAACGGATATGGTCTTTATGGGCTATATTGCTTTT